>Ga0164292_10000954_pt1 | contig 22942 bp, 21 predicted proteins | sample GEODES117metaG_FD_111486 | JGI IMG/M metagenome (GOLD analysis project Ga0164292, IMG submission 111486) | Eutrophic lake water microbial communities from Lake Mendota, Wisconsin, USA - GEODES117 metaG | ecosystem: Environmental > Aquatic > Freshwater > Lake | place: USA: Lake Mendota...
ATGGACATGGCCCTGATGTGCGACTTGCGGGTGGCCGGTGCCTCCGCACGTTTTTCCGAGGGCTACATCCGGGTCGGCCTGCTTCCGGGCAATGGCGGCTGCTACTTCTTGCCACGGGTTGTGGGCTTGGCCAGGGCTCTCGAGCTTTTGTGGACTGGCGATTTCGTCCATGCCGACGAGGCCCTGCGCCTGGGCATGGTGAACTATGTCTACCCCGACGCCGAGCTCATGACGCGCGCCCTCGAACTGGCCCAGCGCATTGCAGACGGCCCCCCGGTGCACTTGCGTGACATCAAGAAGCTGACCTACCAGGCCCAGCGCACCGACCTACTCACCAGCCTGGAGGCCGTCTCGGCCCATATGGCGGTGGTGCAGTCCACCGAGGACTACAAGGAGGCCCTCAAAGCCTTCAAGGAAAAGCGCAAGCCGGTGTTCAAGGGGCGTTGAGAACACCGGCCCGGATACGGCCCCGCCTACATCTGCGCCACACCGATGTAGGCCGCGCGACCGAAAAGCCGCCGCTCAATCGGACTGGATGTCCAGCCGCTTGATGAGGGGCCCCCACTTGGTGCGTTCGCGGCTCAGGAAGTCAGTGAAGTCCTGCGGCCGACCGCCCTCGATCGCGGCGCCTTCGCCGGCCAGGCGTCCGGCGTAGCCCGGATCACGCAGCGCGCGGTTGGCGGCGTCGTTGATGGCCGCCACCAGGGGCGCGGGCGTACCCGCCGGCGCGAGCAGGCCATAGGCCAGGCTCACCTCGAAGCCAGGCAGCGATTCGGCCACCGTGGGCAACTCGGGCCAGCTGGCCAGACGCTTGGCGGCCGTCACAGCAAGGCCCCGCACCCGCCCACCCCTGACCAGCGTCCGCGCCTGGGGAACGCTGTCGAAGTACATCTGGATTTCGTTGGCGATCAGGGCAGTGGTGGTTTGCGCGTTGCCACGGAAAGGCACATGGGTGAGGTCGAGGCCGGCGCGGTCTTCAAGCAGCTCGCCCGCAAGGTGCTGGGTGGTTCCGATGCCGCCCGAACCGAAGTTGAGCGTGCCGGGCTTGGCCTTGGCCGCCGCAATCAAGTCGGCCAAAGTGCGGAAGGGGCTGTTATCCGGCACCAGCAGTACAAGGGGAAAGTCTGCCAATTTGATCAGCGGGATGAAGTCCCGCTCGGGGTCGTAGGGCAGCTTCTTGGTCATGAACTGGCTGATGGCCAGGATCGGGTGGGTGGCAAAGAAGATGGTGTAACCGTCCGGCTTGGCCCGGGTGACGGCACTTGCGGCCACCGCGCCACCCGCGCCGGAAATGTTCTCGATGTTGACCGGCTGCTTCCACACGGCCGCCAGACGCTCCCCGATCAGCCGGGCCTGGGTGTCAGACCCACCGCCCGGCGGGAAGGGAACGATCATGCGCACCGGCTGCGCGGGGTAGTTGGCCGCGCCCGCTTGCGCCCACACTGAGGGCGCAGCGCAGGCCGCTGCCGAAAGAATGAATTCACGTCGACCTAGGCTCAGAGTCATGGTTAAACCTCCACCATTTCAAAATCAGCTTTGCCGCACGAGCAATCGGGGCAGATCCAGTCCGCGGGCACATCGGCCCAGCGGGTCCCGGGGGCGATGCCATGGTCTGGCATTCCCTCGGCCTCATCGTAAATGAAGCCGCACAGGACGCACATCCAAGCCTTGAACGCCGCCTGATCCCCTGCGGACGGTGCCGCCTTGTCGCTATCGCTCATTGCGCCTCCTTCGGGCTCGGTGTCTCTGGCCCTGTCATGCTGGATCGACCTGGCTGCGCAACTCACGCAGCTGGCCGCCTTCTGCGGCCACCTTGGCCAGCAAGGCGCTGGGCTTCCAGCGCGGCCCATAGGCCTCATGCCACTGGCTCACCTGCCGATAAATGGTCGCCGCGCCCACGCTGTCGGCCCAGAACATGAGCCCGCCCCGGTGGCGAGGAAAGCCGAATCCGTGCAACCACATCGCGTCGACGTCGCTGCCGCGATAGGCCTTGCCTTCTTCCAGGATGCGGCAGGCCTCGTTGACCGAGGCGAACAGCTGCCGCTGAAGGATTTCTTCGTCGCTGAAACTGCGTTGGCTGAGCCCCAGTTCGCGGGCGACCGTGCCAATGATGTCTTCGACCGCCGGGTCAACGTGGGGCGTGCGATCGCCGCGCTCATACCGGTACCAGCCAGCGCCCGTCTTCTGTCCCTTGCGGCCCATCTCGACGAGGCGATCGGGCACATGCAGCTTGCGGTAGTCCGGGTTGGCAGCGGCGCGGCGCTTGCGGCCCTCGTAGCTCACGTCCAGGCCGGAGATGTCGTTGACCGCAAAGGGACCCATGGGGTAGCCGAAGGCCACCATCACCCGGTCTATCTGCTCGGGCCGCGCGCCTTCTTCGAGCATCAACATCAACTCGGTCATCATCGGCGTGCGGCTGCGGTTGGCCACGAAGCCGTCGCAGGAACCGGCCACCGCGCAGGTCTTGCCCATGTCCCGCCCCATCTTCATGGTGCGCATCAGCGTGTCCATGGAGGTGCGGGGACCGCGCACCACCTCGCACAGTTTCATCACGTTGGCCGGCGCGAAAAAGTGCGCGCCCGCCACGTCACCTGGGCGCCCGGTGGCGGCGGCCATCACGTCGATGTCGATGGCCGAGGAATTGGTCAGAAGCAGCGCGCCAGGCTTCATCACCCGGTCCAGACGCGCAAAGACCTCCTGCTTGATGTCGACGCGCTCGAACACGGCCTCGATCACCGCGTCGCAGTCGGCAATGTCCTCGTACTGCATCACCCCGCGGATGCGTCCCAGGCATTCGTCCATGGCAGGCTGCGACAAACTTCCGCGCTTGACCCGAGTGGCATAGGTGTCCCGGATTCGTTGCAGGCCCCGCTCCAGGGCTTCGGCGCTGGACTCCAGCACCCGCACCGGCACGCCTGAATCGGCAAAGGCGATCGCAATGCCACTGCCCATGGTGCCCGCCCCGATGACGGCAGCTGAACGCACCGGGTCCGGCCGCGCATCCGCCGGCGCGCCAGGCAGTTTGGCGGCTTCGCGCTCGGCGGAAAAGGCATAGCGCAGGGCGCGCGACTCGTCGGAGTCTTCCAGCTCGTTGAACAGGCTTTGCTCGAGCGCGATGCCCTCGTCCAGGGTGACCCTGACCGCGGCCTCGACGCAGGCCAGGGCATGACGACCGGCCAACAGCTTGAGCGACTTGGCCGGCGCGGCTTTGCGCAGGGTCGCTGGGAATTGAGGGTCGCTGGCTGCTGCGGCGATGCGGTCGGTGCGTTCACCCACCCGGGGCAGGGGACGGATGGCTGCCACTTGCCGTGCGTAGGCAATGGCCTGGGCGCGCAAGGCCTCGTACCCGTCCGCGTCGACCACGGTGTCAACCAGGCCGAGCGCAAGCCCCTGGGCGGCCGTCAGCTGCCGGCCGGAGAGGATCAGGTCGAGCGCCAGCTCGGGGCCCACTAGGCGCGGCAGACGCTGCGTGCCGCCGCCACCGGGAATCAGGCCCAGCTTGATTTCTGGGACGCCCAAGCGCGCGCGCGGGGTGGCTACGCGGTAGTGGCAAGCCAGGGCGTGCTCCAGACCGCCGCCGAGCGCGTAACCGTCGATGGCGGCGATAACGGGCTTGGCGCAGGCTTCCAGCGCCGCGGCGCTGGCACGGGTGGAGACAGGGCGGACCTTGCCAAATTGGCGAACATCGGCACCGGCAACGAAATGGGCGCCAGCGCCCATGACCACGATAGCGGTGACCGCGGCGTCTGCAGCGGCCCGCTCGACACCGGCCATGAGACCCTCGCGCATGCCAGGCGCCAGGGCGTTGACCGGCGGGTTGTCGAGGGTGATGACGGCGACACCGTCCTCAACCTCGTAGCGAGCAAACTCTCTCTGATCCATGTTGTCCCCATTGGGGCCGCCAGCAGGGCGGCAGCCCGGCCGCGCAGGGGCAGCCGCAATTCGGCCGGATGCTATCATGAGTTCTGTTGTTCAATATAGGTTTCGGCTACCGGAACCACCTTTGTCAATCGGCAGGAGGGACACACCCGTGACCATCAAGGGCAAGGCCTACATCGTGGGCGCATACGAGCACCCGCTGCGCAAGGCGCCAGACCATTCGGTGGCGCAGTTGCATGCGGAGGTCGCCAAGGGCGCGATCGAAGACGCCGGGCTGTCCCGAGACGACATTGACGGGTTTTTCTGCGCCGGCGACGCACCCGGAGCCAACGCCTGGTCCCTGGCCAATTACCTCAACCTCAATCGCCTGCGCCATGTGGATTCAACCGACATGGGCGGTTGCTCCTACCTGATTCACGTGGCCCATGCGGCCGAGGCGATTGCCGCGGGCAAGTGCAACGTGGCCCTGGTCACGCTGGCGGGGCGCCCCAGCTCTGAGGGCATGTCGGGCACGATGGTGCGGGTGCGTGGGGTGAACCTGCCGGACGCGCCCTTTGAAATGCCCTACAACCCGGTGACGGTCAACCTGTATGCCATGGCCGCGATGCGGCACATGCATGAATTTGGCACCACCTCGGAGCAACTCGCCTGGGTCAAGGTGGCCGCATCCCACCATGCCCAGCACAATCCGCACGCCCTGCTCAGGGACGTGGTGACGGTCGAGGACGTGCTGGCCTCGCCCATGATCTCGGACCCGCTGCACCGCCTGGACTCCTGCGTCGTCACCGACGGCGGGGGCGCCATCATCATCGCCCGGCCGGAGATTGCGCGCACGCTCAATCGGCCGCGGGTTCGCTTGCTCGGGTGTGGTGAGTCGACCAAGCACCAGGCGGGTGGCCGGCTCGACCTGAGCTATACCGCCGCCGCTTGGACAGGTCCGCGCGCCTTTGAGGAAGCGGGCGTCACGCCGGCAGACATCCAGTACGCCTCGATCTACGACAGCTTCACCATCACCGTGCTGCTGCAACTGGAGGACCTGGGCTTTTGTGCCAAGGGCCAGGGCGGCCGCTTTGTCGCCGACGGCAACCTGATCTCCGGGGTGGGCAAGCTGCCGTTCAACACCGACGGCGGCGGCCTGTGCAACAACCATCCGGCCAACCGCGGCGGAATGACCAAGATCCTGGAGGCCGTGCGGCAGCTGCGCGGCGAGGCCCACCCACGGGTGCAGGTACCGGGCTGCTCGCTGGCACTGGCCACCGGGATTGGCGGCCTGATTGGCCACCGCCACGGGTCTGCCACCGTCATCCTCGAGAGGGAGTAAGCCATGCCCACTTTCACCGCCGAACGCAAACTCTTCGACACCGCGCTCAATCCGGGCGATGCACCCTACTTCGACGCTGCGGCCCAGGGCCGCTTGCTGGTCAAGCGCTGCAAGGCCTGCGGCGAGGTCCACCACTACCCGCGCGCGCTCTGCCCCTTTTGCTGGAGCAGCGAAGTGGAATGGATGGACACGCGCGGCACCGGCACCATCTACACCTACAGCGTCACCCGCCGGGGCGCCGGGGCGCCCTATTGCATCGCCTATGTGACGCTTGACGAGGGGCCGGTGCTCATGACGAACATCGTGGGCACCGACCTCGACGCGGTACGCATCGGCCAACGGGTGCAGGTGACCTTCCAGACCACCGAAGGGGGGACGGCGGTGCCCATGTTCACGCCGGTCACGCAAGGATCGGCGCCGTGAGCAGCGCCGGGGACCGTGGTTTGAACGGGGCGCCGGGCTCCACGATGGCCCTCTACAGCGCCGTCGATTCGGTGCTGAGGCACCACGACCTGGACGTGGCGACCACCGCGCTGACCGAGCGCGCCCAGGTGCGACTGCCGGCCAAGCTGCAGTACGCCTGGCCGCACCCGACCCTGCCGGTGTTCTACACCAGCAGCAGCGACGGCGGGCCGCGCGTGCCTTCCACCACCGACCATGTCTGCGCCTGGGCCGTCGCTGCGGACGGCAGCCTGCAGCCGCATGGCGAGCCTCGCACGCTGCCGGTGCGGGCGGTGCATATGTGCGCCGATCCAGGCGGCCGCTTTCTGGTCAATGCCCACAACCTCGGGCATGGCCGGCTGACCCTCCATGGACTCGAAGCCGATGGGCGCGTGGGCGACGAGATCGCACAAGTCCCTGGCCTGGAATTTGGCACCTACCCGCATCAGGTGCGGGTCTTCCCCTCCGGCCGGACGGTGCTGGTGGTCGACCGGGGCAACAAGGCCACCGAGTCCAAGCCCGAGGACCCGGGCGCCTTGCGCACCTTTGGCGTCCGCGACGGCGTTCTGAGTGCAGGCCAAGTGGTGGCGCCCCAGGGCGGCTACGGCTTCGGGCCACGTCATGCGGTCTTCCACCCGACCCGGCGCTGGATGTACCTGTCCGATGAGCGCCTGAACCGGCTCTATATGTTCCGCTTTGACGCCGAGGACCGGCTCGAGGCACAGCCGGCTTGGACGCTGGAGACGCTGGCCGACCCGGGCCATGTGCGGCCCCGGCAGATCGCCGGGCCGATTCATATGCATCCGTCGGGGCGATTCGTCTACCTGGCCAACCGGGCCGACCAGACGGTGGACGTGAACGGCGCGCGCGTTTTCGGCGGCGGCGAGAACAACATCGCCGTCTTCCAGATCGATCCTGATACCGGCGAGCCCGCGCGAGTCCAGCATGCGAACACCGAGTCGATCCATGTGCGGACCTTTGCCTGTGACCCCTCGGGCCAGCTCCTGGTCACGGCCAGCATCAAGCCCCATGCGGTGCTCGAAGGTGGCCAGGTTGTGCCGGTGCCCGCAGCGCTGACGATCTTCCGTATCGGCGGGGACGGACGGCTGGCCTTCGTACGACGCCAGGCGGTGGACACCCCCCCTGGCGAGATGCTCTATTGGATGGGAATTCAGGCGCGGCCGGGCGCCTGAGGCGGCACCAGCCCTGCGCCTGCTCCTGCCACCCAGCAGACCGCGTGCAGGCCCATGAGTTTCGACCAATGAAACCGGTGCTGTCCAACAAAACCTGCGTGCTATCATCCAGCCGCTATCCGAAGAGGACCCGAACATGATCCATACGCGCAGCTCAACAGACGCCCTGGCCCAACGTGCCGATGTCATCTCGCCTGGTACCGGCATCCGCCACTGGGGCACCGTGTTCTTCGGTCCGCGCTCGTCGGCCGCCCGCGCGCCCGGCCCGCAGGCCACGATGTCCGACCTGAACCCGGGCGAGAGCATCCTTCCGCACTTCCACGGCGTGTCGATGTTCCAGCTGTTCGTGGACGGCTCGGGCACCATCGGCAACCGGGGTCAGGAGCTCAAGGCACTGACCATCCAGTTCAAGGACCATCACACCGCCTACGGCCCGATCGTGGCCGGCCCCAACGGGCTGTCCTTCGTGGCGCTGCGCATCTTCACCGGCAACTCGGAGCCGGTCTACCTGGACAAGCCGGGCTACCGCGAGCGCCTGCGGCCCAGCAAGCGCCGCAACGTCACCTCGGATCCGGTCATTTTCTCGGTAGACCCGGTGATGGAGCACCGCGAGCAAGCACAGTGGGAGACGCTTCTGGAAGATCCCGCCGACGGCATGCGTGCGCAGGTTGTGCGCCTGGGTGCTGGCAAGGCCGTCCAGGGCCCGGACCCGCGCGCCGCGGGCGGCTACTACGTGTTCGTGGGCAAGGGCAGCATGCACCATGACGGCCAGGACCTGCCCAAGTGGTCCATGGTCGCCGTCGAGAACGAAGAGACCGGCTTCGAGATCCGCGCCGGCGCCAAGGGCCTGGAGGCATTGGTGCTGGAATACCCCCGCGGCGATCTGGACTGAACCGGACGCAGGGGAACCGCATGATGCGGTCGGTCCAGCGCATCCTGGCCATCCTCGAAAGCTTCACAGCCGAGGACAACTGCCTTTCGCTGCATGAAATTGCCGGCCGCATCGCACTGCCCAAGTCGACCACCTTCAGGCTCGTGCAGAGCCTGGAGGAATCGGGCTACCTGATTCGCCTCGAAGACCAGCGCTACTGCCTGTCTTTTCGCATCACCCGCCTGGCCGGGATGGTGCGCAGCACCCTGGGCATCCGGGAGATCGCCAGGCCCCTCATGCGTACCTTGGCCGAGCGCACGGGCGAGACCGTCTCGCTCTATGCCGCTGACGAGGGCATGCGCGTCTGCATCGATGCCGTCGCCACCGCCCTGCCACTGCGCAGCGTCAGCCAGCCCGGCGAGCGCGTCTCGCTCGCACGGGGCTCAAGCTCCAAGGTGCTGGTGGCCTTTGCCAGGGATCCCAAGCCCTTGTCACCGATACGGGCCGAAATGGCCAAGCTGGGCAAAATGACAGAGGCTCAGGTTCGGGCGGAACTCGAGCAGATCCGTCAGCAGGGCTATGCGGTCTCGCATGGCGAGCGTGTCCTGGGCGTCGCGGCGGTGTCGGCCCCCATCCGCGGCCTGGACGACGAGGGCCACTACTGCCTGTCGGTCGCAGGCCCGATGGTGCGCATGCAATCGCGCGAGCGGGAGTTCACCCGCCTCGTGGTGCAGGCAGCGTCCGAGATCTCCTGGCTTTATGGGGGCAACGCGCCGCCGTGAAGCACGGCACTGGCGGCCGGCCGGCGCGGTGAAGTACGAGGTTTCCGGCGGCTGCGAGGCCGCGCTCAGTCGTCGCTCAGTCGGCGCCCAACGCCAATCGATTGGGCTGCCGCTTCTCGATCGCGAACTTCAGCAAAGCCGCCACGCGGTACATGCCGTGGGCAAACTTGCCGTAGGGCAAGGTGATGAACAGCGCCATCACTGTGCCGAGGTGAATCGCCAGCAGCAGGGCCATCGCGCCTGTCTCACGGCCCACCAGCAGCGCCAGTCCGGTCACGCTCACCAAAAGCAGCAGCACGATGAAGGCGTGGTCCATGGGCCGCTGCGCGCGGTCGCCATGCAGCGCCGGCCGTCGAAGGTTCAGGCGCATGAGGCCAATCGGCCCGACGATGAGTCCGATGCCGCCGAGCGTGCCCAGAATCACCGGCAGGCTGGTGACCGGGTACGGGGCTTGCCAGCCGAGTAGGTAGTGGTACAGCGTGGCCACGCTGGTGGACGCCAGGCACAACATGAAGCCGTAGAAGGTGAAGTGGTGCCAGCGTCGGCGCGCGTGGGTGGCGCGGTCGTCCTCGTCGTGACAACCCTCGCCGTGGCCGCCATCCAGGTACTTGAGCGTGAGCGCGGCGCGCGCCGCCTCGGTGGCAGCGCCCGGGGCGGGAACCTCCTGTGCCGGCTGCACGTCGCGCCAGAAGCGCGCCACGCCAATGCCCAAGGCCAACAGCGCCAGACCGAACACGCTGCCGAACATCGCCACCAGGGTGTTGTGCGGGAAGACCGCATAGAAGTTGCCCGCCAGCGGGGCGTGCCACAGGCTGCCTTGGCTGGCCACGGCCAGCACCAGGAACAGCGCCAGGGCCGCCGACAGGGCCAGGGCCACGGTCAGACCGTTCTTGCGATAGAGCGCGCCGAAGGCGGGCGGCCAGGCGTACTGGGCGTAGGTATCGGCGCGCACCTTGGCCAAAGCTTGGGGCACCGCCACCGCGAATTCGTGCGGGGGCGCGTACTGGCAAGCGTGCAGGCAGGCGCCGCAGTTGTGGCACAGGTTGGCCAGGTAATGGATGTCGGCGGCGCCGAACTCCAGGCGCCGGGTCATGGCCGGGAAGACAGCGCAAAAGCCCTCGCAATAGCGGCAGGCGTTACAGATTTGCATCTGCCGGGCCACCTCGGTCTCGGCCGGGGACATCGGCACCGGGCGACCGGTGGCCAGCTCGCTGGCGTCACGCACCAGTTGGTCAAGCGACTGCATGTTCGCCCTCCACTACATAAGCGGCCGGAACGATCCGGCCTTGGATGGCGGCGGCAGCCTGGAAGCCGGCAATGCGGCCGAAGGCGGTGCCGATGGTCATGCCCACACCCGCGGTGTAGCCCTTGCCCAGCACGTTGCCGGCCGAGATTTCGCCCGCGGCAAACAGGTTGTCGCTGGGCTGGCCCTTGAAATACACCTGGGCACGGTCGTTGGACTTGAGGCCCAGGTAGGTGAAGGTGATCCCAGGCCGCAGCGCGTAGCCGTAGAACGGACCGGTGTCGATCGGCCGGGCCCAGTGCGTCTTAGCTGGAGTCACGCCCTCGGTGTGGCAGTCGTCCAGCACCGTGTGGTCAAAGGTGCCGATGCGGCAGGCCGCGTTGTAGGCATTGAGCGTGGCCACGAAGGCCTCTTCTGGCAGGCCCAGCCCTCGGGCCAGCTCCGGCAGGGAGTTGGCCTTCACGCCCGGAAACACCGGTGGCATGAAGCGGCCGACCGCCTTGCTGTCGATGATGCAGTAGCCAATTTGCCCAGGCTGCTGGGCGACCAGCCGGCCCCAGATGGCGTAGCGCTTGGGCCAGAAATCCTCGCCCTCGTCGTAGAAACGCTGCGCGTCGCGGTTGACCATCACCCCCAGCGACACCGCATCGACGCGGGTGCAAATGCCACCGTCATAAGCGGGGGCGCGGGCGTCGATGGCCACGCAGTGCGACTGCGAAGGGTCGCCAATGATGTCGGCGCCGTGGGCCATCATGTCCTTGAGCAGCACGCCCTGGTTGAAGCGCGTGCCACGAATCAGGAAGTTGTCCGAGGGCCACTCGCCGCGCTCGTTCTGGCCCCAGGCCTCGCGCAGCCACTCGCGGTTGGACTCGAAGCCACCGCAGGCCAGCACACAGGCGCGGGCAGCGATGCGCTCACCGTTCACCCAGGCGGCAACGAAGCGGCCGTTCTCAACTTCCAGCCGGTCGACCGGCGCGTTGTAACGGACCGCGATACCCAGACGCTCGCAGCTGCGGTAGTAGGCGTTGACCAGGGCCTTGCCGCCGCCCATGAAAAAGGCGTTGGTCCGGGACAGGTGAAGGGTGCCCGCCAGCGAAGGCTGGAAGTGCACCCCGTGCTTGCGCATCCAGGTGCGGCAAAAGCTACTGTCGCGGATCACCGTACGCGCCAGGTGTTCGTCGGTGATGCCCCCGGTCACCTTGAGCAGGTCTTGCCAGAACTCCTCCTCGGGGTAGGCGTCCTCCAGCACGTCCTGCGGCGCATCGTGCATGCAGCGGATGTTGCGGGTGTGGATGGAGTTGCCCCCGCGCCATTCGGGCGGGGCCGATTCGAGCAGCATCACGCTAGCTCCACCCTCGCGGGCGGTCAGCGCGGCGCACAGGGCGGCGTTGCCACCCCCAATGACCAGTACATCAATCATTAACCGACTGTAGGGCAGGCAGGCAGGCAGGGGAAGTCGGCACGGGACAGGGGGGTTTCACGAATCGTGATACCCCGGTCACCGCAGCACCGGGTCACCCCCCGCCCAGATCACCCCGCCGCAGCGACCAGGCGCGCGCCGCGCCAGCGGCCCTCGGTCACCAGCGCCCGCAGACAATCGGCCAGCACCACCCGCGCGGCCAGGGCTGCGGGCGAGAGCTCGTCGTCGGACAAGCTGCACAAAGCATTGGCCCGCCGGGCCGCGGCATCGCTGATCTCGCTCAGGGAAAAGCGCGCAGCTGCATCGGGAAAGCGCCCCACCGCCGCCCAGGGCTGCACCGTGGCGCCCAGGCCGTGGTCAACGGCGTCCATCAGCATGGCCAGGGAGTCGATCTCGGCCACCAGCTGCGGGCGGACCTTGGCCCGCGCAAAAGCGGCGTCCAGGGTGCTGCGCAGACCATGCGGGCCGGTGGGCAGGATCAGCGGCACGCCCTTCAAGGCAGCCATTGCAATCCGCGCGGACGCGGGTCGTGCCAGGGCACTCGGCGATTGAATCAGGTAGAGCCGCTCGGTCATGAGCGGCATCACGCTCCAGCGCTGGGCGCGGTCGGTGTCAAACAAAACCGCCAAGTCCAGAGCGCGCGAGTTGAGCATGGCCGACAGGTGGCCCGAGAGGCTTTCGACCATGTGCAGACGCACGTCCGGATAGCGCTCTCGCATGGCCCGCATCAGCGGCAGCCCCAGCACCGCAGCGGTGGTGGGCGCCAGGCCGACGCTCACTGTGCCCGTGAGGCGCGCCCGCTGCGCCGCCCGAGCCGCCTGCTCCGCATGGCGCAGCGCCAGTTGAGCCTGCTGAAAAAAAGCCAAGCCGGCCTCGGTGGGCGACACGCCCTGCGCGCCGCGCTGGAGCAGGCGGGTCGCCAACTCGCTTTCGAGCCGGCTGATCTGCTGGCTCAGGGCCGAGGGCACGAGCGACAGGTCGGCCGCAGCACGACTGAAGCTGCCAAGCTCGACGACGCGGACGAAATAGCGAAGTTGTCTGAGTTCCATGGGCAATCCGAACCGACCTGAGCAAGTGGTCGGCTGGGATAATCGCACGGATGGCGAAGAAGCAGCGGATCGTGGTGGGCTTGAGCGGCGGCGTGGACTCCGCGGTCACCGCCTACCTGCTCAAACAGCAGGGCCACGAGGTGGTCGCCATCTTCATGAAGAACTGGGAAGACGACGACGACAGCGAATACTGCGCCTCGAACGAGGACTTCGTCGATGCCGCCGCAGTGGCAGACGTGCTGGGCATCGAGATCGAGCATGTGAACTTCGCCGCCGAGTACAAGGACCGGGTCTTCGCCGAGTTCCTACGCGAGTACCAGGCCGGGCGCACACCCAACCCCGATGTCCTGTGCAACGCCGAGATCAAGTTCAAAGCCTTTTTGGACCACGCCATGCGCTTGGGCGCTGAAAAAATCGCCACCGGTCACTACGCCCGGGTGCGCGATGGCGGCGCCGGGGTGCAGCTGCTCAAGGGGCTGGACCCGGCCAAGGACCAAAGCTATTTCCTGCACCGCCTGAACCAGGCGCAACTGGCCAAGACGCTGTTTCCAGTGGGCGAATTGCACAAGACCGAGGTGCGGCGCATCGCCGAGGAAATCGGCCTGCCCAACGCCAAAAAGAAAGATTCAACCGGCATCTGCTTCATTGGCGAGCGGCCCTTCCGCGAGTTTCTCGGGCGCTATCTGAGCAAGGCGCCGGGCCCGATCAAGGCGCCCGGTGGCCGCACATTGGGCCAGCACCAGGGCCTGTCCTTCTACACCCTGGGCCAGCGCCAGGGCCTGGGCATCGGAGGGGTGAAAGCCCGCGGCGCGCAAAAAGGCGGCGGTCAGCACGAGCCTTGGTTCGTGGCGCGCAAGGACATCGAAAAGAACACGCTGTGGGTGGTGCAAGGCCATGACCACCCCTGGCTCCTCTCGCCCGCGCTGCGGGCCGAGGACCTGAGCTGGGCCGCCGGCCACCCGCCGGCGCCGGGACGTTATGCGGCCAAGACCCGTTACCGCCAATCCGACGCGACCTGCACGCTTGAAATCTTGCCTGGTGGCCACCTGCGGCTGGGCTTCGACACACCGCAATGGGCGGTGACGCCGGGCCAGTCAGCGGTGGTCTATGACGGCGAGGTCTGCCTGGGCGGGGGGGTGATCAGCTCACCTGAGGGCCCGCCCGAGGGCGGACCACCGAACGCTTAGAACGGGATGTCGTCGTCCATGTCGTCGAAGCCGGAGCCGCCGGCGGGCTTGGCGGCCGCCGGTGCGCGCTGGGGTGCAGCGGCAGGGCGCTGAGGCGGGGCGGCGCGACGTGGGGCACCGCCGGCATCCTCGTCACCGCCACCGCCACCACCCATGCCCTCACGGCCGCCCAGTAGCTGCAATTCGGTGGCGATGATGTCGACGGTATTCTTTTCGACACCGGTGGTCTTGTCGGTGTAGGTGCCGTACTTCAGGCGCCCCTCGACATAGATCGGACGCCCCTTCTTCACGTACTCGCCGGCAATCTCGGCCAGGCGGTCGTAAAAGGTGACGCGGTGCCACTGGGTGTCTTCCACCGTCTCGCCGGTGTTGCGGTCCTTGCGGCGGCTGGAGGTGGCAATGCTCACATTGGCCACGGCCTGGCCCGAGGGCAGGTAACGAATTTCGGGGTCGCGGCCACAGTTGCCGACGAGGATGACTTTGTTGACGGATGCCATGGTGAAGGTTCCTCCGGGAATGGCGTGATTATGTGGTCTCGGGCCGGGTGGCGTGGGCCGGAGCCGCCTGGGCCTCCATGGGCCAGGCCACCAGCAGCCAGGCCAGGACCGCAGCGCCGCAAGCCAGGAATAGGGTGACCGAACCACCGGCCTTGAGCAGGGCCCCGCCAGCAGCGCCGCCGGCGAAAAAGCCCAGCGACTGCAGCGTGTTGTAAAAGCCCAGGGCCGCACCGCGCGCCTCCGGAGGGGCCGCGCGCGAAGCGATGCTGGGCTGACAGGCCTCAAGGATGTTGGAGCCACAGAAGAAGAGGAAAAGAAGCGCACCCATCACGCCCAGGCCTACCACCCCGGGATCGCGCACCTGCAGCGCCGCCACGCCGGCCAGGGCCAGCTGTACCCCGGCAATCAAGGCAACCGCCGCCAGGAAAACTGCCCGCAGGTAGCCCCGCCGCTCCAGCGGGAACAAGGTGGCCGACATGACGAAGAAGGAAGCCCCAATGGTGGGCAGGTAGATCCACCAGTGGTCGGCCTGGGCCAAGCCGACGTCCACCAGCATGCGCGGCACCGCCACCCACATGGCCAGCAGCACGGCATGCAGGATGAAAACGCCGAAGTTCAGCCGCAGCGTGGGGACATGCGCCAACACCGCGCGCAGGCTGCCGCGGGCCGGCGCGGGCTTGCGGGTCGGCTCCGGTGGCACCACCCACACAACCATGACGATGGCCGCCAGTGCCAGGGCGGCGGTGAGCGCGAACAGGCCGCCAAGCCCGAAGCGGGCGGCCAGACCCGGAGCCATCACCAAGGAGAGCGCGAACATCAGACCGATGCTGGCGCCCACCAGGGCCATGGACTTGGTGCGCACGTGGTCGCGGGTCAGGTCGGCCAGCAAGGCGGTAACGACCGCCGAAACCGCGCCCGCGCCCTGGAGGCAGCGACCGACGAGCAGACCGGCCAGAGTGTCGGCCGAGGCCGCCAAGGCGCTGCCGGCGGCGAAGACCAGCAGGCCAAAGACGATGACCCGCTTGCGTCCCAGGCGATCAGAGGCCATGCCGAAAGGCAGCTGCAACAGGCCTTGGGTGAGGCCGTAGATGCCCATGGCCAAGCCGACCAGGGCGGGGTCGTCACCGCCCGGGTAGCGCGGGGCCTCGAGTGCGAACACGGGCAACACCAGGAACAGCCCCAGCATGCGCATCGCATAGATGAAGGCAAGGGAGAGGCTGGCGCGCCGCTCCGGGCCGGTCATGGCCAGGTCGGAGGCAGGGCTGGGAGCGGATGGGGCGGAGGTGGACAACGGGAGCGGCTGCGGGAGGGAAACTTGACCCCTGATTGTCGGCGATCCCCAGCCGGCCTCAGACGAAGGGCGCGTTCAGGCGCACCACCACGGCATTGACTGCGGTGGCAAAGCTGACCCAGACGAGGTAGGGCAACAGGTACCAGCGCACGCGCGGCGCGAAGCGTCCGCAGACCGCGATCAGGACGACGATCGACAACCAGAGCAGGCCGACCTCGTAGAGCGCCCAATCAGGGCGGCGCATACGAAAGAACAGCAGGCTCCAGCCAATATTGAGTGCGGCGTTCAGCGCAAACAAGGCCACCACCAGGGTCCGCGCCTGCAGGCTGGGAGCGCGCATCCAGGCCTCGGCACCAGCCAGCACGCACAGCGCGAAGATCAGCGTCCAGGCCGGGCCAAAGGCCCAGTCGGGGGGTTGGAAAGCGGGCTTGGCCAGACCCTGGTACCAGGGACCAATGTCCGTGAGCGAGCCACCGATCGCGGCCACGAGCAAGGCACAGGCGGCGCCGCACAGCAAGGGCAACCCACGCCGCCCCACAGGGCTGGGCGCAGAGGAATCGCTCACGCAGCCCCCGCGGTCGGCTGGGCGCTCATACCCGCGCCAGGCCCAGGAGGTGGGCAAGATCCTTGAAGAAAATGCGCACGTGCGCCATGGGCTTGCGCCGCACAAGTTCCTTGTTCATGTAGCTCTCGAAGGTCAAACGCTGGACGTCCACATCCTCGCAGATCTTGACGAAGCGCTCGCGCAGGCGGTCGTTGCGGTACCAGAACCACTGCATGATGCCCAGCACGCGGAACACGGTGCCGTGGGCCTTCATGAAGCGTTTGCGCGCCTGGGCCAGCACCTTGCCATCACCAGTTCGCAGCAACTCGGCAGCCGCCTCGCCGGCCAACTGGCCCCCGAGCAGGGCGTAGTAGATGCCTTCGCCGGAAGCCGGGGCCACCACGCCGGCGGCGTCGCCGGCGAGCACCACGTCGCGGCCGTTGTCCCACTTGCGCAAGGGCCGCATCGGCAGCGGCGCGCCTTCACGGCGTACGGTCTCTGCGTTAGCCATGCCGCTGTCCGCCCGCAGTCGGGCGGTAGCCGCGCGCAGGGAAAAGCCCTTGTCGGCGCTGCCGGTGCCGATGCTCAGCGTGTCACCGTGAGGGAACACCCAGCCATAGAAATCAGGCGAGCAGCGCGCGTCATACACCACGTCACAGCGCGCCGGGTCGTAGCCCTCAGGGGGCGCCGCTGGGCGGCGCACGATCTCGTGATACGCAAAGACGCAGGGGGCGGGCTCGTCGCCGCGCACCGCCTGGGTGGCCACGCGGGAGCGCGCGCCGTCGGCGCCGATGACTGCACGGGTACGCACACGTGCCTGGACTTCCGCGCCGTCGATCCGGTGGGTAAAGTGCACCACGCTGATGCCATCAGGGTCGCGTGAAAGACGATCGAAGGTCCCGTCGTGGCGCTGGGCACCACGGGCCACCGCACGCTCGCGCAGCCACTCGTCGAAGACCTCGCGATCGACCATGCCGACGAAGCCGTTGTCGATCGGGATGTCGACCCGGTGGCCCGAGGGCGCCACCATGCGCGCCGAGCGGGCCTTGGCCACCAGCAGTTCATCAGGGATATCGAAGTCACGGATCGCCCGCGGCGGGATGGCGCCGCCGCAAGGCTTGATACGGCCCGCCCGATCGAGCATCAATACATGGTAGCCACGCTCGGCCAAGGTTTGGGCCGCAGTTGCGCCAGCGGGACCGCCGCCGACCACAACAGCATCGAAAGTGGAATTCATAGCGAGGTTCTCCAAAAAGGTGGCATGGGTCAGGGTGTCTTCATTGGGTCTTCAGCGCGCTCGCCGTGAGCGGCAAGCCACTCCCGGCAGCACCTGAGCCATCGGGCGAGGTGGGTACGAATGCGCCAGGGGTGTCGGCGCTGGCCACCGCCACACGCTCAGACGCGGGCGTCGGCGTGGCGATGCGGGCGCCCAAAAAGGCGGCAACCACGAACAGGACGCCTTCACCCGCAAACACGCTGGCGTAGGCACTGCCCGATGCGACGATCAGGACATGGGCCAGGTCACTGGCGGCGGTGCCGGCCAAGCCGCCGAGGCCGAAGGCGATGCCCTGGGCGGCCCCCCACAGACCCACGCGCAGGCCCTCGCGGGACTCGCGCCCTTGGGCGGCCAGTTGCATCATCGAACCGATGGCGCCAATGGAGAAGGCGCCGTTGGCGACACCGAGAAGGAACACGTTCTCGCGCAGCGGCCAGTCCTGGGCCCCGGTCCAACCGGCCAGGGCCAGACCGACCAAGGCCAGGGCCGATGCCAGGCAACCGCCCAGGGTCCAGCCGCGCAGCGAGGCCAGGGCGGGCTGGCCGATGCGCCGGGCCACGAAGCCAGCCAGGGCCACCATCAGCATGCCAACGAGCACGCCGCCGTGCTGGACGCCAGCCAGGCGGGTCGACTCGCCCGGGCTGAAGCCAAACACGGCGCCGGCGAATGGCTCGAGGATCAGGTCCTGGGCGCTGTAGGCCAGCATGGAAATGAAGACAAAGACGGTGAAGCGGCGCGCCGTGTCCTCGCCCCAGACTTCGCGCAGGGCCTCGAAAAAGGGAACTGGCGCAGCCGGTTGCTCCGCCGACGCTGGCGCGTCCGAAGACTGCGACTCCAGACCCCGCACCGCCAGCAAGGTGACCAGCAACGCAAGAACCGACACGCCGCCGGTCACCGCCAGCAGGCGCGCCGGTGAGAAGGGGTCAAGCAGACTGCCGGCGCCGCCAGCCGTGAGCGCAAAGCCGGCGATCATCATGATCCAGACGCAGGTCGCGGCCGCTGCGCGGCGTGGCGCAGCGACCCGCTTGGCGAGCAGCACCAGCAAAGAAGTACCGCTGGCGCTCACGCCCAAGCCGATCAGGACAAAGGCCACAGCAGCCAGCACCAGCCCAGCCCAGTAGCCCTGCGCCTCCGCCTGTGCCTGCGCCATCCAACCGACCGCCAGCGCCGCGAGCACGCCGCCGACCGCCAGCACCGCCATGCCGCCGACGATCCAGGGCGTTCGCCGGCCGCCGCGGTCCGAGCCCCAGCCCATCCGCGGTCGGGTCGCCTGTACCGCGTAGTGAATCCCCACCAGCAGGCCCGGCAGCAAGGCCGGCAAGGCAAGCTCGACCACCATCACCCGATTGAGGGTGGACGTAGTGAGCACCACGATCGCGCCCAGGCAGGCCTGAACCAGCCCGAGTCGCACGATGCCCGACCAGCCCAGCGGCGTCATGCTGCCCCCCCTGTGCTCACCCGGAGGGCGAACGCCGACACCATCATGCCGGCGACGAAGAGGGGCACGCCAAAGCCGCTGTACCAGAGGGCGCGGCCGCGCACATCGGCCAGGAAGCGTTTCATCATCAAGAGTTGCCCCCCCAACAGCGCGAGAATCGCCAGCGCATGCAAGGGCAGGTCCCAAGCCATCAGCAAGGCGATCACACCCACTTGAGCGAGGGCCATCGTCCAGCAAGCCGCCAGGCCGGCACGCTGCTCGCCCAGTTGTACCGGCAGCGAGCGAATGCCCATGCGCCGGTCTCCCTCGACCGACTTGAAGTCGTTGAGGGTCATGATGCCGTGGGTGCCGATGCTGTAGAGAACCGCGAATGTCAGAGAGCGGGCCTCGGGCAGGCTGCCACCTGCCATGACGGCCGCACCGGTGGCCCAGGCGATGCCCTCGTAGCTGAAGCCGCACGCGGCATTGCCCCACCAGCCGTTTTGTTTCAGGCGCAGGGGCGGCGCGCTGTAGGCCCAGGCCAGCAGCAGGCCCAAGGCGGCCGCGCCGAAGCCCCAGGGCCCCAGCGGTACAGCCACCAAAAGTGACACCAGCGTCCACAGCACCGCGATATACAGGCCCCAACGCCCGGGCATACGGCCGGAAGGGATGGGGCGATGGGGCTCGTTGATCGCGTCCACATGGCGGTCAAACCAGTCATTCACCGCCTGACTGGTGGCGCAGACGAAGGGGCCGGCCAGGGCAATCCCCACTGCCGCCAACAGCCAGCGGCCGTCGAGCGACACCCCCGAGGCGACGACGCCGCAGGCAAATGCCCACATCGGAGGGAACCATGTGACAGGCTTGAAGAGCTCAGTGATAGCCGAAAGCGCAGGGAGCGACATTCGCCTATTTTTTTATTTACTAATGTTTGTGTCAATCCAAATTTACACGCGTAGAATGTTAAACATTAAGAAATAAATTCTTGGGGGTTCAGATGGACGCTTTAAAAAAAAGGGATGATTTTTCCCTGGCTGGCCAGACGCAGACGGTGAGGACCAAGGCTGGAGCGTCGGGGGAGGTAGCGCAAACGGCCCCCTGGACCTTGGACTGGAACCAGGCGCAGCCGATGGCGCGGGCCTTCGCCTCCCTCGCCGGTGACTTGGCGCTGGTCATGGACGCTCAGGGCTGGGTGCTGGCTGCGGCGCAGGGCGAGGAGCCCGAAGAAGGGGGCTGGGCCCAGGCATGGGTGGGTGAACCTTGGTTGGCGATGGTCTCGCCCTGCACTCGGTCCAAGGCCGAGCGCCTCCTGGCGCGAAGCCTGAGTGGGGAGCAGGGACGCGCCAGCGAAATCAACGTCCTGGCCCATGATGGTCACCAGATCGCGATGCGGTTTGCAGGATTACGGCTGGGCCCTACGGGTCCGCTGCTCATCATCGGGCGAGACCTGGCGGCGCAAGCTGCACTCAACGGCCGGCTCGTATCCCTGCAGCAGGAGCTCGAAGGCTTCTATTGGAATTCGATGTCGGGGACCGCGGGGCGCGCCAACTGATCGGCGGCTGGGTCCAACAGGCGAACGCCTGCGAAGCCGCTGTAGGGCCAGAGCACCGCCCAAGTGGCACGACCGCCGAGGTGGCGGCCCGCCAGCTCAGTCCTCGCCGCCCTCGCCCATGCCGAAGCGGCGCAGCTTGACATAGAGGCTCTGGCGCGAAAGCCCCAGCATCTCGGCCGCCGAGGCGCGGTTGCCGTTGGTGAGCTTGAGGGCAGAATCAATACACAGCTGCTCGATCAGGTCGGTGGTGTCGCGCACGATGTCCTTGAGCGGCATGCGGCCGACCAGCTCGGTCATCTGGTCTGCTGAATGGGGCAGCTCGCGGTGGGAAATACCGTCGGCCAACAGCCGGCGGCTGACATCGCGAATGGTAAAGCCCAGGCAGGGCGGCTTCAGGGTGAGCGCTGCCACCGCCGAGATTTCCACCTCGGTCACGCTGCCCAGCTCACCGCGCAACTGGGTCGCAAATAGGCGCAGGCTGCCGTGCTGGCGCAGGTTGGCCACCAGGACGTTGAGGTCGACGGTGCTGCGGCCCAGCCAGCGGTCCAGCATCTCGCCACGGACCGCCTCCTCGCTGGCGCTCTGGCTCAGCTCCAGAAAGGCCCGGTTGGAGCGCTGCACACGCCCTTCCAGGTCGGTGATCACGAAGGCATCGGGGGCCTGCTGGAGCAGTTCCACCAAATGGGGCACGCTATCGGCCGGGCCTGCCGCCGCTTCGTTGAGCGGCGATAGACGCACCAGGAAGTGGGTGCTGTCCTCCTGCCGCAACAGGGAGGCAACGAGGCGATAGTCATGACCGCTGCCAGCGAGTTGCACGACGAGGGGGTCGGTGCGGCCGTTGGCCCGCAAGCGGGTCAGGGTGTCGCGAAGCGCCGCGGCGCTGGCTGGCACCAGGCCATCGGCCAGAGTCCAGGAGGCCTTGCGTATCGAATCACCGAAGAGGTTCTGAGCGGCAGGGTTGGCTTCGTCAAGCCGCCCCGTTCCAGCATCGAGGATGACCACGGGCTCGGCCGCTTGCTGAAACAGCAGGCGGTAGCGGGTTTCGACATGGCGCAGCCGCCAATAGTCGCGCTCCATGGAAACCTGGGCAGACACCAGGCGCTGCTGCAGCTGCATTTCACCGCGCAGATCACGACCAAAGGCCACCAGCAGGCTGGGCTGGCGCTGACCTGCCGGCTGGACCGGGACCACCCGGTAAATCACGGGCAAATCCAGCCCGGCGGCCAGACCACTGTGATTGACCTGGCGGGGCGCCGGCCGGCCACCGGCCAGGGCTTCGCTGAGCATGGCCTCAATCTTGGAACGGCTTTCGGCGGTGACCAAACCCGCCCAAGAGCGGCCTACCCACTCGCGAAAACCCAGGTTGACCAGCTCTTCGGAATTGAGACTGAGGTCCCTGATGACACCTTGAGGATCAATGACCAACACCACGTCGCCTGGCGCGGTGATCAACTGGCCGACGGTGTCCGGGTCAAGCCCCGCCAGAAGCGAACCGGCCGATCGAAGGCGACCGAGTTCAAAGTTCTGTGTGTCAAGGGGCATGGGCGTTCTCACCTAGCGCCACTTGACGCCGTGCGACATTGTGCCTGTTCAGCAGGTTTTCGCGCGGGTTTCTACGAGCTTTTCGGCGATCGAGGGCGCCAGGCTGCCATCAATGGCCAGGGCATCAGCGCCTACTTCGCGCGCCAAGCCGGGATTGAGCAGAAACTGCGGCCCCCCCACGAGAATGCCCACCCGTGGGTTGAGAGAGGCCTTGCGCACCGCGGCGATGGCCGCCGTGAGCGATGCCAGATGAAGTTCACCAGCAAGGGTAAACCCCACCACATCGACCCACTCCCTGCGCACCTGTGCGACTGGGTCAAGCTGGGGATGGGGCCCGCCCGTCACCTCCCAGCCGGCCTCCCGGAAAAACTCCGAGACCATGACCAGGCCGAAGGTGTGTTGCTCACCGGGAGCCGGCACCAGCAGCACCCGCCGAACCGACTCTCCATCTGCCGGGCGGAAGGCCAAGCCAGCGCTCATGTCGCGCAAGGCCTGTTGCAATCGGCCCACAGCCACGGTCACATCCACAAATGTGCAGAGGTCCTGCTCCCACAGCTCGCCCAGGAGGCGGGCCGCCGGGACCAGCAGGTCTGTACAAAGGAGGACGCGGGGCACGCCCCGCATCCGGAAGGCTTTGACCGCGGCCCGGGCGGGCAGGTCGTCGGGCAGCAGGAGCAGGCGAACCAGCTCGCGGACATCGTCCCGGGAGATCGGGCGGCCCGTCTGTTCGGCGAAATCGGGCGCATCGCCATCGTCATCGGCATCGGAATGGCCGTGGGCTTGGAGCAGGCGTGGGATCACGGAGTGCTCGAGCGCGTCCGCTAGCAGGGCCCGGTGCCCTTCCGACCCATGGCTCGCGCTCGCGTCGGAGCTCTCCTGTGGCCCGCCAGAAAGCGGACGGCCGGGAGTGGGCCCCAAACTTCGGTGCGACGTCATTCTTGGCTCCTCGCCAGGGATCTGCCACGGCTGACACGCAGCAGATCCGGATATCCCGCCTCTCGGCAGGAATGATCCCTCTTGTTTTCTAACTCTTGTCTGACTGGGCGGTTGATCTTCGACAACTCGACCCCATGCGCTGACCCCCTGATTCTGAGAGGTTTTTCTCCAGATGCCCATCAATATCTCCTGCCGGCGCGATTTCGGGCAGGGCTGACCAGAACCAGCCGCCCCAAAAGTGTCATATTTTATTGATGTCAACCTTGATTGACAACTTGCGGGCGGCCGGGCTAAATAGGCCTCATGGTGACTTTTCAGGAATCGCAGGCCCAAGCCCACGCTATGCCACCCGGCCAGCGGGGCGCCGCAATCGGCCTATACACGCCGGAGGAACGGGCGCGCCGGGACGCGAGCGGCTGGACGCTGGTCCAGGGGGTGCTCGCACCGGTGCAATTCCTGGTGTTCCTGATCAGCCTGGGCCTGGTGCTGCGCTATCTGGCC
>Ga0164292_10000955_pt1 | contig 22937 bp, 17 predicted proteins | sample GEODES117metaG_FD_111486 | JGI IMG/M metagenome (GOLD analysis project Ga0164292, IMG submission 111486) | Eutrophic lake water microbial communities from Lake Mendota, Wisconsin, USA - GEODES117 metaG | ecosystem: Environmental > Aquatic > Freshwater > Lake | place: USA: Lake Mendota...
CACTGAACCATGACCGGTGGCCGGGTGAGGTCGAACCCGGAGAGCCCGGTATCGGTGGATACCTGGCGGTTATTCGCCGAAGAGAATGTGCAGCATCGACTCCTCGACGATGCTTTCCCATTCTTCGACACTGACGGCACTGTTGCCGATCTCGACCAGGTTCTTGCCCATCACGATCCCGTTGTACCACGCAATGACAGCGACGAGGTCGACGTCTTGGCGAATGAAACCCTTGCGTTGGAAAGGCAACAACGCCAAGGCCACCTGCGTGATGATCTCATCGTGGTTCTTGGTGATTCGTTCTGCCAAGGCCGGACGTGCATAGGTGGCTCCGAGCGCATTCAGTCGTTGCCAACGAACGACCGCCCGGTCGGTTGACCGACGTGAATCAAAAGCCCGAGAGAGAGCAACTCTGAGATCCTTCTTCGTCTTGCACTCCTTCAGGATCCCGATCAGCAGGTGGGCATCTTCCCGCAACGCGCGGGTGAAGCGTTCCGCCTGCGCCTCTTCGATCAGACCTTCCCGACTCCCGAAGTGGTGATACAGGGTGGGTATCGACACTCCCGCTGCTGCGGCCACCTCGGTGACGCGTATTCCCGGCTCACCAGCTTCGTTCAGAACCCCAACGGCGAGTTCCAGCAAGCGCTGTTTGATCGGAGATTCACCGGCCACACAGGAAGAATAGTTGAGGAGAATCGATCACTGTCGACGAGATCGCGCAGAAGACGATCATCCGAAAGTGCGGACGGGCATTATCCAGCCGAACTCTCCAACCGATGCAGTCCCCGCAACTCCGGCTTTCAAGTGCCACACCATCGAAGGTCCGGCCAATGTCGATGTCAGGAAGGTTCGACTCCTCAACTCCCACGCGCTTGCCGCTGGTTTGTTCCCAAGTTGGCCGATGATGTACACCAACTCTTCCCGCGAAGGCAGGAACCAGTCGCTGAGTCCGAACACCGTCAGGCCCGCCACCAGGGCTGCCCCATAGGCGGCCGGGCGATTCTGCTGGGCATTCACCAAAGAACGCGTATTGCCTGGCCCCTGTCCGAGCAGTGTGGATGTTGTGATGCCTGTTCTGCTGTACGTCACAGAGTCAACGAAGTTCAGGGGATGAACATTGGCCTTGGTCCACCAGTCGGAAGGAGCGATTTCCAGAAGCCAACCACCTTCGGAGATGCCACTCGCCGAGGAAACCGGAACAGTGAGTTCGCCGACGATGATGCCCCCCGAGAATCCAGGGTCCCCGGCTTTCGGGTCAGTCGAGAACTCGACGGGAATCGACTTTGAGAGCGTGATTTCGCCGACAACGGTGATTCTGATGTCCGCCCTGGTGCCGTACGCACCGTAGAGCGAGAGATTGGATTGCACACGGCCCTGTCCGTCGCGTGACATGGGTCCGCTTGCGCCGGACCACGCCAGGTACTTGTTGGAGAAGTCAGGACCGGTGCGCTCGACCGCGACCTCGATTCGATAACTGTCGAGAGAGGTCGCATTGCCATCAAGGTCGATCGCGGCAAGCGTTCCGAGCGGCGTTCCGGAGGTGATGCGACCCCCCTTTCCGAGTCCGGTCGTCAGGGTCGTCGGCACACCGGCTGCCACTTCCACGGGTTGGGTCAACGCGCTCAATCCGGGGCTGAGGTATTCGATCTGCAGTCGTGGCGTGATGACGTTCGCGTACTTCAATCCCGCGAACACCGCCCGTCCGTCACTGCCCGTCTCGGCGATGATGCTGTTCGCCTTGCCGGTGAAGCCGGCACTGACTTGCACCCCGGCGGTCGGCGAAGCATTTCGCGCCGAGTCGATCAGCTGGATGATTGGTTGAACGGTTGCGTTCTTGTTGTTGACGAAGCCGGATGCACCGCGCTCGAGAATGAAGGCTGTCGGCGCGCCCGCAGTCAACGTGATCTCTGCCGGATAGTTCACCTGCTGGCCCCCATCAACGCCGAATGAGAGTCCGTATTTCCCGGTCTTCCCCGTCAAACGCAGATTGGTGAATGTCGCCACCCCATTCTGATCCGTGGTCACAACATCGCTCGACATGGATTTCAACAGGTCGACACCAACCGTGACGGTTGCTTTCACGTCAACGCCCGCTTTGTTCGCTGCATTGCCGAATCGATCCAACGTTCGCACACGAACAGGTGTCGGGAACTGTTCGTTGTTGCGAACGGTGATGGCAGACGATTCGAGGAACTCCACCTTGGCCACATCCGCCGGCACAACGCGAATGTTTTGCGTCAACACCAGCAGTTTCGTCCCCCGACCGTCCAACACCTCGAAGCGCAGCGTTGTTTCTCCGGCAACGTCGAACGTGAGACCACCGAAGTCGATGGTCCCGGAGTTGCCACTGATCGCCGCCATGTCAATGGCCTGTGATTTCAGGGTCATCACGATGTCTTCGTCGAGCACCGCGTTCGACTCTGCGTCGTAGAGAGCGACACTGGCGCCGAACTCCTCTCCGGCTGTGACCACCTGTGGGAGCGATGCAATCTTGATCGAGTCCAGCGGACCGTTCTGCAGTGCGAGTGTCTGCTCGACGGTGAACGACCCGTAGGTGAAGCTGAGCGTGACATCCCCTGCCGTACCGGTTGCCGTGAGACCGGCGAACTTTGCAAGGTGATCGTCACCGAACTCGGCGGTCGTGTTGACGAGTGCGACCCCGTTGTCCACGACAGCAGTCACGACTCCGCTGCCCACGGGCACTCGATTGCCCGACGAGTCTGTGACTTCGATCTGAGGGGAGACGTCGAACGGCACACCACTGCGCACTCCCTGCGGAGCTACGGCGAAGCGAATGTTTGTTGCCGGTCCGGCCACGAGCTCGACGTTCGCAGTGGCGACCCCGATGCTGACGTCCTCAGGAATGAAACCGATGACTGCTGCACCGGCGGAACCCTCGAGAGTGAACTTGTCGAACGTGACGATGCCGCTCTCGTCGGTCACGCCCGACTTCGGCGACACTGCCACGTCACCGCCCTGAACGAGAGTTGCCGCGTTCACGTTGACGGTCAATCCGGCACGCTTGACGGGGTTGCCGAACTTGTCGGTCACTCGTACCTGGACAGCCTCGGCGAGAGGCACTCCGTTGGCGACATCCCCGATCGTCTTCATCGTGCGCAGCCTGGCTGCGTCAGCGGCGACGACAGCAACCTCGAACGGTTCCGACGCAAGGTCACCGGCTTCGGAGGCAACCGACATCGTCCACTTCCCGGCCTCGACAGGCACACTTCCACCACCGAAGACCGCCCGACCAGTTGCGTCCGTCGTTGCTTCGGCCACGGTGGAGGTCGAGCTGTCTCCCAACTTTGCCGTCAGGCGCATCTCGACGCCGGCCTGTTGCACCGGCGCACCCGCGACATCGACCAACTGAACGGACGGCGAATCGATCCACGTGACACCGGCCGTGACGGATCCCGGGCGTTCAACGATCCGAACGGCAACGGCACTGCCCGACGCATGGTTGATCTTTGTGGTGACACCCGCATGGTTGTCGGAGACGAATGCAATCTCGACGACACCAGGGCCGCCGAGGATGGACAACTTGCCAAAGACCGCGGAACCATCCGGTCCGGTGACGGATTCACCGCCTTCGATGGTGTATCCCGCGCTTGCCGCGACGACGCGCACCGGCACACCCTCGATCGCTCTCGCCTCACCGGATGCATCGACGAGTCGAACCACGGGAGCTTGCGACACGAACTCGCCGTTGCGTGAAACGTTGGGTTTCGTCACGAGTTCGAGTTGAGTTGCAGGCGAGCCAGCCTTCGCCACCGACTCGGCTTGACTGGGATCGATCGAGCGGGAGGGGATGACTCCCGAACGCGCATCGCCGGACGCTGCCGCGGGAGAACCGGTGGTGTCGCTCCCGACAGCCACAGTGGTCGACGGCCCAACCATCGACCCGGGAAGAGCTCGGACCTCGATCCACATCCGCTTCTTGCCGACGGTGGCGCAGACCGTGGGCTTGCCCTTGGTGACGCGATACCCACCGGGTCGTGTGCACTTCGCCCCCTTCGGCGAGCGCGATACGGCCGCGTACCACACCAGCGAATCTGTCTGACGTCCGCAAACGTTCAACACCCGCTGCACCTTCTTGGTCTGACCGAGTTTCGTGCATGGCTGACCAACGATCGATTGGATGTTGCGCACACGCTCGTCATCGCCCCCTCCGCAGGATGCAGACACCACGGCGAGCAGACCGGCAAGCGCCAGCGCACCTACTCTTCTGCGAAACATTCGGGACACCGGCGAAAGAGGCATCCGTCAAGACTAAATACTGATTCAGCCAAAGTAAAGGCGGGTGTCGCCCGCAAGACCTTCGATGGACATGAATCAGTTCATGGTAGGAAGAGTCATGCTCGAGGCGTTCCTGGCTCTCCCGTTGTGGCTGATCATCCTCATCAGCGTCACCGTTCCGGTGTGCATCTCCGTCCCCATTGTCCGAGCGATCTTTGCGAGCCGGATCGAAGCCGAAGGCGACGATACGGAGGGTTTGGTTGCCGTTTTCGGCTTCATCGGGACGGCTTTCACTCTTCTCCTCGCTTTCATCATCGTGAACGTGTGGAGCGATCAAGTTGCGGCACAAGACGTGTTGTTCGACGAAATGGTCGCCTTGAAAACGGTTGTCGACGCGACGAAATCATTTGATCCTGCGATGGCACCCGAAATGCAAGCCCTTGCCATCGAATACCTCGAGAGCGTTCGAAAGTACGAGGTGGATCAGACTCCACCAGTTGGTGGTGATCCGCGAACCGAAGCACACTTCCAAGAACTGGTGTCGGTTTTTGCCAAGGTCGAAACCGATCTCGAGGCGACCCCGGGGCGAATGGCTGCGGCACAGATTCTCCTCGAAGAAGTCAAACGAATGGTTGACGATCGCGAATCTCGAGTCAATCGCGCATCTGGTTCACTCGACGGGATGACCACCTTGGTGTGCGTCCTTCTCGCACTGCTCACGGTCGTCGCCATGGCGTTACTACCCGCGCCCAGTCGCCGGTGGATCAAGTGGGTTCAATCCGTCGGTGTCGCCGTCACGGTGGGTCTCGTCATGTCGCTCGTCTTCTACATCGCATCGGACAACTTTTCGGCAGACGCCGAAGATGAACAGATTCGGCAAATCGAGGCTGCGCTGACGGATTGATCAGTTGCACCTGTCGCTGACGTGCTCGCCTGCTCATCGGCCAGTTTGCGCGAGCCAACGCCGAAGTTCGCTCATCGTCGGTCCCTTTCAACCCGAGCCACCCAAATCCGCGAATTGATGCCGATTCGCTCTGGTCTAGTCTTTTTCGAATGGTCAGCGACTCGCCCATCCGTCAACAGCTCCTTGAGCTCGCGATCCAAGCCATCGACGAAGGAGGCGAACCCGGTATCCGAATCAGCCAGCTGGTCGAGGCCGCAGGTGTTGCGATCCCGACCCTGTACCACCACTTCGGCAGCCGTGAAGGCCTGATCGAGGAGGCGCAAGCGGAGCGCTTCATTCGCGCACTGCGCATGGATGCAGACGTCTTCACGGCTGGTGTCGCGACGTGCAAGACCAAGAAAGACCTCGTTCGGGTCGTCCGCAAATTGTTCGCAGATCGGAAGTTGGCCGAGAGAGCCGAAGTGCGCTGGCGGCGCGTCAATGCTCTTGGAGCGACGTATGCACGACCCTCCCTCGCTGAACGAATCGTCCGAGCACACGATGACATCGTCACGGAGATCGCTCTTGCACTCATGCCGTTCCAACGGGAGGGCCTCATTCGCCAGGACATCGACCTGCGGGCAGTCATTGCCTGGTACAACGGCTCTCTTCTCGGCAAGAACCTGGTCGAGATTGCTCCGAGCAGCATCGATCTCGATCAGTGGGATCGAACACTCGACGAAGCAACCCTGTACATCCTCTTCGGACCGAACGTCTGAACCCCACGCAAGCCGACGAGGAAACCCTATTATCCGTGATAGATAACTTATCTATTAATTATTATAGGTTATCAATCAATGTCATCTGCCTCTTGGTCTGCAGGAAAGGGTTCCCACATGCGCCGATCAACTCTCGTCACTCAACTCCTCCTCGCCGCAGGCGTCGCTGTCACTTCGCTCAGTGCCGCACCTTCGTCGCCGTGGGATACAGCGGAGTGACGACGAGCACCGACGGCATCACCCGGACCGCAGTCGTGATCGGCCATTCGGGAACTCTCAACGACAACAGCAGAGAAAACGTGGAGTTGTCACGTCAACGAGCCGCCAACGTGATCGGCGCCCTGCGTGGTGTCGGTGCCAAGGGTCCCTTTGCTCTCGCATCGGCAGGTGCCCTCGACCCGGTCACAACGACAAAGACCGAAGCCGCACAGGCGAAGAACCGTCGCGTCGTGATCGTTCTCGTCCCGTAAAGAGGTTCGCCAGACGAGCGAGCCCTGAGTTCGGGGGCTTTTCACACACTCCTGTGAAACACGCCCATACTCGCCCCCGGGAGGATTAAGCATGTCGTTGACGGAAACCAAGCGGCTCGAGATGCGCCGCGGACTCAAACAGAGATTGGGGAACGACGTGGCTGATTCACTGATGGAACACCTGCCTCCGGTGGCCTGGGCCGATGTCGCTCGACAAGCCGACCTCGAACATCTCCGCTCCTACATGGACACTCGTTTCAACGCGGTTGACGCTCGATTCAGTGGCATCGTTGCGGGGCTGTGGGCGCTCGGTGCCCTCTGCGTCGCGTGCTTCGCAGGCATCTTCACTGTGCTGATCACCGAACTCTAGGGACGCGTCTCCCGCTGGCTAGTTGATGCTGGCGTTCTTGCCGGAGCCCAATGACAGTGGGTTGTCCGACTTCTTGAAGCGCAGGTTCACCTTCAACGTCCCGAGCATGATGCCGGGCTGGTGCATCCACGTGTTGCTCCCTCCGTACTCGATGGAATCGAGACGATCGAGCAGAACTCCCCACGCAACCTGTTGTTCCACGCGCGAGAGGTTCGCCCCGGGGCAGACACGCGGACCGGTGGAAAACGCCACGTGTCTCGTGAGGCCTTCCCGATCCAGATCCAGGTCGTGCGGGCAAGCGAACTCTTCCTCGTCCACGTTGGCCGCGGCAAAACGTAGGTGAAGCAGCGAACCGGCGGGCACCGTGACTCCTTGGAACACTTCGTCTCGCGTGGTCATGCGCGTCGAGAGACCGTGCGTTGGTGAACGCATGCGCATCGCTTCTTCGGTGAAGGCCTTCACTTTCGAGCGATCGTTGCGCAGACGGTCGAACATGCCGGGGTTCTCACACAACAACTGAGCCTGCTCTTCCAGCGCGTACTGCGTTGTCTCGAGACCCCCGAGAATCATCGCGTGGACGATTCCAGCGATTTCGAGATCCGTCAACTTGCGGTCGAGTGCCTCATAGTGCACTCCGCAGAGGAAGCTGATCATGTCGTCCTGCGGATCGAGTCTCTTGGCACGGACGTTTTCGTAGATGTAATCCTGGAATCCGTCGAGGCGCTTCAGCATCACTTCGGTCTGCTCTGGCGTGAGCTCGTGTTTGAGGCCGGTGCCGTGCACGAATGCCGTCACTGCCGCATCGCCCCATTCGGCCAGCTGCGGGATGTCGGCCTGCGGGAAGCCGAGGATGCTGGCGAACACACGCTGCGGCAACGGACGGGCGAAGCGACTGACGAACTCCACTTGACCGTCGTCGATCCACTCGTCGAGAAGATCGTTGGCGTGCTTGGCGATCATCTCGCGATGGCGCATGGCGCCGGTCCCCACCCACGGGTCGGTGAGTTCCTTGCGGTGCTTGATGTACAACTCCTGGGTCGGGCGCAACGACACCATCGCGGCACTCATCAGGTTCTTGAAGTTGGCATAGGCGTCCTCGACGGACAGCCCTTGGGTCGCCCAGTCGTTGACACGCTTCTGGGTCAGAACGGTGAATCGCTCGGGGTCCTTCACCACCATGGTGATGTCGGCGTGCTTGGTCAGCACGTATGCATCGGTTCCGGGCATCAGCCCGCCACCCTCGATGCGATAGACCGGCGCCTCCCGATGGAGGATCTCGTACATCTCGTACCAGTGTTCTTGGGCGCCCTGACCGAACAGATCGACCGACGCAAGGTCGACCGGACACTTCATCGGGCTCAACTCGTGGTTGATGTGCTTCGGAAACGTCGCCATGCTTTTTCCCCCTCGCGAATGGCTTCGAACATATTTTTACCATGCCCCAAGAAGCCGGAAAGAGGCGGATTCCGCCTTCCCTGACCCATGGGCCAGACTCGATTCGCCGAGGCTCTCGTCACGAAAGAGAAAAACGCGTTCACCATCCTCACGGGAAGGTGCGGTGTTAGTTTTTGAACAGCGAGCCACGTGCCCGAGACCAGATGACCAGATGACCAGCGCTCGCTGACACCTATTTCATTGGATTCATCGGGAGGAACAGTGGCAACGTCATTGTCGGAACGGCAGTATTTCGCATCGGCAACCCAAGTGAAGTACCTGGAAGACCGGGTCAAAGAAGCAGAAAAACAAACGAACGAACTTCGCTCCAGAATTTGGAAGCTGGAGTTGAAACTCGACAACGTGAGATACGCCTTGATCACGGCCGCTCTCTTGGCGGCTGAGATCGCTTTCTTCGTCATCTTGGGACTGAAGACGAACTCCTAGCGGGGGTTCTCCCGTCGCTCGAAATCGCGCTCGTCTCGCGACGTCAAGCGCAACCACTTCGAACGGCGACGACCTTCGTGTCGACCACGTCGCGATTTCGACCACCAACTGTTGAAACTCATAAACTCTCCGTTCCCTCGTGGTTCTCTCTGAAAGAGTGCCGCCACGCGCCGGCATCCACACCGGACAAGTGTCCGAAGCCCTTCTTGAGTCACAGAAAAGGTCTGGCACGATGGCAAGCGGTCTGAATTGACCATCATTTAGACTCTGCAAGTGGCCAGGCCAAAGAACAGCACCCGGGACACCCGTGGGGAGATGCTCGAGGCGGCGATCCGCATCATCGAAGACGGCGGCGAACAATCACTCAGGACACGCGTCATCGCTGACGCTGTGGGGGTCACCGAGCCCTCCTTGTTCCACTTCTTCGGCAACCGCGAGGGGCTGATCGAAGCCGCCCAAGCCGAGAGATACCGGCGGACCCAGTTCGAGATGTTCGTTCCGTTCCGCGATGCGATTCTGGCGTGCAAGACGAAGAGAGACTTCGTGAAGACCGTCAAAGAGGGTCTGCGTTGGACCGAAGAGTCGAGACGTATCAAGGCTCGGCAGTTGCGCGTCGAGGTCTTGGCCAGTGCCTACTCCAGGCCGAAACTTGCCGAGCAGGTGATAGAGGCCCAACGTGAGTGTCTCCTCCCACTGATCGAGGGGCTCGAGTTCGCCAAGGCCAAGAAATGGGTCCCTGCGGACATCGATACCGAGGCTGTGGCCTTCTGGCACATCGGCCAGATCACCGGCCGAGTCTTCGCGGAACTCGACGGTGACCCGGAGTTGTTCGCCGCGGTGGGCAAGCTGGTGCAAGAAGCCTCGATGAGCATGCTCGGACTGGAGTAGACCATGCGTCTCTTGCGAACATTGGTTGCCTTTCTCTTTCTGGCAGCACTGCCGGTTGCGTCTGCACAAGCGAAGATCGGCGAGGACGTGAAGGCTCTTCTTCCGCCGACCACGAGCAATTACTACGAATTCGACGACTGCAATCAGTCCACGAAGACCTTCTGCATCGAGACCTACGGCATCGACGTGGACGGTGACGGCACCTACACCACTCCCGACATCTACTCCCCCATCAACATGCGGGCATGGCTCTTCGACCTGAGTTCGGACATGCCGGGTCTCGGTTGGGAGCTGAACGTCGCCAACAATCAGGAACTCGACCCGCTCGTTCCCGTCGGCACACGGCTCAAGGTACGGATCAACACAGGGGGTTTCAGGCCGAACCCGAATCTCTTCGCGACTGCGAAGATCATCGACTTTGCAGTGTTCGAGGAGAACGGCAACTGGATCACCACGTCGACGTTCGAGACCATCCCGTATTCCTCCATGTTGGACTGCGACAGCGACCCGGACTGCGACAAGCCGAAGAATCGACGTGACTACCGATCGTTCGCGCAGAGCATTCTCAGGTGGGACGATCCTTCGCCCACCACCGAAGCTCAGGCGAACATGTGGGTGGCGACCAACGCCAGCACCGTCTACGAGCTGCAATTCGACCGCGAGAAGCTGGAATGGAGCGTGCTGTTGCTGTCGCCTCTCACGAAGGCCGACGGGAGCCGCAACGAGGTGATGTACGAATCCTTCATTCCCGATACGGCGATTTCGTTCCTCTACGGAACCACCGCTGATCTCCTCGCGAGAAACCTCACGATCACCCGTACCGAGATGGACGTGACCACAGCAGTGAAAGCCTCGATCACCCGTCTCCTCGAGCCAGTACCCGGAATTCTCATCTCCATTCCGGACATTCGTTTCAACGGCAAGGTGGTCGAGAAGAAGTCGAAGATCGCAACCTCTGCAGTCGGTCGATCAGTGAAGCCGGAAATCCGGGTCTCGCCCAAGAAGCCAGTGTTGCCCGAGCCACGAAACGTGCGCGTTCGCGCCTCGAAAGGCTCTGCCGTGGTTTCCTCTTCCACGGTGCGGGGCGCCAAGAAGTACGAAGCCATGTGCAGTCGCGGCGCACAAGCGATTCTGACGAAGGGTGCCGCACCGTCGATCACCATGAAAGGTTTGACACCCGGCAAGTGGAAGTGCCAGATGCGCTCACTCGGTTCTCTTGCCGGCAACTGGTCCGCGCCGGTCACCGTCACCGCCAAGCGTTAGTGCTGCGACGCTAGAAAACGAAGGCGATTCGCAACATTCGCCCGGCGGCCGCGAGTTCCTCGACACCGCCTACAACCGCCGCGACGTAGCCGTCAGGGCGGACAACCATCGCCGAGGATTTTTTCAGGAGTTCGGGAGCAACGATCCGAACTGGGTCGAGCGCTGCAATGTCGTCGGGGAGGTCGATCTCTGTTGCGGTGTAGACGATGAAACGGTCGAGCGGTGCCGTGAGAGATGAGGAATGGAACGGAGCGAGGTGACCGACGTGGGGATCGTCACCGACGACGAGTCCTGCTTCGATACGAGCGGGTGGGCGAGCACCGCCGTAACCGGCGGCGTGATCGATGCCGTGGCTTTCGCGGCCGGCGAGTTGGTCGATGAGCCGACCCATGTCGGCAGCATGAGCAACGACACTGCGTACGTGGGGCACACGCTCGGTGCTGTAGGTGTCGAGCAGCTTCTCGCTTGCCTTGCCGCGGCGAACGAATCCCATCTTCCATGCAAGGTTCACGGCATCGCGCATTCCGGAGTTGAGGCCCTGCCCGAGAAACGGCGGCATTTGGTGTGCTGAATCACCGGCGAGAAAGACGTTTCCTTCCTGCATACGCGGAGCAACGACGGCGTGGAACCGATACACCGCAGAACGCACCAGCCGTGCGTCCGATGGGCTCACCCACGGCGCCAGGAGACCCCAGAGTCCATCGGGGGTGTCGAGTTGCGACGCATCCTCGTGTTCTTGGACCTGGAATTCCCAACGTCGGTAACGACGATGACCCTTGACATAGGTTGCAGGACGAACAGGGTCGCAGTACTGGCGAACTCCGAGCGGAAGATCCACTGAGGCGTTCTCGTTCAGTTCGATGTCGACCACGATCCATTCCTGATCGAAATGCAGATCCTCGAGTGGAAGACCGAGTCGTTTGCGTGTCCAACTCGACGCTCCGTCGCAGCCGACGAACCAACGCGAGGTGATCTTTTCGCCATTGTCGAGGACCGTGGTGACCGAGCCATTGTGATCCATCTCCACAACGGTTCTGCCCCAGCGCACGTGAGCCCCGCGGCGCTCTGCTTCGGCTCGCAACATCGTGTCGAGATCGGGCTGATAGTGGCAGACGACGGGCGGAACACCTTGTGGACCCTTTTCTGGGATGTCGAGTCCCATGATCTGGTTTCCATGGGCGTCGACGAAGTCTGCGGCTTCGAGTCGTGACGTGTTGCCGGAGAGCCACTCCCCCATGCCGTGCCTGATGAAGACGCGCTGGATCTCGTCGTCCATGACGATGGCGCGAGGCAACTGGTACGGCTCGGAGTCACGATCGATGACGATGTTCGACACGCCGAAGTCCGAGAGCAGAATCGACAAGAGACAACCCACCGGTCCGCCCCCGACGATGGTGACGTCACACTCCGTCACGAGCGATCCTCTCCGCGAACGACACCCGGAACTCCCGAGCCTTCGACCGAATGGCTTCTTGTTCCTTCGTCGTGTGTGCATCGACGACGGCGAAGAGGAACGGCTCGAGCGCCGCCCACCCCATCTCCAGTGCCATGCCGAGAGCAACCACTGACTTCGTGTCGAGATCCGGTTTTGTCTGGCGACGCACGGAGGCCGCATGGTCGAGAGCTGCCCGGGGGATGGACACGCCTGCATCGATCTCGGTGAGAGCAAGTTGCATCTCGTCGTCGAGAACCGACCGCACCACCGCCCGGAGATAACGCTGGTCTTCGGTGAGTGCCAACGGCGCCGGAATCGGGTCGCCCCCGGACTTCTCCTTGGCGAAACTCGCATGCTCCTCGACCAAACGGGTCATGGCCGCGTGCAAGAGGCCGTCCTTGCCGCCGAAGTAGTGATGAACGAGTCCGTGATTGACTCCGGCGCGCTCGGCGACGCCACGCACCGTCATTGCACGCGGGCCGACCTCGCCGAGAAGATCGGCCGCCGCTTGGATCAGTCGTTCCTCGGAGTCACCGCGATCGCGCGAGGGCTTGCTGTCGGTACGTGACATCGCGTCACTTGCCTGCGGTGGCGTAGTCGACGATGGATGCGACGCTCTCGCCCTTGCGATATCGCTCCGCGAGAACGTCGAAGTCGACGTTGATGCCGATGGGATTGGCGGCGAAGAGCGGACCGTTCATGAAGTCATCTGCTTCGTCCATGGACATCGCGTCGTACTGTGTCTCGACCTGATTGCCGTCGGGATCGCGGTAGTAGGCGGAGATCGTCATGCCGTGGTTGATGGTCCAGTAGGGAGAAATTCCCTTGGCCTTCATCCGTTCGAACTGACCGAAGAGATCGTCGAGCGATGCATAAGTGAAAGCGAAATGCTCCACTCCGTTGCTCGTCGCCGGACGTGGCTCGAGTTCCGGAAAGTTGACGATGGCGATGCGATGGTGCTCGTCGTCGTAGGAGAGGAAGGCGATGAAGTCGTTCCGGTGGCGGGCTTGACCCTCCAGGAAGTCGCTCCACCAGGCCACCATTTCCTCGTAGCGGGAGGTCTTGAGGACGATGTGGGCCAGTTTCACGGGTGAGGCCATTTCCGGCTCCTTTGCTCGGCGAATCACGTTTTAGTCACTTGACTAATATTGGACTATAGTGCGTTCCATGACGCTTCGCTTCGCCTCGAAAAACGGACGCTCCCAACTGGTGGTCGGCAACAACGACCGCCTCGTCGATCTGGCAGAAGCGAGTGGGGGCAGGTTCTCTTCCGAACCGATCGAGGCCTTTCGGCGTTGGAACGAGGTGCGCGAATTCGCCCTGACCGTGACGGATTCAGGTGTGCCTTTCGACGTGAACGAACTCGATGCACCCTCGCCCTGGCCGTCACAGGTGTTCGGTATCGGTTTGAACTACCGCCTGCACGCAGAAGAGAGCGGCATGCAGATTCCCACTTCTCCCCTGACCTTCACGAAGTTTCCGTCCTCGGTTGCCCACGGCAATGCCGACATTCCGATCATTGGCAATGCCATCGACTGGGAAGTGGAACTCGTCGTGGTGATGTCGACCGGTGGCCGCGACATCGCCAAAGACAACGCCTGGAAACATGTCGCTGGCATCGCCGTCGGACAGGACGTCTCGGATCGTGCCCTGCAGTTCGCGAGTCAGCCGCCGCAGTTCAACCTCGGCAAGAGCCGCAAGAACTACTCGCCGTTCGGCCCGTGGCTGGTCGACGCGGTCGACGTGTCGAATCGGGATGCCTTGCACATGACGTGCACACTGAACGGCGAGACGGTGCAGGACACCATGACCGACGATCTGATCTTCGACGTGTCCGAGATCGTGTCGTATCTCTCCGGGATCGTTCAGTTGCTGCCCGGCGACGTGATCTACACCGGAACACCCGGAGGTGTGGGCGTATCGCGCAAGCCTCCGGTGTTCCTGAAGCCGGGTGACGTGTTGGTGTCCACCATCGACGGAATCGGGACGACGACGAACCGTTGCGTCGCCGGCTGATACATCACGGAGTCGCCAGACCAGGTGGAACCAGTTGTTCCAGCGGCACGGAGTCTGGCAACGGAAAGCCGTTGGCGAGTCGCACCTGATCGGCGAAGAGATCGAGACCGAACTCCTCCACCAACAACCACACTGGAGCGAGTCGACTTCCGTCGTTCGAGCAACCCTCCGGAAGCGGAAGTCTGGCGAGGAGATCGCCGAGGACGTAGCGCTCGAGAGCTTCGAGGCAGATCGGCAGCAACTTCGCTGCACGAGGCGGCGAGCACTGCTCGTGGACGAAGCCCGAGACGAACTCCTGCACGTCGTAGGGAATCACGATGGGCTGGCGGTATGGAACGGTGTTCATTGACTGTCCTTCATGTTGAGTCATCGGTTGATGGTCAACATCAGGAGCCCCAGGTTGTGCGCACGATGTGCGCCGCATCCCCTGACGGGAGGCACCGTGGCCGGGTTGGCTCGGTTGCCGGGATCGGGCTTTCGCCGTCACCTCTCTTGATGTCGATGGTCAATCTACCTCGAGGGTGTACGACTCAGCCGTTCAGTTTCGGACACCATCCCGCACAGAAGTTGCGGATCGGCCGCACCATCGCCACGACCGTCTTGCGCAGCGGCGTCTGCACACCAACTGTCAGATCAGGAAGGAGCTGACTCGGACCGAAGAGCTGTGCGCGAGCGAGGTCTTTTCCGTTTTGGGTGGAGGACCAGTAGAGCCCCGGTTCGAACTCCGCGCTCAACGAACCGTCCGCGGAACACACCCTGGAGACATCGCCCACAAGGCGTTGCCCACGGGCGTACTTGCACAGCTCGTTGAGCTCGACCTGCGACGGCACATACCAATCAGAGAATCCCCCACCTCGGTAGGCGGCGACCCGGGCAAAGACGTTGTTCTGCCCGCTGCATTGCGCGAGGAATTCGGCAGAATTCTTGCTTCCGCCACCGGGGTGGGGAAGATCTGCGTCCGACATCTGCACCGACGCACAACCCCAGATATCGGCCGTCTTCCCCCCGGGAATCGTGGTCGCCCAATTGGCCGGTGCCACTTCCATGTAACGACGCACCTGCCCCGTGAGGAAATCTGTGAACCACGAACGAGGTCCCGTGATGAAGAAGATTCGACCTCCACCCGGGCCGACGTCACCGGGGTAGCACTCTCCCCCGGTCTCGCAACTCTCCAGGAAAAGGAACGCCTCGACTCGTGATTCGCTTGCATTGAAGTATTCGGAACCGTCGATTTTCGCCTTCACCGTGCACGTGCCCACGTTGGGAGCAACGACGGTGTTCCCACGCATGGAACACCCCGTCGTGCCCTGGTCGACGATTTCGTACCTCACGTCCTTCACCTCGTAGGCCGTGTACAGACGCACACCGATTCCGACTTGGTTGACTCCTGCTCGGCCCGTGCCTCCATAGAGAAAGAGCGACGGTTGGCTTTTGACGATCGTCAGGGTGACCGGTCGCCCGGTGGTTGCCACGTAACCCTCGGATGCCGACTTGGAGGCACGCACGACACAGGTACCCGTCTTGTCCGACACGACCTGATCTCCGCTCAAGCGGCAACCGGCAGTACCGGCGTCGACCAACTCGACGGAGAACTGACCGGTTCCGGAGCCTCCCAACGCGATCAGTTTCGTGGGCAGGCCGAAGTTCAACGTGGTCGGATAAACGCTGATGTTGCCCTGCTCTTGGAGACCGAAGTATCGCACTGGCCGCACCCACAAGGGCGTCGTCGGTGGTGCCGACGATGCGGTCGAGGTGGTGAGCCGGAATCTCCGGAAGAATGCCCATCCGGTGCTGCTCTCCGACGTCGACGACCAATAGAGACTTCCCGCCATTCCCATCCGGTTGTCCGACTCGAGATCCGCGCAGTTCACGCGATTTTGACCCGACTTGAGGAACGCACACATTGCTTCGAGGTCGCCGCTCGAGGGAATGAGCCAATCACCCTGCCCGTTGATGGTCAGGGCTCGAACCGTCTTGGCCAACGCACATCCCGCAGTGTCGAGTGCCGCCGTGTTGGCCTTTCCTGCTCCGATGTCCCGACCGAGTGTTCCTCCGACAGGGAACGTCCGCCCCGATTGACACAACGGACTCACCGGCTCTCCCGGCGCCGACGCGACGAAGTTTTCTGCAGGGAACGCCGTAACCCCCGACGCCCACGATGCAGGTGCGGCTTCGACGTACGTACCCCACTTCTGGGGCGTGGCAGCAACGTGAACGACCACACCGCCTCCGGGGCCGATATCGCCCAGTTCGCAGCGCTGCCCGTAACGACACGCCACGTCGATGGCAACGACGAGAACGGCACTCGACTCCGCGTACCCGGTTGTCGCAGCAGCTGATGCCCTGACGTAGCAGTATCCGGGTGACCGGTATTCGAGATCGAGGCTGTTGCCGTCGAGGCGACAGCCTGTTCCGCCGTCATCGGCGATGGAATAGGTGATGGCGCGTCCGCTGGCGATTCGTGCAGGTTCGAGCGTGGTGCGCTTGTCGATGGACCAGACGACAACAGGTTCGTCCCACTCCATGGTCTCGATCACCGGGTCCGCTGGCCGCGTGGTCTGCAACACCGGCAGGGCCTCCAATGCCTCCGGATTCGAGGCGATGTCGCCCGACGTCCGGGCCTGCTCCTCGGCTCCGCCGCCGATCGACTGCACGGTCGAATCGGAGACGATGCTCGTGGTGGCGGGTGTCGCTGCCGACGTCTGTGGACTGCGTACCAGCCCCTGCCATCGGAGCTTGCCCTGGCGCAACGCGCACACGTACGGCTGACTCGCAAACGACCGTACGGTGCCCTTCTTCGTGCAGCGTCCCTTCGCAGGGGTGCCCCCCGACAGAGCCTGCCATGTCGCAGCAACAGCGGATCCCTTGTCTGCTTTCGTACAGGCAACCTGGAGCCCCGACATCTTCTTCACCTCGCCGAGCTTCGAACAAGCCGTACCGACAGGAGTCGCTACGTTGCGCACACGCGACTCTCCACATGCCGTGAGAGTCACGATCCCGACGAGGATCAAGCAGATGTATCTGCGCACGCCGAGTCTCATTTCGTCGTGGTGAAGCGAACCGTGGTGGACCTCTTCTTCTTCGACGTTTTCTTCGTCTTCGGGTCCCTGATCGTTGCCGTATAGGTGATGGCGATCACACATTCACCCGACGTCAACGTGACGACCTCCGACTTCTGGATCGAGCACACCTTTGCCGCGGCCTTCGGTACCTTCGCCGAGAACTTGGTCGGCTTGAAAGCCTTCAACGTGGACTTCGTCAGCGTGGCGTAGATGTCCTTCAGGCTCTGGTTCGGCGGCGATTGTCCGGGTTTCGGAGTGGGCGCCGTCGGCGACGGCTCGATTCCCATCACGGGATCGACCACCGTTGCCGCCGTGTCGGCAACCGCAGCTTGTTGGTCGGTGACGTCCGAGACGGCGAAGGTCTCGGGACCTTGAGTGGCATCGTGGAAGGTGACCGTCGATTCGCGAAGTTCGTAGGACTGCGTCGTCTCACGAACGGAGCGAGTGCTCGTCTCGCCGATCACCGAGACGCCCTGGGCTGACAAGGTGTACACCTTGGAGGTGTCGGTGTCGATGCCGCACGTCGTTGCCGGAAGGGTGATCACACACGACTTGCCACCGGGCGACGCGGTTACGCGAACACCACTCGAATCGCTGTTCATTCCGCCGACCCCAACGTCGACCACGAGGGATGTCGGCGAGACGGCGACGTCGATGTCGTCCGGCGCAGACGGAGGAGCCGTCAGGTAGTACACCCGCTCGAACAGTTCGGACTCTCCTCCCGAGTTGATGGTCTTGACTGACACGGTGTATTCCTTGCCGCGCGCCGCTCCCTGCAGCACGCACTTTCGGGACACCGCGTCGGCCTGACAGGAGTAACCACCGGGTGATGCCTTCACCTCGAACTTTGCGGCCGGTGACGAATCGGGATTCGGCAGGATCTCCACGATGATGTCGCGGAAGTTGGTGGTGAGGATGACATCGCTCGCCGCGAGCGGCAACTCGAGGGGCACCACGGACGCCGTCTGCGGTGACGGCAACGAGGCGCCGATTTTGTTGAACGCTGTCGCCGTGAACGCATAGGAGAAGCCGACCTGAAGTTCCGTGATCACGCACGATGTAGCGGGTCGTACGATCTCACAACTTGCATTGTCACCGACCATGTTCACGACGTAGCGAGTGATGGTGGTGTCCCGGCTGTTCGCCACGGTGATCGTGGCCTGCTCCTTGCCCAACGTGACGCGAGGTGTCAACGGAGGCGCGGGTTCGGCGATCGGGGTGATCTCCCCGCTCGGATCCGTTGCCGGGGAGAAACCACCGTTGTTGAAAGCACGAACCGTGACGCGATACGCCGTGCCGTTGGTGAGTCCCACCAGGTCACAGGACGTTTGGGGATATATCGCGGTGCACTTGGCGCCACCGGGTGAGGCCACCACTTCATATCCGTCGACAGCCTCGGTCAGCGATTCCCGCATCTCGACCGTGATCCGCGACTTGCCGTTGTCTGTTCGTGCGATCGACGGGCGCGATGGTGGCGAGTAGACCAGGATCGGGTTCGACGGTGCGGACGGCTGGGATTCACCCGTCGGGTTGACCGCCACCGAAGTGAATCGATACGACACGTCACGTCGGACGTTGGGGATTTCGCATTGCGTCGCAGGAAGAACGATTTCGCAGGTCAGCGAGTCCGGCGTCGAGGTCACCCTGATTCGTTCGGCCGAACCGCCGGCACCCTGGGTTGCTTCGACGAAGACCTTCGTGTCGCGAACCGTGGCGATCGCCGTGGGCACTCCCGGTACGAACTGGGGTCGGATCGTCGACTTCGCCGCAGCGGCCGACGAGGATCCGCCGTCGTTCACCGCCACCACCTTCACCGTGTAGGCGATCTCTCCGTCGAGGTTGGTGATGTCACAACGAGTCTCGGGCGGAGTGGTGGTGGTGGATCGCTCCGTGACCCCACTGCTGGTGCACTCACCGGCGGCGGATCCATCGGGGCGATATGCCGTGGCCGTGTACGACGCGGCCGGTCCACCGTCCTGCTCGCGGTCCCACGTGACGTTGATGACACCACGCGTACCCGCCACCGACACCGAGGCCGGGACACCTGGCGGAGCCAACGAACGTACGGAGAACGTTCCGGTGCTCGACGTCGTACCGAATCGGTTCACTGCCTTGACGGCGATGTCGTACGTTGCCGCATTGTCGAGATTCGCGACGGTGCACAACGTCGGCTGTTGCTCGGCTGGACACGTGCTCACCTTTTGGTCGGCAATCCACACCTCGAACGATTCGACGGGAGTCTTGATCGATGCCGAGTCCGGGGTTTCGAGACGCAGTTGCACTTCGCCGTTGCTGCGCTTCTCCACCACGGCAACAGGCGAGGTGGGCGGACCGAACGGAGTCACCTCTTCCTGCTCGGCCGCAGTGGACAGGACTCCGTACTGGGTGACGATGGTTGCCGAATAGCGCGTGTTGTTGGTGAGAGCACCGATGACGCACGACTTCGTCGCAGGCAGAATCTTGCACCGCAAGGGGGCCTGGGTCTGGCCCACCGCAACCGCCTCGCCGAAGTAGTCGTAATCGGCGTTCATCGATTCGAGTCCGAAGGTGATGGTCCGATTCTCGGCAGAGATACGAACATCGGTTGCCGCTGGGGGGGCCTCACCCCCGACCGACAACGACGTGACGACGACGCCATTCGAGGCCTTCGTCGAGGTGTCCCTCACCATCGTGTAGATGACATGGGGGCCGGGCTTCAGCCTGAACGGTGACGCGAAACTGCACTCGGTCGAATTTCCGGTGGGGAACTCTTCGAAGATCTTCGGAGCCGTTGCCGGGTTCACCGTGCACCGTGACTCGACGTTCGAGCCCTCGACAGCACGCGCCGTGTTGATGCGGACACGTCCCGTAGAGTCGCTTGCAACACGCACCACGGGGGCCTCGAACTTGGCCCGCTCGGACCACGACTTGACGGCGGATGTGTCCTTGTCGAGGTAGTAGTACCGCTCGTTCGGCTGAAGATCACGAACCATCAACACGGAGCCCAACTGCGGAAGTTGGCTCTCGAAGTTGAACTCTTCCCACTTCCGACAGCTCCACGTGCCACAGCTCTTCCGGAGAGTTCCGCAGGTGAAGTACTGCCAGAAGAAGTCCTGTGACCCGATGAACGTGGCGACTTTTCCGGGATCCGTTTGTTGATAGGTCGGATTCGTGCGACCAGTGATGCGACTGGAGCTCCAGCGCAGGGGCGACACCTTCGGACCCAAGTTGGCCACCGTCACCGAGGCCATCGAGAACGGCATCGGATCGCCCTTGATGATCGCGCGACAGCGCGGTCCCATCTCGTCGGCGTCGAAGTTGCGTCGACACTCGGCGAATCGTGCCGCATCCTTCGGGTTCGTGTTGAATTCTTCCTGGCACGACCGCTCGAATCCGTAGCGAAGAGTTCCGCCCGACAACCAGCCCCCGTTGTAGTGGTAACCGGTGAGATTGGCGTGACCGTTGCGCGACGTCATTGCCTTGTCGTTCTCCACGAGTGTCGGGTTCGTTGCCCGATCACGTGTCCCTCGCACGGCGGCGAGAGAAGTGTTCGACCACACGTAACCGATGTCTCCACCGAACTTCGCAGTGAGCAGACCGGCACCGGAGTCCGAGAGGTACCTCGACGGTGTGTCGCAACGAACCGTTCCACCGAAGCAGATCGAAGCATCGTTCCATCCGTCGATGAGTCCGACCACACCACGCGGAGCCCATGAGATGGCCGGAAGATTGGTTTGGGCTCCGCTGCTGAAGAGCTCGTAGATCTGCGGAATCCGCCATTGCCTCGCATCGCCATCGGAGTCGATTCCAGAGTTCGTGACGCAATCCTGCAGGCGCTCGCTTGCACCCGGGTCGAGGCGATTCGCCGCATTCGGCGCGATGTTCTCGAAGTCGTTGCCCGAACGCACGCAGCTTCTCAGGGCGTTGTAGAAGGTGGTGACGGCACCATTCGTGGTCCACATCTTGTTGGAACGAGTGTCGAGAACCTGCCCCCGCGGAATCTTGTTCTGGGTCATGAAGAGCACGCCCCGACTCAACTGCTCGAATTGGAGCGCCTGACGGTTGACCTCGTTGAGATCGAGGGGGCGCTTTTCCACGTAGGAATCGAATCCTTCGAGAAACATCTGGAGCTGCAGCGCCTTGGCAGCCAGGACGATGTAGTACTCGCCGTAGAGACGCCACAGTTCCGAGTCGTTGGTGGTGAGGAACCTCTTCTTCGACACCGTGCATGCCATGTTGAAGGCAATGAGTCCGGCCGACGAGTTCGGTGCGCCCAGCAACGACTCGGTCAACTTCGGCAGAGCAATACGGAACTGTGGTGTCTCGTTCAGGTCTTCGTAGGCACGTTGCAGCTCGAGCAGTTGGTCAGAGGTGGCGACCGTATCTGCACTTCGGCTCGCCTCAATGCGCTCGATCACACCGCGGGCCACACCGTTGTCTCCGTACAACTTGTCGTGTGTCTCGTTGATCAGAATCAGGAGATCCTTGAAGGTCGACTCACGGGCGAAACGCGCCGATGCACACTGCTCCTCCGCCAAGCGCTGGACGGCGCCCGCGAGGTTCTCCACCTTCGAGTCGAGTGCCTGGACGGATTGGTTGACTTCCTCGACCTTGCGGTCGAGTTCGCGGATCTGCTCGGCGAGCTGAGCAATGGCCTGCAGCACAGCTGCATTGTCGGCACCGCCCCCTCCGAACAGTCCGGAAATCTCCTTGGGCATACCCGGAATGGCTCCGAGACCCATTCCGATTGCGTTGGTAGCGACGGTGGTGAGGATTCCGACGCCGATCGCGCCGACGAGGTTTCGTGTGCGATCTTCGTCGTCGACGACCTCGGTGTCGACAGTGCGCTCCCCTGCCCGCGGCTCTTCGGTGCCGCACGCGGCAACTCCCACCACCATCACGATGGCGAGAAACGAGTTGATGATCTTCTTCATGGCCCCTCTTTGTGCTTCACCGGTGCGCCCCGTCCCGGGTTGCCTTAATCCAAATACGGATTCAATCTAATGCCAGCAGCGAGGACATTTGGGTCGGGATGCCGGTCGCGATGATGACGTCACCCGGACGAGACTGGATCTGTGAGTTCCCCCACCCTCTTGCCCCTCGGCGCCGCGGGCACCGTCACCGGCAGCAAATTTCTTCTCCATTACGGAGATCGACGCATTCTCTTCGACTGCGGCCTGTTCCAGGGCGGCCGGGAACTTCGTGAGCGCAACTGGGAAGAGTTTCCCTTCGAGCCATCGAAGGTCGATGCCGTCATCATCAGCCACGGCCATCTCGATCACTGCGGGTATCTCCCCCGTCTCGTGAAGGCCGGCTACAAGGGCAAGGTTCACGTCACCCACGACACCGGCAGGCTGATGAGCATCGTGCTTCCCGACAGCGCACGCCTGCAGGAAGAAGAAGCGCATTACGCGAACCGCTCCGGCTACTCACGTCACGACCCGCCGATGCCCCTGTACACCGAGGATGATGCGTGGGCCGCGCTCGACCTGCTGAAGTCGCATCCGTTCGACACCGAATTCAAACCGACGAGCGGAGCTTCGGTGACCTTCCATCCCGCCGGCCACATTCTCGGCTCCGCGATCACGCGGATTCGACTCGAGGACGGTCCGACGATCGTGTTCAGCGGAGACCTCGGTCGACCCAGCCATCCGCTACTCATCTCTCCCGCCCCC
>Ga0164292_10000956_pt1 | contig 22922 bp, 14 predicted proteins | sample GEODES117metaG_FD_111486 | JGI IMG/M metagenome (GOLD analysis project Ga0164292, IMG submission 111486) | Eutrophic lake water microbial communities from Lake Mendota, Wisconsin, USA - GEODES117 metaG | ecosystem: Environmental > Aquatic > Freshwater > Lake | place: USA: Lake Mendota...
CCATAGCTGTTCCTCTCATGATGCTTGGGCCGATCACTCGGACCCCGTTTTCAACACCATCATTCTGAGGGACAGCCACCAACCTGGCTACTCTTAAGACGCCGGCCCATTACGGCATCTAGATATAGACGCGCACGTCCGGCTTGTTGGGGACAGCCAGGTCATAGAATTTGCGCACATAAACGGGGGTTTCCGACCATCTCAGGTGGTTAAGAAGGGGCAGCGCTTCAGAAATGACGATGACTTTGTATTCACCGGTCGGCAGCGCGCGGCGTGCATCCACACCTTCCGCGTCTGCGGAATGCTCCCAGTTGTAGATGATGGGCGCGCCGTTAATGATCTGCGCTTGGACCTGCCCGGTTCCACCCATGGCTTTTACGTCGGTTTCCAGCATGGCCGGCATGACAGAGCCCACAGGGCCTGTGGCCGATGAAAAGGATGTCGAATGTGAGATCACGCAGGCCCATTACGATGCTGGTACGTTGCGGAGGTTGAGGGATGCCGTGTCCGTCCCGACAACCCCTGTCAGGGGCATGGACGTGACTACCTGCCATACCACGGTTTGCATCAAATCCGCCGTTTCGGCCGACGGCGCCTGCGCCGCGGTCCCATCAGCGCGCAGAAGCGCCCTGGGCAATCCGACCGGAGACCGACCGAACAAGACGGAGAAATGCGTCAAGGCAACTAGATAGGCGCCGATGTCGTTGAAGTGGATTCTGTCGAGCATCAGGTCGCCAACTCCCGATACGTCCTCCAGACCGCCACGTGCCTCCGCAGCGCGCAGGAAGGCGGCCATTACCTGCCCGCCGGGAATGATATAGATCGGGTCGGTGCCCCCTGTTTCGGTCAGCGCGGGCCGAAGGATCGAATCCAGCCAGTACCGGTTCAGATCCGCATCGATTCGGTCCAACCAGCCTTCGGGATCATTGGTTTCGTGCCAAGTCTCGTAAAGGTAGATTCGAATTGCGGGGTTCGAGGCCCGCGCCTCGGTTGTCCAGCGCCGAAGGAAATCCCAGCTATCGAGATACGCGATCGCATCCCGTATCTCGACCATCTCGGTCAAGATGAGCGCATCGTACTCCCCACTGGCGAGGGCATCGTGGGCATCACGGTATCGTGGATGTGCGTTTTCGGTTTCGAACCCCTTGATCGGTTCTTCACGATCCCAGTGTGCCCTGAGGCTCGTGCCCCAGCCAAGCTGGCTTTCATAGGCGTAGTTGCCGTCGGCCAACTGCGCGAGCATCGCAGGCATGTCCCGGCCCACCAGGCTGTGGCCGATGTGAAACCCGCGCAGACCGCCCGAGGGTGGCTCAAGCGGCTCGGAATAGAGCCGCTGCATTCGCTCGGCGGCCAAGGGCACCGGAAGATCGGGTTCGGGTCGCTTGCCGCTGCGCCACAGATACGCCGCACCGCCAAGTGCGGCGATCCCGAGTAATGCCATTGGGGCCGCGAGTATATGCCGACGACTAGCCATGGGCGACCTGTGCTTCGCTCGAGATCAACTTTTCCCACCGCTCGGTAGTTATCGAGGCAACCGTCAACACGTGACCGCCAACCAAAGCATAGCCGCCGTCCAGAGTGTCGCCTGCTCGAAAACTGCCGACGCTCTCTTCGAACCTGGCCACGAAGCTGTGCGATTGCGGCATTAAGCGGATCGACAGGGCATCGAACCCGAGCACCGATCCGGTAAGGGGAAACTGGCATTTGTAAGCCGCTTCCTTGGCTGAGAACACTTTCACGTGGTCGTGTTCGGCTAACGGCGCGGCCCCGCCTTCTAGGCCTAGGCCATCACCCTCATGAACCACCTCGGCCGCTATGTCAGGCCCAAGCGGCACGTTGGGTTCGATGTCGATGCCGATTGCGGCATATCGCTTCGAACGGCTGATCGCGGCCAGACAAATATCCGAGCTGTGGGCGATGCTGCCGATAATCCCCGTCGGCCAGACGGGCGCGCGGTCTGCTCCCATCGGCACGGCGAATGGTTCGGAGCCATCGGCCATCGTCGCCATCCGAACAGCAGCCCTCCCAGCTGCGAATTCCTTCCGCCGCTGTGGCACCATGCCCGCGGTGCAAGCCAATTCTGCAGGTAACAGATCGGCGGCATCGCCCAAGGCCGGTAGGGCACACCCAACGCAGACCGAGGGGCCAAGAAGTCTTTTCGCGGCGCGCGCGAGCGCAATGCCTTGTGCGGACGAAGATATCATGTCGGCTCTTTGCGCCGGGCGCGCATCTCGCGGCGGCGCGACAAGGCATCCTCGCGCATCTGGACGCGATTTTGGCCCGCCCCGTTGGTGGTTTGCTGAACGCCAGGCTCGGCGTCCTTGGCTCCGGAGACCGGCTGGTCGGGTGCAAGGTGTTGCGACAAGGCACCCAAGGTGGGGAAGCGGAAAATGTCGGTGATACTCAACTTGGCCGGCCCGAAGATCGCCTTGAGATCGCGGTGGACCTGCACCGCAAGCAGCGAGTGCCCCCCCAGCGAGAAGAAGTTGTCCTTGGGTGTGATCTGGGAAACGCCGAGCACCCCTCTCCAGACCGCTGCGATCTGTTCCTCGACATTGCCTGAAGGCGCCGGCGCGTTTGCAGGCCTTGCAGCGGTGTTCGGCGCCTGTGCCACCCGGTCCGCGGGCGCGGCTTTGACCGGTTTGGGCAATGCCTTGCGATCGACCTTCTTGTTCGGGGTCAGAGGGAAAGCATCGACCTGAATATAGTGTGCAGGGACCATGAAGTCGGGAAGCTTCGCTGCAAGGGCGGTGCGCAACGCGGCCGGAGAGATCGTCGCATCCGACAGCAGATACGCTACAAGGCGCACGTCTGCCGGCGTGTCCTCGCGTGCCATCACCACGGCCTGCCGGATCGCGGGCTGCTCTTCCAGCGCGGCTTCGATCTCTCCGAGTTCGATACGATAGCCACGGATCTTCAACTGGTTGTCTGCCCGTCCAAGGAAATCGATCCGACCGTCGGGGCGCCACTTGGCGAGATCCCCTGTGCGATAGATGCGGGCGCCCGGGCGGCTGACAAAGGGATCGGGACGGAACCGTTCGGCCGTCAGATCGGGGCGCTGCCAATATTCGCGCGCCACGCCGTCACCGCCGATAAAGAGCTCGCCTGGCACCCCGACCGGTAGCGGTCGTTCATCGGCATCCAGCACATACAACTGCGTGTTCGCGATCGGTCGTCCGAGGTTGACCGTTCCCTCGCCTCCGGTGGTCAACTCTGTCGACGACCAGATCGTCGTCTCGGTCGGGCCGTACATGTTCTGGATCGGGCGACCGACGATGTCCGCGAGGTCCCGGGCGAGTTGGCCGGGGAGAGCTTCGCCGCCAATCATGAGGTGCTCGACCCGGCCTAGGGCCGCGCGTGCGCCAGGATCGGCCAGCAGAAGGCGGGCCATTGACGGTGTGCACTGCAAATGCGTCACCTTGTGACGGGAGATCTGCGCGGCGATGGAAAAATCGTCGTCGTCCAGCGCAATATCGAGGTTGGTCCGGCGCAAGACTTCAGCAAGTGGAGTCAGCCCGCCAATGACCTGCGGCACCGGTATGCCGTAGTCGATGAGGCAAGCTATTTCGTTGACTCCGATCGTTTTGAGTTCCTCGATACGTTGGACGCCGTCCTCGATCGTCCCGAAGAGGCCGGAGTCCTCGAAATAGCGGCGGAATGCGAATTCGAGGATTGCATCCATTTCCTCTTCATCCATGCTGTCGAGGTCGATCTGCATCGGGTTCGACATGCCCTGCGGTTTCTTGAAGGCCGGAAACGCCCAGGCGTATTGCTTGATCAACCCGGCGGCACTGCGCAGGTAATCCTTCATCGGTTCGCGCGCCGTCTCCCACGCGCTGTCGCGGCTATCGGCGAGGTAGGTGTGCAGCATCAGCGTGACGGTGTGGGCCGCCGGATCGTATCCCGCCTCTTTCAGCGCCGCGCGGTAGATTCCGATCTTTTCGACAACCTCCGCGATGCTTTGGCCCAGAAGATGCGTCAGCACATTGGCTCCGATCCGTCCGGCTTCGATCCAGGTATCGGGGTTGCCAGCGGTGGTGACCCAAACCGGCAGCTCCTTGGACACCGGGCGCGGCTGTGTGACCACGTCGATGGTGCCGCCCAGCGGGCGATCGAACGTCACCGGTTCGCCGCGCCAGAGCTTACGCAGGGTTTCGATCGCCTCCAGCATTGCGGCCTTGTTGTTGGGCGGAGCGTTCTCGGGCCGCAGGAGGAAATCGTCCGGCTGCCAACCTGATGCAATCGCCAGCCCGGCCCGCCCGTCCGTCAGGTTGTCGATCACCGCCCATTCCTCGGCGATCCGTGCCGTATGATGCAGGGGCGCGACGCAGCTGCCGGCGCGCACGCCGATCCGCTTGGTTACCGCCGCCACCGCGGCCCCGGTAACCGATGGGTTTGGATAGGGGCCGCCAAATGCATGGAAGTGCCGCTCCGGCGTCCAGACTGCGCAGAACCCGTTTGCATCGGCGAACTTCGCGCCTTCGAGCAGCAGCTCGTACTTCTTTGGGCCGACACCATCGTCATTGCCCCAATAGAAAAGACTGAACTGCATGCCCTTGTGGGACCGCGCTACACCGTCGGATGGCGTCAGCCGCGCCTCTTCACTGACTATCACGACCTTGAAGCCCCGGGCGAGTGTGTAAAACAGCTCCAGCACCGAGATGTCGAAACTCAGGCTCGTCACCGCCAACCAGGTGCCCGCTGGCTCATGCGGAACGCGATCATCCATCCCGCGGAAGAAGTTCATCACGTTGCGGTGTTCCAGCACCACGCCCTTGGGCCGTCCCGTCGAACCGGAGGTGTAGATCAGATATGCAGCGTCGTGCCCCGCCGCGGCGCTCTTCGGCGCGTCGGTCGCAGCGGCGCCAATCCGCTCGTCGCGGTCGATAAAAAGGGTCTGTGCGGCGCTTTCAGGCAGATCAACGGCGCGTTCTGCGGAGGTGACGATGACTTTGACCCCGCTGTCTTCGATGTAGAGCGTCGTGCGATCGGCGGGATAAGCCGGATCCAAGGGAACATAGGCCGCGCCTGCCTTCAGGATCGCCATGGCGGCAATCACGAGTTCGAGAGATCGATCCAGATGGAGACCAACGAACGTGCCGTGCCCGACGCCCATATCGCGCAAGACATGCGCCACCTGGTTCACACGGGCATCCAGATCGGCATACCTGAGCTCCTGGTCCTCGAAAACGAGCGCGACCGCATCGGGTGTCCGCGTGACCTGTTCTTCGAACGCGCCGTGCATCGTTTGATCGCGGTCGTACGCGACCTCCGACTGGTTCCAGGTCCGGGTGACAAGCTCCCTTTCGTGATCGGACAGGATGGGGGCTGACGCGAGCATGATATCCGCATCGTCGTTGATTGCCGCGGCAAGGCGTTCGATCCGCGCGGCAAAGAGCTGCGCTGTATCTGTGTCGATCCTTGCGCCGTCATGGAACAGGCGAAGCACGCTGTCGGAGAAGTGCAGCGTGACCGCCGTGCCGGAGATCAAGCCAGGCTCGCACGCCTCGCTCAAGCCGACTTTAGGCACGGCAGCGGCGGCGATCGCTGGATCCCGGAGGACGATGTCCAAAGCGAAACTCGGATGCGCGCGGGCGCGGACGATCTGCGAGTCGGCATGGTCCGCAAGGGCCTTCATGGTAACGTTGCCGTCGACAGCGATACGCACCGGAACCCAGTCGCTCAGATAGCCCGCGGGGCAGGGCACCGGTTTGCCGGCATAAGCGATGTCGATGGCATCCCTTCCGGCGCTCCGCAGCGCCGCGGCAGCCAGAACGCCGACGACCCGCTTGCCGTCAAGGCCGTCGGGAACGACAATTGGCACTTCCCCGACCGAAGCCGTCCCTTTCGCGGGACGTGACAGTCCCAAATCTGATGGCACCGGATCGGCAAGCAGAGCCCGAACGGTGTTTTCGCGCGGGGCTGCCTGCGCCAGTGCTGCGTTCAGACTATCCGTGTCGTCCATCGCAGGAAGCGTGGCGCCAACCTTCGTGTGCTGGGTCGGATCGACGGGTGTGCCGGTCGCATCAGTTAGCCCCGACAATCTGACACTCCCCTCGGTTGTCGCGACGAGGATGTTGTCGTTTCCAACCTCAAGTACGGTTCCTGGGGCGACCTCACCGCTTGGTTCCTGCACGGCCGTTCGGATGCTTGCCACAAGACCGCCGAGGTCCACCTTGGGCGTGGTCAGCGGGTTGAGGTAATCGCCGTGATCTAGCGCGCGGACAAAGGCAGCAACTCGGTCGGCGGTCCAGTTGAAATCAACCCTTCCCGCTGCAGGCGGGCGATCAGCGCGGGCAAAGATCGTACGCTTGCTGAAATCCTGAGTTTCAGTGGAAAGGCTGTCGGTTTCTAGTGTCTCGACGAGGGGGCCAAAGCTTTCGATCGCGGCGGCGAAGCATTTCGCGTTCAGGGTGAAGGCCGTCTCATCATCGTCGATCACAATGGTCTGCCGCATCACGATCTCACCAGCATCTACCTCTTCGGTGATCATGTGCCAGGTGATGCCATGGTCGCGCTCGCCGTTGAGAAGTGCCCAAACCGGGGCATTGAGGCCGGCATAGGCTGGCAACGGCCCATCATGGAAATTGATTGCCCCGCTGCTGGCGAGGGAAAGAACATCTTCGGGCATCACAGAGAGGTTCGCGATGCTAAAAATCCAGTCCACCGTGACTTGACCAAGGCGTATGGCGAGATTTCTGCCGGGTTGTTCGACCCGGATACCGTTTTCACGGGCCCAATCTGCGATCAATGGCGTCCGCGTCACCACCGCGCTGATCGCGTGCCCGCGCTCGAGAAGGATTTGACCGCATTGTACAAGCAACGCTTCGTTGCCGATCAGGATCGAGGAGAATCTTGTCATTGTGAAATACTTCTTGGCAGTACTGGCTCAGTCGAAAATACTAGCCCGGGGTAACTTGACGTGGCCAGGGGCTTGTTTGGTGTTGGGCGGCTGAGGCTGTGTTGGATCAGATCACGCAGAAAACGCTCAGGCGCATGTGATTTACGGCCCGAGATCAAACAACGCAGGCGCCAGATCAATGCCCCGGCGATATGTGCCAAGGTGGCGGCCGTTTCATAGGCACGTCCGTGGTTCTTGACGAAGTAGTAGCGTCGGGAGTCGAACCAGTATGTCGGTGTACGGCCCCACTCCTTCATCCCTGTCGAAACCGAGCCGATATGTGTGACCTCGCTTTCGCGCACGTACATGGTCCCGTAGCCCGCAAGACTGGCCCTGCGGCAAAGATCGGTTTCCTCGTAATAGAGAAAGAAAGTTTCATCGAAATACCCGATCTCGTCGAGTATGGGTCGGCGCATCATCACGCTTGCGCCGGCTACCCAATCGACCTGAACGGTGCGCTCGGGCAAAGGCAGCGGCACGATCGAATTCCTCAAAAACCGGCTGATCGGCCCGGTATTTGCGGCGCCTTCGAACTCGCCTGCGATCGATGGAAACCGAAAAGCCGTTTGATGCGGGTCACCATCCGGGCCTTTAATATAACTTCCGGCTAGTCCGAGCTCGTTGTCGGACTCCAGCACATCAAGCAGGGCCCGGATCGCGCCGCGATCGGGGAAGGCGTCGGAATTCAGGCAATAGATATAGTCGGGTTTGGTCTTATCCGACATGTTCTGTTGAATGCCGAAATTGTTGCCTGCACCGTAGCCGCCGTTGCGGTCTGACGCCACCACCCTGACCTTACCCTGATCAGCCCATCCACGCTGTAGCGCGGCCTCACACAGCCTCTCAAACGATCCATCACCGGAGTCGTTATCGACGATCACCATCTCGGCATCGAGCCCGTCCATTTCACGTAAGGCCGCCTCGGCTGCGCGCAGCGTCATGTCGGCGGTGCAATAATTCAGAAGGACGACAAGGATACGCGGCTCTGCCATCACGTCACTCCGCGGCCTGGGAAGCCTGGATCGGTCGCGCCGAACGTATCTCCGCCTCTTCTATGCAGCGTTTCATCTCGGCCGCTAGGACCCGGACATTGGGTTCCAACACCATCGAATCGTGGTCGCCCGGCACCTCGATCACGGTGAGATTGTCCGACCACTGGCCCCATTCGTTGTCCTCGAAGGCATATTCTTTTCCAGTGCTGACGTATCGACCGCCCGAGACTTTCCAGCGCCGGTCCAGCGGCGGGCGGAACAGTACCAGTTTGCCGTCACGCCGTTTGAGGTTGTATTGCGCAAGGGCTCTGATGAAGGCTGCCTCGATCGCTTCATTGTGAAACAGCGCCTCCTCAGGTGCAGCTTTTTCCGCAGGTCGGATGCGCCGCATCTCCCAAGCGTAACGGGCCTTGGCCCATTCGACCGCGTAGCCGAAACCCCTCTCGCGGAAATGAGCAAGCTTTATCAGGGTCTTGTCAAGTCTGGAAAGCCTCGGCTGCAGCGGCAGCGGTGTGTCTAGCATCACCAACAGGCCGACTTGCTCGCCCGCAGCCTCTAGCTGGTGGGCTATCTCGTAGGCCGTCAATCCACCACCTGAGAAGCCGCCGACGAAATAGGGTCCGCGCGGCTGCACCTGCCGCATCTCGGTGATGTAATCCGCCGCCGCTTCGCTCAGCGTTTCATGCGGTTCGTCATCGCCGTAGAGCCCGCGCGCCTGCAGCCCGTAGAACGGCCTTTCCGCACCGACAAGGTTGGCCAGGTGACGCAGATTGAGGACATTGCCGAACATCCCGGCAACCAGGAAGAACGGCGTGCGCTGTCCGCCCTCGCCACTATGCATCGGCACGAGATGGGTGAACCGACGCTGCACCGTCGCGGTCCGAGCTCTAGGTTCTGCGGCAACGCCGTCGTGACCGGTGGCGCTGCCGTCATGGCCGATCCGTTCCGCGATGAGCGCGGCAATACTGGCCACGGTGGGCGTCTCGAAGAGGACGGAGATCGGAAATTCGGTTCGGTAGGTCTTTTTGACCAATGCGAAGAGCCGGACAGCGATCAGGGAATGCCCTCCGAGATCGAAGAAACTGTCATCGACGCCCACCGTCTCCAGTCCCAGCAGGTCCTGCCAGAATCCGGCTAACGTCCGTTCAATATCGTTGCGCGGCGCCACATAGTCGCTCTCGATGTCGGGCCGCTCAAAGCTCTCGCCGATTGAGCGATCAGCTTGTGCCTGCGCATCCACCTGCAGTTTCAGTGCTTGGACATCGAGGGACGAGACCACGATCTGCGCCCGGGACTGCGCAAAAGCGCGCCGGAATGCCTCGGCACCTTCTTTGGGTGCGATGCCTTGAGTGAGGTTGTGAGCAAGCCGTTCCTCGGCAGGTGACAACCCACAGCGCTTGACCTTGGCCTGGTCAAGGAAGACGACGTTGCGAAGATCGGCGGCATCGGGCCGCAGGCTGGTGGTGCTCTCCATGCGGTGGATCGAGAAATCGCGAATCTCCATGACGATCCGGCCGTCGGTATCCATAAGCGTGACGTCGAAGGACGCGAAGCCTCCTGTCGATTTGTCGGTTGCTATCCGAACCCAGCTGCGAAGCTCGGTTGGCAGCGGACAGTAGACCTGGATCGATCCATACGACACCGGCACCCAGAGATGCGAGGTGTCATACCCTTCGACGAGGTCCATCGCCCAGCCCGTCGCTAGGTCCAGAAGCGCGGGGTGCAGAACCACGCCTGCCTCGATGTCGCGCTCGAATTCTTGCGGCAAGGACAATTCGGCCAGCCCCTCACCCTGTCCATAGGCCATGCTGCGGATCACCCGCCAGCGCGGCCCGAAGGCTAGATTCGCTTCCTGCCGCGAGCTAAGGGTCTCACTGCTGCCGGCACGTTCGGCAGGGCCCATCCGCCCCGATATCGCGTCGAGGTCGATCCACGCGGGTGCGGGCACATGGCCAAGTGCCAAACTCGCCTGGGCGTTCAGATGATAGCCGGTGCGGCCATCGGCAGTGACGTCGCTGCCTATCTCCACACGGTACCCTTCTTCGCGGCGTATCAAGCTCACGCGTATTTCGCGCTTCGTGCCATCATCGACCTGCAAGGGCGAGAAAAAGTACAGGTCGCTGATTTCGAACGGTCCGGTTTCGCCATTTCCGCGCAACGCCTCAGCGATCAGTTCGATATACCCGGTGCCCGGCAGAAGGGCAGTGCCGTCGATGGTTCGGTGCTCGTCAAGTATCCAGCGGTCTGAGGGCGTGTAACTGGCCGTGAAAACCCGGTTCCCAGCCTCATCGAACGTCGTTTCATCGAGGAGCGGGAGGTCGACCGAGCGCGGCGCGGACCGCGGCACATCGCCCTGACGCCCGGCCATGGCGTCGGCGGCCATGCCGACATCCTTCCAGATGCCCCAATTGATCGCGACCACGCGCGTGGTATCGCCGGTGCGCGCCTTGGCGTAGGCGTTGAGGTATTCGTTCGCGGCAACATAGTCGATCTGACCGGCCGGCGCGGTGATCGTGCTGGTCGAAGAAAACAGCACCATCTGCTTGATCGACCCGTCCGGAAACACACCATCGAGAACCTGAGTGCCGTGAATCTTGGCCGAGAACACGTTTTCGACCGAACTTACATCCTTGGTCAGAAGCGGCGCATCGTCGACAGCGCCAGCCGCATGGATCACGCCGTGGATCGGCCCGAATCGTTCGGTGGCCGCTGCGATTGCAGCCCGCATCTGCGACACGTTGCAGACATCGGCGGTTGCGACCATGACGTCGGCGCCCGCGGCTTCCAGCAGTCTCACCGCTTCGATTCGGCGGGCGGTCGCGTCATGTGGCGGCCTGTCGCGGAGCGTGCGGTCCCACTCGGATCGGTCCGGAAGGGGCGATCGAGACGCCAGAACGAGCTTCGCACCTGTCTCACGCGCCAGTTTTTCTCCAACGCTGAGACCGATACCGCCAAAGCCACCGGTAATAAACCATACGCCGCCCTCCGGCGCGGTTTCGGCCCAGGTCTCAGACGGTTCAAGCGGCACAGCGCGGGTGCCGAGTTCGTAGCGCCGTCCGCCGCGCAAGGCGGCGTCGGAGTTCCCGAGCTCGGCGAGCATCTCTTCCAGAAGCCAAGAAACGAAACCATCGAGCAGGTCGGCGTCGCCTCCGCCCCGTCGCCAGCCGCGTTGTGAGGGTGGCAGGGTCACGTCGATAGTGCGACAGGTTACGCCTGGTAATTCCCGAGGGATCACACGGGCCGGACCGGCAACGGTTGCCTTTTCAGGATAAAGGAGAGCTTCATCGCGCACCTGACCGGCACCACTCGTTACGATCGTGATCTGGATGGGTGACGGAAGATCCTCCTCGCTGATAGCTTGGGCAAGGAACATGAGGCTGTAAAATCCCTGTTCAATATTACGGTGGAAGAAGCTCGATCCAGGACGGAACTCTTCCTCGCGCGTAACCAGCCAGAAATGCGCGATGCGGTCGGGCGTGATTCCGCGCTGTACGAGGCTGGCCAAGAGCAGGTCGTATCCTTCGCGACCACGTTCCGGTGCAAGCACGTAACTCATATCGCCGGTCTGTAAGAATCTGTCGCCCGCACGGACCTCGAACACTGTGTGCCCGGCCTCACGAAGCCGTGCCGCGCAACCCGCTCCGAGGCCGACAGTGTCGCAGAAGACCAGCCAGACATGTCGCTCGGCGCCGGTCAGGTCATGCGTCACATCCACAGGGCACGGGGCCGATCGCGGTAACCACGCCGGAACGAAGCCCCACTCGGTGATCTCTTCGCTGCGTATCAGCAGCGGCTCCGTACCCCGACGCACGCCATCCGCGGGTTCTATGAAGTAGCGCTTGCGTTGGAACGGATAGGTCGGCAGGGGAACACGCCGGCGTTTCGCATCTCCCCAGATCTGATCCCAGTCGATCTGAATGCCACAGGCCCAGAGCCGGCCGAGGGTTTCGAGAAAGAAAAGATCGTCTGCAATATCCTCGTCCGGATGGCGCAGGGAGGTAAGCACAGCCTGCGCCTCGACCTTGCCACTGGCCTTTGACAGCGCACTCAGCGTCCTGCCGGGACCGACCTCCAGATACACGCGGTCGCGTTTTTTGGCGAGGGTCGCAATCCCATCGGCGAAAAGCACGGTGTTGCGCAGGTGCTGAACCCAATAAAGCGGATCGGTCGCCTGTTCGGCGGTCAGAGGCTGACCTGTTCGGTTCGAAATGACCGGGATTCTCGGCGGGTTCAGGGTGATCGATCGCAGATAAGCTTCGAATTCCGGGAGGATCGGATCAAGCATACGCGAATGCGCGGCGATGTTGATCGGGACCCGCTTTGCCTCGATCTCGCGCTCGGCCAGCCGATCGGCCAGTTCGGCAAGCTTCTCGTCCGGGCCCGAGACGACCGACAGGCACGGCGCGTTGAGACTGGCGACGTCGAGTTCGCCGCCGATCTCTGCACGGAGGTTCTCTTCGGACATCGGAACGCTGAGCATTCCGCCGGGCGGCACCCGGTCAAAGAGCGCACCGCGCAGGTGAACAAGCCCGATGCATTCCTCGAACGACAAGACCCCAGCCAGACAGGCGGCGGTGTTCTCCCCCATGCTGTGACCGATCATCGCCGTCGGCGTCACGCCCCACGACATCCAGAGCTGCGCAAGCGCGTACTCCGTAATCATGATAAGCGGGAGCTGGATCGACGGAGTCTTCAACCGCTCCTCAGCCTCAACAGCGGCATCCCCTTCGGCGAGCCACAAGGCCCGGATATCATAGTCAATCTTGCCATCGATGATTTCGAGGCCGCGATCCATCACATCTTGGAAGACCGGCTCCGTCTCATAAAGGTCGCGAGCCATGCCGACATATTGTGCGCCGCCGCCAGGCAACATGAAGACAACGTCGGCACCAGATCCCAGATCGGTATGGGTGAAGACGCGCCTCGGGCCGCCAATTTCAAGGCGATCAGCCGCGTCGGCATGGTCTTTGGCCGCAAGCACGCGGCGTTTCTCGAAAGCGCGCCGCCCCTCCTTGAGGGTAAAGGCAACGTCCTCGAGCGGCTGATCGGGGTTCGACCTGAGATGCGCAGCCAAGTTTTCTGAAGCCTTGTCGAGCGCGGTTTCGGACCGTGCAGAAAGGGTCAGGATTTGCGCCGGCCAATCACTGGGCTCATGCGCGTCCGGTTCCGGGGCCTCCTCAAGAATAGCATGCGCGTTCGTTCCGCCGACACCCAGCGAATTGACACCGGCGCGGCGCGGGCCCGAAGTCGCCACCCACTCGGCGAGGCCGGTATTGACGTAAAAGGGACTTGTTTCGAAATCGATGGCCGGGTTCGGACGTTCAAATCCTAGGCTGGGCGGGATCTGCCGGTTTTTGAGCGCCAGCGCCACCTTGATCGTGCTCGCCACACCTGCGGCGGTATCGAGATGGCCGATATTCGTCTTGACTGAACCGATCGCGCAGAAATCGGCTTTTTCGGTACTCTGCCGAAAGGCCTGCGTCAGTGCCGCAACCTCGATCGGGTCTCCCAGCCGCGTGCCCGTTCCGTGACATTCCACATAGCTGATGGTATCTGCCGGAGTGCGCGCCATATCAAGCGCCTCTGAGATCGCTGCCGACTGGCCATCAACGCTTGGTGCAAGATAACCGGCTTTCGCGGCCCCGTCGTTGTTGACGGCGGTGCCGCGGATCACAGCGAAGATGTGGTCGCCGTCCGCAAGCGCGTCTTCGAGTCGGCGCAGCACGACCACACCCGCGCCACTTCCGAAAACCGTACCTTCGGCGCGATGATCGAATGCGTGACAATGCCCGTCAGGTGACAGGATTTCGCCGTCCTGGAAGATGTAGCCGCGGCCCTGCGGCAGTTCGATCGTCGATCCACCGGCCAGCGCAAGGTCCGTTTCACCCAACAAGAGGCCCTGGCAGGCGTAGTGGATCGCTACGAGCGAGGTTGAGCAGGCGGTCTGTATACTGATGCTCGGCCCCTTGAGGTCGAAGATGTGGCTGACCCGAGTGGCAAGAAAGTCCTTGTCGTTGCCGGTATGACGCAGCAGGAACATTCCCACGTCGTCCACAAGATCACGGTTCGAGCAGACGTTGAAATAGAAGTAACTGCCCATGCCGCATCCAGCGTATACCCCGATTGGCCCGTCGAAGGCTTCCGGCGGATGTCCAGCCGTTTCAAGAGCTTCCCAAGCGACCTCGAGGAACTGCCGGTGCTGGGGATCCATCACCGCAGCTTCCTTCGGGCTGAGACCAAAGAACCCGGCGTCGAAATCGGCGAATCCATCAAGCGGAGCTGCCGCTGGCACGTAGTTGCGGTGCAGTATACGCGCCCGGTCCTCACCGTTGACGAGAAGCTCGCTTTCGCTGTACCGGCGGATGCACTCAATCCCGTGACGGAGGTTTGACCAGTACTGCGCAAGCGTGGCGCTGCCCGGAAAGTGCGCGGCCATGCCTACGATAGCGATGCGATTGTCCGGCCCGTCAAGGCGACCGTCACGTCCATCAACCATCGGAGACTTCTCCAGAAGAGTTTCTTGCTATCATCAAATCCTGCCGGCGCCTGAAGTTCCATACGATCAGGAAGATTCGGGGGGCCACAACAAGATATCGTCTTGCCAAGCGTCGTGGCTCACTGAGTAGGCGGAAAAGCCATTCGAGGCTTAGACGCTGTAACCAAATAGGCGCGCGTGGCTTGCGACCAAGCAAGAACTCGATTGACGCTCCAATACATAGCGCTACTCCCTTGGAGCGCGCGGCGGCCTGACACTTGTGAACAATGATTTCACTTTGGGGTGCGCCAATTGCAAAGAGAGCGTACTGGGCGTGTGTATTCGCAAGGAAGTCCTGAATCTCATTTATCGCGTCTGGATTGTTCAAAACTCCCATGGGTGGGATATGCTGAACAATGCCGACAGTTGGATAGCGCAGACTGAGTTCTTTTTGCATCGCAGCATCGCCGCCGATCAATGCAACCGTCTTACCGTCCAGATACCCGCGCTTGAAGAGGTATGCCGTAAGATCGCTTCCCGTTACGACCCCTAAGTCGATTCCTGAGGAACGAGCCAGGAGTTTTAAAACGCGGCTGTCACAAAGGCGAATCGACGCAGTTGCACAAGCCTCACGAAAAAGTTCTGCGATATCGGAATTCTCCTTATGCAAAAGTATAACATGATCGACATTGGGGGTGACTACAAAGGAGAGGGGGGCCCTTTGCGATAAGAGCTCCAGTTCTAAGGCCACGCGCTCGATTCCGACATTCGCAAAGTCGATGCCCAAGAACCGTTGAATGTCGCTCTCAGTAAGCATCTTTATCCCAAGCAATCTTTACGACCGTCTCTATCATGATCCTAATGTCGAGCAGGGGTGACCAATTCTCAATGTAGTAAATATCGTATTCAACGCGCTTCTGCGCGCGTTCCGTTGTTGCGATTTCTCCTCTTAGACCTCTGACTTGCGCAAGACCTGTGATGCCTGGCTTAACCCTATGGCGGGCCGCGTAGCCCCTTACGGCATCAAAGTAGAATTTGTCCCCAACGCGCATCATTGTCGCGTGCGGACGCGGCCCTACCAGGGACATTTCCCCTTTCAAGACATTGAAGAGCTGCGGCAGCTCATCAATACTAGTCTTTCGGATAAGACTTCCGACGCGAGTAACCCGCGCGTCATTCTTTTCAGTACGTTTGGCGCCGCTAACATCCTCGAGATCCATATACATCGATCGGAATTTGAGCACAATAATTTCATTATTGTTGAAGCCAATCCTCTTTTGCTTAAAGACAATAGGACCACGGCTCTCAAGTTTGATTGCCAACGCCGTAATGGCCATGATAGGCGACAGCATTAATAGCGCTAGTGTTGCTAGAATGTAGTCCAAGGCCTCTTTGAGCAGTCCGTCAATGTCTCTCATCGGTTGCTGCCAAACGGCGAATACCGGGAGCGATCCTAGGAAACTGACACGGTAGCTTGTCGACAACTCGAGGGTCTCTCGAGGCAGGACGCAAATATCAATGGAGGCTGCACTCAACGTCTCGTTAATTTCGTCAAGTCGCGATTGGGATATCCTAGGCACTGCGAGGATGACCAGATCGAGTTGCCCAGTCTTCGCTAAATCGAGCAGCGCAGAAAAGCCGCCCAGATGCTTCATACCATATTCGACCTTTTTTATCTGTTCGCGTTCGTCTGCGTATCCTAACATCCGCAAGTGAGGCAGTCTTTCGAGGTTTAACAGTTGCATGACTCTCCCTGCCAGCTTTGCGCTTTCAGCATAAATGGCAACTCTCTGGCCAATGTAGCCCCTCTGCATCATAATGTAAGCGAGCCTTCTGAAGGCTATACGGCTAAAAAAGAGAAGAAATATCGCGAAAGAAACGAAAAGTAGCCCCAGCCCGATGGAGAATTCTCCAGGCTTGCCCAGCTGAATGATTACCAACAGGGTCAAGGCGGTCGCGAGTAGACAGTCTGCGATCGCGGGCGCTCCGACACCTTCCACTTGGCCTTTGAAGGGCGCATATCCGTCTCTGGAGATCCGTATCAACAGGAAGTTGATAGATAGGATGATGGCTGCGCTACGGTGGATCCGCCCGTCAAAATATTGACCAATCATTAGGTCATAAGAAATGATGGCCAGAAGGAACGCTAGGAGGAAACAGGCCACGTCGTTCAGAACGCCGAGCGCACGCACGACGTTTGAGGTGAAGCGCAAGTGCCCATTGGTTCGGGGTGGCGATGTGGTCACATGACCGTGCATAAGCCCCTCTTTAGTTTTAGAGCCATTGAGGACGAGTCAAATGCGCTCACTTGGCATCCTTCCTTGCGGTGAACCCAAACAAGACGAACCAAATACTCGCTAACATCATCGCGCGCCACGAGCGCGCGCCGAAGGTTCCGCCGCGCCTCTCGCAGGTTGCCGGCTTCTAGGCGCGCTTGGGTCATGTCTACACACTCCATCGCTTTGCTGATTCGCCCGCTACACCCCCCTAGGAATAAGCCAACGAAAGCATTAAGACTCGGTCTTTGAAGCACGCGCATTCGGAGCAGAGGAAACGAGATTCATGGTGAGAAATTCATCTGGATTGGACCCGTGTTTCCGTTTTGCATCGATCGTGAATTCTGATACGAGCGAGGACATTGTAGCAAATCTGTTAGCATCATCTAAGCGTTAGCTGTGTCCTTTTTGGATGCGTCCCGATTCTGGGCAGCTTGATCATGAGGAGTGGATGCATGAGGCGCGCAGGGAGCTTGTACTTCGCCGGAGTACTCCCGATTTTGATCATATTGAGCAATGTTACCGGGGGTGATGCGGCATTTGCTCAAATAGCGGCTGAAACTGATCGGGAAGGCATCTCGTCAAACTTTTCTGGCCCCGACTATCAGGTCAACTCCGGTGATCAGCTAGAGATAAGTGTCTGGCGCGAAGCTGAACTGCAGCGCGAGGTAATGGTCCTGCCTGATGGCACCATTAGCTTCCCGCTCATCGGAACGATCAACGTTGCAGGAAAGACGGCGGCCGATATCGAGCAAGAGATTTCGAGTAAGCTCGAAAGTAATTTCGTCGACGGCGCAGTGCCCGACGTGACCGTCACAGTTGCAAGAACAAGTGGCCTTCAGTTTTCGGTGATCGGCCAGGTTCGGACGCCGGGCATTTTCACCCCCGGTCGCTATGTCACCGTTTTGGAAGCGCTCAGTTTCAGCGGCGGCGTGAACGAATTCGCAAGCCTGAGCACAATTGTGGTTGTCAGGAAGTCAGGAAAGACCTTGACCGTTATCCCGGTGAATTTGGCAAACGTGCTGCGTTCCAAATCAGTCAGCGCCAAGGATGTGAGTGCTCTTCCTATGGTCCAAAGCGGCGACACGATAATCGTACCCTGAATGCGACGTGTTATTTGCGATCATCATGCTGGCCCTGAACTGTCATTACGTGTCAGGAGAGAGATGGATTATAGTTCGAAGCTTGCTTATGCCACGTCACTTAACGCATCGCATGACCCGGCGGCCCGGTCGATTTCATTTTGAATAGCTACAGGCAGCGTCATGGAACCTAGAGCGGAAATTAGAACGCAGAGCAAAGCGCCTGCCACAATGAGACGTTCCTTCTCTTAAAAGTGGAACGCTTGACGGAGAACCATGGTGTTGATCGGTGCCCCCTTTGCGCTTGAGGCCTCTGCATTGTTGTTTGACCAGGAGCGGGCTTTGGCCGTGTGGGGGCGCCGTGGGTATGAACTATCGCCATCCCTTCAGGCGACTGCCTATTTTCCACTAGTGTCTGACGACATGGTTCGGCGGGTTCCCGATGAGTCGGTCGGTCGTCATTCCACTAATGCTGGGTCATATCGCGGAGGATGTATAAGAGACGCGGCTGGTCACATCCTGCCACAGTCACCATCTTTTTCCGTCTCACATGACTACCATAGCGAAGCTATCCATGGCGACCAAGGTACTTTGGAGCATGGCACAGAAGTATTAAGTGTAGCCGCGTCTAGAGTCGCGTATGACACAGTGAACATCAGCGTTTGCGATATGAAGACCACTGGTGTTCTGGAGGCCGATATTGCGCATCTTCCCTTAGGCGCCGAGAAAAACCCGCTATTCCTGAGCCTTGGCATGGAAGCTGAGCTTATCGAGTTGCCTTTCGCTCAAACCGCCCCCAGTGAAGAGACATGGGTCCAATCGCAAGAAAGTCAAAACGACATTGGCTTGTTTCCTGTTTCGATCAAAATCGACAGTGGTAATTCCTTGAATTGGCGAGTGGGAATAGCTTCCGATGATAGAAACATTGGTGCGAATGTCCGGATTACAAACCCCACAGTGACGGTATCCGGCGACGTCGCTGTGAGACGTCGTTCGTCTATGCCAACACTGACATTTGATGAATCGATAACTACGCAGTTCGATTCATTCAATTCTGTAAACGTAATGCCACCCCATATCAGTTTCAGTTTTCCGCGATTTGATGAAATTCATGAGGCGCGTGCTCCGGTCAATTACGAGATTAGCGATAATCTGGCACTATCTGGTTCACTAATCCCGTTAGGTGCTCAGATCAGCGCGGGTACTGGGTCCGAGTTGATGAATAATGGGGGTTTAACCGATCGCGCAGGCGGCTTTAGCCTTGATGTTAGTTCTACTGCTGGCTTCGAGACAAATCCCTTCTTGATTGACTTGCCTGATACAGGAACGGCGTCGCTTAGGCTGAGCCTCTTGCCGACATTTTCAAGACAAGGGGCCCGAGGGGATGTTCGCTTAAGCGCTCGCATCGAGCAAATCGAATACACCGAAAGCTATGACGCCGTACAGAATGTGGGGGCCAATTTCGGGTCTCGCTTCAAGCTAAATGAGCGGCTTGAAGGGAATGTCGACCTTTCATTCGATAGCGGAGTTTTTGTCACCAACTTTACTGGCCAAGGGCCCGTCGATGGCGCACCGGATGACGGTGGGGGTTTATCAGGGGGAGACGATATCACTCTTCTGGGGTTAGATCAGCCTCGCAACCAATATCAGGCGGGGGCCGGGCTTCGTTATCAGCATAGCGAGCACGATGAGCTCGGCGTATCAATGTCATTCCGAGCCGACCGATTTGAAGAGCCAGACCTTCAAGACCTTCAAGAATCGGATTTCCTTGCGGGGCAAATATCTTACGCGCGTCAAATCAGCAGCGGATTGACAATTGGAATGGCCGTTGATGCGAGCAGCATTGACTTTGTCGATCAGTCTCTCGGCGAGATCACCACAATTTCCCCTCAAGCGATTGTGGGCCTCACCTTTTCGCCCACCTGGGAACTCACTGGAAGCCTCGGCATTGCGAGCATCCGATCAGACACAAGTTTCTCCGAAGAGACCTCTACGGCTTTTTCTGGCGATTTCTCGATTTGTCGCAATGGCGTGCGCGCAAACTTATGCCTTACCGGCGCGAGACAGGTAGTCCCATTTGGGGTCGGCGGCGCGGGCTTGCAATCGAATGTCGGTGTCGCGTACTCTTTGAGGCTGTCAGAACGCGAGACGTTTTCATTGAATGCGAATTATGGTAGGGCATCAGAGGCATTTTTTGCTGACGGCGGAGGGATCGAGACTATTGGTGGGTTACTTAGCTACCAACTAGAACTCGCAGAGAGAGTCCGACTATCTGCAGATGCAAGGTACACCGATCTGAGGCTCGACCTCGGGTCCAATGTTTCTAATTTTCAGGTCCTTGTCGGCCTTACAGTACGTGTGGGACGAGCGCGATGAGCCGAGAAAATGACGACGAGTACGGCGAGAATAGACCGTCCCTCGGGACTTTGCTCTCCAACTTGCCGTCCATAATCCGCGATAGGTGGCTTCTCATTGCCTTCCCGACGATCCTCTTTCTGTGCGTCGGAATTGCTGCGGCTTTGACTCTACCGGAAGTCTACCGCTCGTCCGCCACTTTATTGGTCGAATCCCCTGAGCTTGCAAACGACGTGCTGGGCGCGGATTCTGGCATTGTTGACGAGCGAATTGAGATATTTCGTAGGCAGATTTTGAGTAAGCCGAGGCTTGTCGAGCTGGTCCAGAAATATCGCCTCTATACTGATGAGCGACAGGATGTTTCTCTGACCGATACTGTCGAAGAGATGCGCGAGGCCATACGTATAGAAACCGTGTCAACGAGCATTCAAAATTCCGCTGTCGGACGTTCGTCTACAATCGCAATCGAGTTGAGCTACGATTACAGGGAACCTTTATCGGCTCAAGCCGTGATGCAAGATATAACTGAACAAATCATGCTCCTCGATGCGACGGAGAGTTCCAAGCAGGCAGGTAACACAGTCCAGTTTCTTACGGAACAAGCCTCAGGCATCCAGTCTCAGATTGATGAAGTTGCCGCTGAGATAAGGAGTATAACGGCCGCGAACGGCCTATCGCTATCCAATCGTGGTATGCTTGCTCTAAACGATTCAAGCGGCAGCTACGACGTGCAGATATTTGCCCTCCAGCGCGACAATTCTCTGCTAAGGGCGCAGCGAGCGGCCGAGCAGACTACTGCGGAGCGCGATCCCATTGTGTCGGCTGCCGAGGCGGATCTTGCTGCTGCTCAGGCAAAGTACACTGACAACCATCCTGATATCGCACTCGCGAAGCGCAGGCTGAAAGAGGTCCGGCAACTCGCCGTCAGCAATCAGGAGAGGCTTCCAGATGATACCGTCGACCAACAGATCGCCGCCAACAACGCCCAGATTGACGCCCTCAGATCGATGAAGGCGCAAGAGATTTCAAACGTTGCGCGCGCGCAGAGTGCGATGGCACGATCGCCCGTTATCCAAGAACAGATTTCCCAAAAGCAACAGAGGCTCGAGTTTTTTAATCAACAATACGAAGCCGTGACAGAGCGATTAAGGCAGGCGCAGGCAAGTGCGAAGGCCGAAAGCGAACAAAAGGGCGAGCGCCTTTCTGTAATCGACCCCCCGAATGTTCCTCAGGCTCCCACGTCCCCGAACCGCCCTCTGTTGGTTGCTGGTGGTTTGGCGGCGGGCTTTGGTTTAGGGTTGTTTCTCGTCCTCGCCCTCGAGCTCTTGTTACGCCCTATTCGCAATCCTAATGATATTCTAGCGGTCACAGGGGCGGTGTCATTGGGGTCGATACCCACGATACAAAGCGAAGACAAACAACAAACCACGTCTTGGCTTTCACATAGAATCTTCGGCCGCTTCGCTCGTCGCGAAGATGCCGTCTGAGGGAGACGAACCATAGACAAAGATAGCGCGGGTTCGTTCCCATCGCAGCGGGCTCCGATTTCGCGATCAGACGGTTTGCTTGACAGTCTTGAGCAGGTCCCCGCGACAGACATCAGCGCCAACATCGTTGGCTTTCATGAAACGGGCACCAAGTCACGCCCCTTCAAGTTTCTGCGAAGCGCCCTCAAGAAGCGGATGACGGAGGAAGGATGGCAAGCGATTGGCATCACTTCGCCCTCCCCTGACAATGGGAAGTCATTCATTGCGGCCAATCTTGCCGCGTCGCTTAGCCGCGTCACAAGCGAGACGACCATTCTCGCAGACCTTGATTTGCAACGTCCAACTGTTCGTAGTATTTTTAACCTGAAACCCGCTATTGGCTTGGGAGATTACTTGGCAGGAGACGAGGTATCCCTTAGTGCGATCGCGCGACGGATTGAGGGCAGCAACATGGTGATCATGCCTGCCTTCCCTCGAGAAGGGGCCACGGCCGAACTGGTGGCTAGTAAGCGAATGACGGACCTTGTTGCAGAAATGAAGGCCTTTGGTGGCGAGCCGACCATTATTTTTGATCTTCCGCCGCTTTTCGTCAACGATGATGCAGTGCTTTGCGCAGAACAGCTTGATGCGGTTGTATTGGTGGTCGAGCAGGGCGTGACCACGAGAAAGCAGCTCGAGGCTTCGCTACGGGTCCTTCATCCCACCAAGATACTAGGCACAGTGCTTAACCGTTTTTCAGGCGGCATCGTAGATCCATACAATTATTCGGGATACTTGAATTATTATTGAGTAGGGAGAAGGCCTAATACCAACCCGCATTGATTATGACCCATGTGCCCATTGGCGACGCCCGATGGTCATGATGCGCTATGGCTGATCGATGAGCCTGTTCCATGCCTCGCAGCAATGGTCGACGATGTTATCGTGGGATGTGAACACGCGGTTGGATAGCCAGTTGTCGCGCATAAACTGCCATATGCTCTCGACCGGGTTTAGCTCGTCGTCCGTGAAGAATGCGTTTCGGGTTGGGGTAGATTGCACTGGTGACCTGGGCTGGTGCTTCAGGCAGTGGTCCTTTCACGGCGTGCTAAGGGAAGCCAAGCCGTGAGCAAGGCCGCAGCAGCATCGCCGCCAGCCAGAAGTTGATCCGTATCCATCCGGTGAGACGCGCCTTGCCTGTGCAGGCAACGAGCGCTCTTAAGCGTGCTCTTATGAGTGTACTTTGGAGCGGTTGAACCGCCCCGGGTTTCCTGGAGGCATTTTCAATTGAGTCACGCAACCATATCGAGGGTCCCTTTGGCTGCATAGTAATTTGCCTCGGCCTCGGCGGGTGGGATGTAGCCGATGGGGCCGA
>Ga0164292_10000957_pt1 | contig 22918 bp, 20 predicted proteins | sample GEODES117metaG_FD_111486 | JGI IMG/M metagenome (GOLD analysis project Ga0164292, IMG submission 111486) | Eutrophic lake water microbial communities from Lake Mendota, Wisconsin, USA - GEODES117 metaG | ecosystem: Environmental > Aquatic > Freshwater > Lake | place: USA: Lake Mendota...
ACTTTATGTTCTGCAATGTGGCGATCCAACAGCAACAGGCACAAGTGGGCCAGTCTTTAATCGCAAGCCCTGGACTGGAATTCCAGATGAGAATTTGCCAGTTGGCCAGAAAATTACTTACCCGGCCGGAACTCTGGCAATGGCGAACTCTGGCAAGAATACAAATGGTAGCCAGGTCTTCTTTGTATATGAAGATTCAGAACTAAACCCTTATTACACCGTGTGGGGACGAATTACGAGCGGCTTAGATGTTCTGCGCGCTATCGCAGCGGCAGGAGCTGCTAAGCAAGGTCAAGATGGCAAGTATTACTACAGCGGAGATGGTTTCCCAATTCAAAGTGTTGAGATTCGCCGCGTTATTGTTCGCTAGTTCGTATTTACAATCTTAAAGGCTTCAGCAATAACGCCTTCAGCAAACCCACCAAGACCTGCATTGCGCATGCCCCATTCACGCAACATTTTTTCCAGCTCTTTATTGTGCGCAGTTTGTGATGCATGGGCTTGTAAGACTTTAACTTTTAAGGCAAAAGTTTCAGTGATATCAACCCAATGATCTGGTTGCACATGGCCCATAACCCAAATTTCTTTAACCCGCCAAGGCTCGAAGCCAGCTTCCTTTAAATCAGTGAATGCAAAAGGATTACGGGCATCTGGATAAACCGCTTGAATTGCTGATTCACCAGCCGCTAAGTGGTCTGGGTGGCTAGCACCAATGCGATCCCAGTTACGTTCTGGACTCTGACAAACCAAGCGATCTGGTTTAAAGCGGCGAATCTCGCGCACAATATCTTTACGCAGCGCAATCGTTGGCTCGAGCCAACCATCGCGATAATTCAAAAATGTAATATTAGTGACACCGATAATTGCACCAGCTTCGCGTTGTTCGCGTTGGCGCACTTGTGGCATTTCTTCTAATGGAATTCCGGATTCTTCGCCACCTTGATCGCCGTTGGTGCAAAGAACATAACCAACTTCAATGCCAGCTTTGACCCATTTTGCGATGGTGCCTGACGCACCGAAATCAGAATCATCGGGGTGGGCACAAATAACTAGAACTCGCTTGATCTCACTATCGGCGATTGGTTCCATGTGTCTACTCCCTTAAAGAATTCTGTCGTCGTAGCCTAATAGACTGCGCGCCATGAGCAGCGCCGAAAACAGCAACGACCCTTTGATTGCAGGTCTTAATCCGCAACAGGCCGCAGCTGTAGTTCATGCGGGCGGGCCGCTTCTAATTGTGGCTGGTGCTGGCTCTGGAAAAACTCGAGTCTTAACTCGCCGCATTGCGTATTTAATGGCCAGGCGAAATGCGACCCCATATTCAATTCTGGCTATCACTTTCACTAACAAAGCAGCTGGTGAAATGAAGGAACGGGTTAAAGAGCTAGTTGGACCAATTGCGCAATCTATGTGGGTTTCAACTTTCCACTCGGCTTGCGTACGAATCCTGCGCCAAGAAGCGGCGCGATTGGGCTACAGCAATTCATTCTCAATTTATGACTCCGCTGACAGTTTGCGCTTGATCACTATTGTCTCCAAAGATTTAAATCTTGATCCAAAGCGATACCCGCCTCGCCAGTTTCAATCAGTTATCAGTAATGCTAAGAACGAATTATTGGGGCCAGCAGATTACTTAAATGCCGCCACCAATCAATTTCAAGAAGTGGTAGCCGATGTTTACTCGCTTTATCAACGTCGCTTGCAGCAATCTAATGCGATGGATTTCGATGATCTAATTTTGAAGACCGTCGAAGTTCTGCAGCGGTTTCCAGAAGCTAAAGCAAGGTATCGTTCGCGGTTTCGTCATGTTTTGGTTGACGAATATCAAGACACCAACCATGCGCAATACATCCTGGTGCGCGAGCTAGTTGGCAGCGATCTTGAAGGTTTGCCGCCGGCTGAACTTTGCGTGGTAGGCGATGCTGACCAATCTATTTATGCCTTCCGAGGTGCCACCATTCGAAACATTATGCAGTTCGAACTTGACTACCCAAACGCCACCACGATTTTGCTCGAACAGAATTATCGGTCAACCCAAAATATTCTAAACGCCGCAAATGCCGTGATAACTCAGAATGAGTCACGCAAAGAGAAAAACCTTTGGTCGCAAGCTGGTGCTGGCGCACCATTAGTTGGCTATGTTGCTGAATCCGAACATGATGAAGCCGAATTTGTTAAAGATGAAGTTCGCTCTCTAATGGATAAAGGTCTTTCAACCCCAGGCCAAACCGCAGTTTTCTATCGTACCAATGCTCAATCTCGCGTCTTTGAAGAAGTATTCATGCGAGCTGCACTGCCTTACAAAGTAGTTGGCGGACTGCGCTTCTATGAGCGCAAAGAAGTTAAAGATTTACTTAGCTATTTGCGGGTTATCGCAAACCCCGAAGATGAAGTTTCATTGCGTCGAGTAATTAATTATCCCAAGCGTGGAATCGGTGACCGAGCACTTGAAATTCTCGAAGCACACGCTAAATCTCGCGGCTACTCCTTCTGGGGTGGGTTGATTGCGGCCGCTGAAGCACCTGAGATTCCACCAAAAGCTGCGCAATCAATTAACCAATTCACTGACATGATTGCCGCACTGGCAGTTTTAGTTGAGGCAAAAGTTCGCCCTTCAGTAATCGTCGAAGCAGTCCTTGAACAATCTGGATTGCTGGCAGAACTAGCAAATAGCACCGATCCGCAAGATGAAGTACGCCTTGAGAATTTAAAGGAACTATTAGCAGTTGCGATGGAATATGAAGAGCGACCATTTGAAGAGTTAACTGAAGATGAAGAGATTTCACTTTCTGGGTTCCTTGAAAAAGTTTCGCTAGTTGCTGACTCAGATCAAATTCCCGAAGGCGAAGATCATGGTGGGGTAGTAACTTTAATGACGCTACACACTGCCAAAGGCTTGGAATTTCCAACGGTATTTCTAACTGGCATGGAAGATGGCATTTTTCCGCATTCGCGCACACTGGGCGAGAAAGATGAGATTGAAGAAGAACGTCGATTAGCTTACGTTGGTTTAACTCGAGCACAAGAGCGGCTCTTTATTTCACGCGCTGAATATCGATCTTCGTGGGGCGCTCCGAATTACAATCCACCTTCTAGATTTCTCGATGAGATTCCAGCCAATGTAATTGAATGGCGAAATCACAACGTGATATCTCCATCACTGATTCGTAAACCTCGAGTAGCAACTGCGCCACCACCGCGAGCAACTGGGCGTAAAGCGCCATCTGGAATATCTCTGGCAATTGGCGATCGTGTGTCACATGACACATTTGGTTTAGGCACAGTGGTCGGCACTTCTGGTGAGGGCGATAAGAGCGAGGCAACCATTAACTTTGGCCAATACGGCGATAAGCGTTTGCTGTTGCGCTACGCGCCTGTCGAGAAGCTCTAGTATTAGGCAGGTTTAACGTGGCGTTCGCGCTCTTAAGTAAACAAGGAAAGCGGTTAACTAGTGGATTTATACGAATACCAAGCTCGCGATCTATTTGAAAAGCATGGCGTACCTGTACTGCCAGCTGCGATCGCAACTACAGCTGAAGAAGCCGAAGCAGCTGCGGTAAAAGTTGGCGGCAAAGTAGTCGTTAAAGCTCAGGTAAAAGTTGGTGGCCGCGGAAAAGCTGGTGGCGTTAAGTTAGCCGTTGACCCAGCTGATGCTCGCGAAAAAGCTCGTGCAATTTTAGGTATGGATATTAAGGGACATGAAGTTCGCACCGTAATGATCGCTGCAGCGGCTCCGATTGAATCTGAATATTACTTAGCAATTCTGCTTGATCGTTCTAACCGTACCTTCCTAGTTATGGCATCGGTTGCCGGCGGTATGGAAATTGAAGAAGTCGCTCACACCGCACCTGAAAAGTTAGCCAAGATTCCAGTTGATTCCAATGTCGGTATTGATTTAGCTCGCGCTACTGAAATTATCGCAAGCGCTAATTTCCCAGCTGATGTGGCTGATCAAGTTTCCGCAGTTCTGGTAAAACTTTGGGAAACATTTGTCTCTGAAGATGCCACACTTGTTGAAGTTAACCCACTAGTTAAGACTTCTGACGGCAAGATCATCGCACTTGATGGCAAGGTAACTCTTGATGACAATGCGAGTTTCCGTCATCCAGATCATGAAGCGTTAGTTGATCAGGCAGCCGAGAACGCGCTAGAGGCGGCAGCTAAAGCGAAAAATTTGAATTATGTAAAACTTGAGGGCCAAGTCGGAATTATCGGTAACGGTGCTGGCTTAGTAATGAGCACGCTTGATGTGGTTGCCTATGCAGGCGAAAAATTTGGTGGTGTTCGCCCAGCAAACTTCCTGGATATCGGCGGTGGAGCTTCAGCTCAAGTTATGGCCGATGGTCTATCAATTATTTTGGGCGATAAAGATGTAAAGAGCGTGTTCGTTAATGTTTTTGGCGGCATAACATCGTGTGACGCGGTAGCAAATGGCATTGTGCAAGCCCTTGAATTACTTGGGGCAGAAGCCACTAAGCCAATCGTGGTTCGACTAGATGGCAATAATGTGGTTGAAGGTCGGGCAATTTTGACGGCAGCTGCACACCCGCTGATTGAACAGCTAGACACTATGGATGGCGCTGCAAATCGTGCAGCAGAATTGGCGGCTAAGTAAATGTCGATCTTCATTAACGCTGATTCAAAAATTATCGTTCAAGGCATGACTGGTTCTGAAGGAACTAAACACACTCGTCGCATGCTGGCATCAGGTTCTAAAGTTGTCGGTGGCGTAACACCTGGCAAAGGTGGGCAATCAGTTGAGATTGATGGACACAATCTGCCGGTCTTTAACACTGTGGGCGAGGCAATTGCGGCAACCGGTGCCAATGTTTCAGTAGTTTTTGTGCCACCTAAATTTGCAAAAGCTGCAGTTGTCGATGCAATCGATGCTGCCATGCCACTTGTAGTTGTTATCACCGAAGGAATTCCAGTCCACGATTCAGCTAGCTTTTATGCCTATTCGTTAACTAAAGGAACTACTCGCATCATTGGCCCAAACTGCCCAGGGTTAATTAGTCCCGGAAAATCAAATGTCGGAATTATTCCAGCAAACATCACTAGCGCTGGTCCAATTGGTTTAGTTTCTAAGTCTGGCACCTTGACTTACCAAATGATGTTCGAGCTTCGCGATATTGGTTTTAGTACCGCAGTCGGAATTGGTGGCGACCCAGTTGTTGGCACCACGCATATTGATTGTTTGCGAGCTTTCCAAGATGATTCTGAAACTGAAGCGATCGTAATGATTGGTGAAATCGGCGGCGACGCTGAAGAACGTGCTGCTGCATTTATTGCTGAGTATGTAACTAAGCCAGTTGTTGGTTATGTTGCTGGATTCACTGCCCCCGAAGGCAAGACCATGGGCCATGCCGGCGCAATTGTTTCGGGTTCATCCGGTACAGCACAGGCGAAGAAAGATGCCCTCGAAGCTGCTGGCGTTAAAGTGGGTCAAACCCCAAGTGAAACCGCGCGTCTATTGCGCGCCATATTGGGCCGCTAACAACAATGTTCCAACGAGTCCTTGCGGTCACGTTGGCTCAAGTTGTGCGCAGCATTTCAGTTGTTCTGTTGCCGATCGCCTTTCTTTCACTAATTGCTTGGGCGACTGCGGGCAGCACAAACGGCAATACTTCTGATCCAGTTCGCGCTGCCATTTGGCTCTGGTTAGGCGCACATCATTTAGCTTTTAATTTAACGCTCTCTGAAGCTGCTGTAGCTGGTTGGTTAACTTACTTACCACTCGGCGCTTTGATTTTCCCGATCTTGGCAATTCGCAGTGGTTTCAAACGAAGCATCGAGCGCTTAGATAATGATTATCAAAGCGTTGCGCTCGCACGTACTTTATTTGTAATTTTGTATGCAGGGGTCACAGCTGCCATCGCTTACTTTGTCACAACAGAGGTGGTCAAACCAGTTTGGTACTTAACGCCACTTGTCACAATTCCAATTGCCACACTGTCGGTTCTAAGTGCCGAACGGCGGAAAGTTTCATCTCTACCAATTTTCTTTGCATCCCGCATCATTGCCGCTTTCTTAGGTTTTGCCTTTTTAGCTTTAGGTGTTTCACTACTCAAGAATTTAGCAACCGTAAAAGATTTAACTCAAGTTCTGGAACCAGGAATTCTAGGCGGATTCTTATTACTCATTTTAAACGTGCTTTATTTACCAAATGCGGCGGTAGCAACTCTTGGTTACTTTGCTGGCGTTGGATTTGGAATTGGCAACGGAACCATAATTTCACCATTGTCTTATCAAGTTCCCGAGATTCCAGCGCTTCCAATATTGGGCGCTCTGCCGACAGGTAAGTCTCCTTGGGCGCTAATTGCAGTTTTAATTTTTATCGCAGCTGGTGTGGCTCTAACTAGTTGGACGTTAAATCAGCGACCAGAAGTACTTTGGCAAAGCTTCACCTTAGTTTTATTGGCAGTTGCTTTTATTTGTTGGGCGGCCAGCGGATCTTTAATGACTGAAGCGCTAAGTTCAGTCGGTGTTTCAATCTGGAAAGTCACCTTAGCAATTGGCGTAGAGATTGCGGTCGGGATTGGCTTGGCTAGAGTTCTGCCGCGGTTAGATCGAACCAGATGAAGAAAGTCGTAATTCTGGCAAGCGGATCGGGCACCTTAGCTCGGGCAATCTTCACCGCTAACAAGAATTACGAAATATCTGCTCTTATCTGTGATCAGCCTGATGCCAAAGTAATTGGAATTGCGACTGAATTTGGTATTAATGTTGAATTATTAGAGCTCATTGGCGACCGAGCTATCTGGGATCAAGAGTTGCTATCGCTCGTTAAAAAGTATCAGCCAGATTTAGTTGTTAGCGCGGGCTTTATGCGCATTTTGGCACCGCAATTTGTACAGACCTTTAAGGTCATAAATAGCCACCCAGCCTTGTTACCGCTTTTCCCAGGTGCGCATGCAGTTCGAGATGCACTAGCTGCCGGAGCCACCGAAACTGGCACGACAATTCATTGGGTTGATGAAGGTATTGATACTGGTGAGGTCATCGCTCAAGAACGCTTAGAGATCAAACCTACTGATACCGAGGAATCTTTACATGAACGCATTAAGATTATCGAACGCGGTCTCATCGTTGCGACCATTCCGCAAATTTTGGCAGAGTTACAGTAGAAGGCAGCCCGCTAATGAGTAATCGCAAACCGATTCGCCGCGCTTTAGTTAGCGTTTACGATAAAGATCGCTTACTCGAAATCGGTGCAGCCCTTAGCAAAGCTGGAATTGAAATACTTTCTACCGGTTCGACCGCAGCCAATTTAGCTGCCGCCGGAGTAGTAGTTACTGAAGTTAGTGATTACACCGGTTTTCCCGAAATTATGGGCGGGCGCGTTAAGACGTTGCATCCGAGAGTCCACTCAGGCATATTGGCCGATCAGAATAATCCGGATCATCTAGCCGCTATCGCAGATCTGGATATTGCGCCGTTTGATTTAGTGATAATCAATCTTTATCCATTTGCCGCGACTATTGCAGCTGGCGCTACCTTTGCTGAAGCAATTGAACAGATTGATATCGGTGGGCCTTCAATGTTGCGTGGCGCCGCTAAGAATCATGGCTCAGTAGCCGTGATTAGCCAGACCTCACAATACGACCAGTTACTAAGCGCTTTAGCAGCAGGTGGATTTACTAATGAAGAGCGCCAACAATTGGCCTTAGAAGTGTTTAGAACCACGGCTGAATACGACTTAGCTATTGCTACTTGGTTGGGCGAGCAAACTAATGAGGCAAAACTTCCGAATTGGTTTGGATCAATCTATCGCCGCGAAAACACTTTACGTTATGGCGAGAACCCGCATCAAAACGCTGTAATTTATAAATCTACTGGCCAAGGAATTGTTGGCGCTAAGCAACTTCACGGTAAAGAGATGTCATTTAACAATTACACCGATGCTGATGCCGCTTGGCGCGCAGCGTTAGATCACAGTGACCCAGCTGTTGCAATCATTAAACATGCCAACCCTTGTGGCATCGCCACAGGTTCCAACATTTCAAGTGCCTACCTAAAAGCACATGAGTGCGATCCGGTTTCGGCATTCGGGGGAGTAGTCGCCGCTAATCGCAAAGTTGATTTAGCTATGGCCGAACCACTTTCTAAGATATTTACTGAAGTTGTAATTGCACCAGCTTTTGATGCTGATGCGCTAGAGCTCTTAATGAAGAAACCTTCGATTCGTATTCTGCAATGTGATTTGACCACGATTAATCCAATTGAGTTGCGCCCCGTATCGGGTGGAGCACTGCTACAAGAAAGTGATTTGATTGATGCCCCTGGTGATAAGGCAGCGAATTGGGTACAAGTTTCTGGCGAACCAGTAAGTGCGCAAATATTGCAAGATTTAGAATTCGCATGGCGCTCAGTTCGCGCCGTAAAGAGCAACGCAATTTTGTTGGCTAAAGATGGTGCAGCTGTTGGTATTGGAATGGGCCAAGTTAATCGAGTGGATTCCGCCAAATTAGCCGTAGATCGGGCCGGCGAACGTGTAGCTGGTTCAGTCGCAGCCAGTGATGCCTTCTTTCCATTTGCCGATGGCCTACAGATTTTGCTTGATGCCGGTGTAGTCGCGGTAGCCCAGCCTGGTGGAAGTGTGCGCGATGAAGAAGTAATCGCGGCAGCTAAATCAGCCAATGTTGCAATGTTCTTCACTAGTACAAGACACTTCTCCCATGCATAAAGCGCGGATTCTAGATGGCAAAGCTCTTGCCACAATTGTTAAAGCGGATCTGCGCACTCGTACCGAAATGTTAAAAGCCCGCGGCATTACGCCAGGTTTAGGTACCGTGCTAGTTGGCGATGACCCAGGTTCTCTATCTTATGTCGCAGGCAAGCATCGCGATTGCAGAGAAGTCGGTATCAATTCAATTCGAGTTGATCTTCCAGCAACAGCTACGCAAGCCGACGTAATGGCTGCGATTAAAGATTTAAACTCAGCAAAAGAGTGCACTGGTTACATTGTGCAGTTACCAATGCCAAACGGAATTAATGCGCAAATAATTCTTGAAGCAATTGATCCGGCCAAAGATGCAGATGGATTACACCCAGTCAACCTTGGTCGATTAGTAAGTAGCTATGCAGCGCCATTGCCCTGCACGCCAAGAGGCATCGTCGCATTGTTGCGTCATTATGAGATTGCTATCGCAGGAGCTGAAGTTTGTGTAATTGGTCGTGGCTTAACCGTTGGTCGCCCACTAGGTTTATTGCTTAGTCGCAAAGAGGAAAATGCCACAGTTACTTTGACGCATACTGGTACTAAAGATTTAGCTAAACATGTGAAGCAAGCTGACATCGTCGTTGCGGCAATTGGAAAAGCACATTTCCTAACTGCCGAAATGATTAAGCCCGGTGCCACTGTTTTAGATGTCGGAATTTCCCGCACCGATGCGGGCTTATTAGGCGATGTCCACCCTGATGTTTTCGAAGTCGCCGCAAATATTGCACCAATGCCTGGTGGCGTCGGCCCAATGACTCGAGCGATGTTACTTACCAATGTGGTTGAGGCATGCGAGTAATAACCTATTCTTCTTACGCATTAGTGGCCGCCGGCGTAGTGGCAGGCGCACTCGGGTTAGTGCGAACTGGATCACTTTTAATTGCAGCAGGCACTGGCCTTTTTGCCATTTCGCAGCGTGGGCAACGCAAAATTGAACTCTATTTGCCATTAGCTATTTCGATCAGCCTCTTTGTGTTGGCGCTAGCCCTTCCGCGTGGGCGATAGGATTTACCTCGACCTCAAGATATTTCTTACATTCAGGAGAACTGATAATGAGTAGCAAAGTAACAGTAGTAGGCGCAGGGTTCTATGGTTCAACCACCGCAATGCGCTTAGCTGAATACAACATTTTCGACACTGTAGTTCTCACAGATATTCTTGAAGGCAAGCCAGAAGGCTTGGCACTTGATATGAACCAATCTCGTTCTATCGAAGGTTTCGAAACAAAAATAATTGGCGCGACTACAACTGCCGATGGCGCTGGCTACGAAGCGACTGCAAATTCAGATGTCGTAGTTATTACTGCTGGCCTACCACGCAAGCCTGGCATGAGCCGCATGGATCTAATTGATGTAAACGCTGGCATTGTTCGCGGGGTTGCGGAAAATATTGCGAAGCATTCACCAAATGCGGTAATTATTGTGGTTTCAAATCCACTAGATGAAATGACCGCACTTGCTCAGTTAGCAACTGGTTTCCCAAAGCATCGCGTAATTGGTCAAGCTGGCATGCTAGATACTGCTCGCTTTACTGACAATGTTGCCGAAAAGCTTGGCGTTAAAGTTTCATCCGTTAAGACGCTAACCCTTGGTTCACATGGTGACACCATGGTTCCAGTGCCAAGTCGCTGTACTGTCGATGGCAAGCCACTTAGCGATTTACTCTCCCAAGCAGATATTGATGCACTAGTTGATCGCACTCGTAATGGTGGCGCTGAAGTTGTCGCACTTCTTAAAACTGGTTCGGCTTACTACGCACCTTCGGCAGCAGCTGCACGTATGGCCAAGGCAGTTATCGAAGATTCTGGTGCAGTAATGCCAGTCTGTGCTTGGGTCGATGGTGAGTATGGTATTTCAGGCGTTTATCTGGGCGTTGAAGCCGAGATTGGTCGTACTGGCATCAAGAAAGTTGTTGAAAGCGATCTAACTGAATCTGAAATTGCTGCCCTAAAGGTTGCAGCTGAAGCTGTCCGTGCAAAACAAGCAGATGTCCAAACTCTTTAAGGAGCCGTTTTAAATGTCGAAAATTAAAGTAACCGGAACCGTTGTCGAGCTAGATGGCGATGAAATGACTCGCATCATTTGGCAGTTCATTAAGGATTCCTTGATCCTGCCTTATCTAGATGTGAATCTTGAGTACTACGACTTAGGTATGGAAAATCGCGATGCAACTGATGATCAAGTAACTATTGATTCAGCTCACGCAATTCAAAAGCATGGCGTTGGTATCAAGTGCGCAACTATCACTCCTGATGAAGCCCGCGTTGAAGAATTTGGTCTAAAGAAGATGTGGAAGTCTCCTAACGGAACTGTCCGCAATATTCTGGGTGGCGTAATTTTCCGCGAGCCAATCATTATCAGCAACGTACCTCGCTTAGTTCCACACTGGACTAAGCCAATCGTTATCGGTCGTCACGCATTTGGCGATCAATATCGCGCCACAGATTTCAAAGTTCCAGGCGCCGGCAAGCTGACCATGACTTTTGTCCCTGAAGATGGATCTGCGCCAATTGAGCACACTGTTTACGATTTCAAATCATCAGGTGTGGCGATGGGAATGTACAACCTTGATGATTCCATCCGTGATTTCGCTCGCGCTTCCCTTAACTACGGACTACAACGTAAGTATCCAGTTTATCTCTCAACTAAGAACACTATTTTGAAAGCTTATGACGGTCGCTTTAAAGATATCTTCGAAGAGATCTACCAAGCAGAGTTCAAAGATAAGTTTGTAGCTGCAGATATTTGGTATGAGCATCGCCTAATTGATGACATGGTTGCTATGTCATTGCGCATGGAAGGTGGTTATGTCTGGGCTTGTAAGAACTACGACGGAGATGTGCAGTCAGATACTGTCGCACAGGGTTACGGTTCACTGGGTTTAATGACATCAGTATTGATGACTCCAGATGGAAAGATTGTTGAATCTGAAGCCGCTCACGGCACAGTGACTCGTCACTACCGTGATCACCAAAAGGGCAAAGCAACTTCGACTAATCCAATTGCATCAATCTTTGCCTGGACTCGTGGCTTAGCCCACCGCGCAAAGCTTGATAACAATGCAGAGTTAGCTCAGTTCTGCGAAACTCTAGAACGAGTTTGTATTGAAACTGTCGAGCAAGGCAAGATGACTAAGGACTTATCCCTACTTATTTCAAAGGATGCTCCTTACCAAACTACCCAAGACTTCTTGAATTCGATCGACGAGAATCTAAAGAAGGCCATGGCTTAGACGCACATGGCTTAGACGCACATGGCTTATAAGTACTTGGCCTAATTGAAATAGGCAGTTAAAAACCCCGCCGATTAATACCGGCGGGGTTTTTAATTTAAAGCTTTATTAGATGCGCTCACCTGTTGTTGCGTTGAATAGGTGAACTGCAGCTGGGTTAGCAGTAACAGTGATTGTCTGTCCTGGCTTAGGTGGATTCTTTGGATCCCAGCGCACAATTACTTGAGCGCCCTCTTCAGTTACATTTGCGAATTTAACTGAAGAATCAACTGGTGTTCCGTAAACGAAAGCATCAGCGCCAAGTTCTTCGACAACTTCAACTAGAACATCGAAGCCTTTAGATGAAGGTGTGAAGCCTTCTGGTCGAATACCAACTGTGATTGTGGCGCCAGCGCTTGCTGGAACGGCAAGAGTTAATCCGCCGAGCTTTGCTTGGCCACCTGAAACGGGGGCATTTAGCAAGTTCATTGCAGGAGAACCGATGAAGCCAGCAACGAAAGCATTTGCAGGATTGTCATAAAGATTACGTGGGGTATCTACTTGTTGTAGGAAACCATCTTTTAGAACTGCTACGCGATCACCCATGGTCATAGCTTCAACCTGGTCGTGTGTTACGTAAACAGTTGTGATTCCAAGACGACGCTGTAATGCAGCAATCTGAGTACGTGTAGCTACACGCAACTTGGCATCAAGGTTTGAAAGTGGTTCATCCATTAAGAACACTTGTGGTTCGCGAACAATCGCACGACCCATAGCTACGCGCTGACGTTGTCCGCCAGATAGTGCTTTTGGTTTGCGATCTAGATATGGCTCGAGGTCGAGCAGCTTTGCTGCTTCTTTAACCCGACGTTCGCGCTCATCTTTTGGCTTGCCCGCAATCTTTAGCGCAAAGCCCATGTTCTCGGCAACAGTCATGTGTGGGTAAAGCGCATATGACTGGAAGACCATTGCGATATCGCGATCTTTTGGCGCAACATTTGTTACGTCGCGATCACCGATTAAAATACGACCGGCATCGATTTCTTCAAGTCCGGCCAACATACGAAGTGATGTTGATTTACCGCAACCTGAAGGACCAACTAGAACGAGAAATTCACCATCGTTAACAGTGAGTTCGAGTTCATTAACTGCAGGCACAGTTGTGCCTGGGTAGATACGTGATGCTTTGTCGAATACGACATTTGCCATTTGAGTTCTTCCTTATCCGGGCAGGTACGTGCCCGACGATCCGTTGGAGTAAGGCAATTACGACGGGTGCCGTAATCGGTGCGCAAAGGCTACCCACCAAGGGTCGGAAAGGGCAATATCAGGAGCAAAAATCCTTGCGTGGCGCGTATAGTTAGGGGTCTCATGGAGCCCCACTCGCTTAGCCAGATTTTGGGCAATATTGCCATTGTCTTCCTATTTATCCTGCTGGGCTCGCTATTTGTAGCTGCCGAAATCGCCCTTATCTCTCTGCGCGAAAGCCAGATCAAACAATTAGCCCTAAAGGGTAAGCGGGGTGCCCGTGTTGCCGCTTTGGCTGAAAACCCAAACCGGTTCTTAGCAGCAGCTCAAGTGGGCGTCACTTTCTGTGGCTTCTTATCAGCTGCCCTTGGCGCTGAACGGCTCGGTGTTTATGTCGAACCTGAGTTAATTGATTTAGGGCTCTCTCAAGCCGTAGCCGAGCTAGTTTCGCTAGTTGGTATCACAATCGTGATCGCTTATTTCTCACTTGTCTTCGGTGAATTAGTACCAAAGCGGTTAGCGCTTTTTCGCACCGAAGCAATCGCAATGGCAACAGCTGGCATGATCGATTGGTTAGCAAAACTTTTCCGCCCAGTTATTTGGCTGCTTTCTAAATCAACCGACTTTGTAGTTCGTATTTTTGGGATAGATCCAGCCGAACAACGCACTCAAATTTCTGAAGAAGAGTTACTTGATCTAGTTGCAGGTCATGCTGCCCTTAGCGATGAAGAACGCGACATTGTTGAAGAAGTATTCAATGCCTCAGAACGACAAATTCACGAAGTTATGGTGCCTCGCACCGAAGTAGATTTCATGGATGCTTCATTAACTGTTGGCAAGGCTATTGGTTTAGCAATTGATAAAGCCCACTCCAGATATCCCGTCGTACGCGGATCATCCGATGAAGTTATTGGCTTCATCCATGTTCGCGACTTACTAGATACTTCATTAGTAACTCCTGGCGGAAAAATCCAAGAGCTAGTTCGTAATATTATATTTTTGCCAGGTACCAAAGGTATTTTGCCGGCGCTAACTGAGATGCGTAAGCAAGGTCAACATTTAGCAATTGTGCTTGATGAGTATGGTGGCACCGATGGCATTATCACACTAGAAGATTTGGTCGAATGTTTAATTGGTGATATTCGCGATGAATACGATGTTCACGAACCAGAGATTGCCTTTGAAGCACGCACAAATGACTTTGAAATCGATGGTTTGACCTCGCTAGAAGATCTACTTGATGAGGCCGGAATCGATATACCTGAAGGCCCTTATGAAACTGCGAGCGGCTTTGTTATGCACTTTCTCGGGCGAATCCCAGTGGAAAATGATGTGGTCAGCGTGAATGGCTTGCGAATAACTGTCTTATCGATGGACGGCAAGCGAGCTGGCCAGCTTTTAATCTCGCGCAACGCATAATTCGTGCGAGAATAAACCTTATGAGCGCGCAAAAAAGAATTCTTTCGGGAATTCAACCAACCAGTGAATCTTTTCACTTAGGTAATTATGTTGGCGCATTGAAGCAATGGGTAGCGCTGCAAGACGGTAACGATGCTTTTTATTGCATCGTTGATTTACACGCACTCACTGGCGACACTGACCCAGCGCTGTTACGTAAACGAACTTTAGCTTCAGCTGCTCAGTTAATTGCGCTAGGAATTTCACCAGATAAATCCACACTTTTTGTGCAGTCTCAAGTTCCGCAACATAACCAATTGGGCTGGATTATGGAATGCATCGCAGGTTTCGGCGAAGCAAACCGAATGACCCAATTCAAAGATAAGTCAGCTAAAGGCGGCGCAGATTCGGCTCGCGTTGGTTTATTTACTTACCCAATGCTGCAGGCTGCTGACATTCTTTTGTATCAAGCACATCAAGTGCCAGTTGGCGAAGACCAACGTCAGCACATTGAGTTAACTCGAGATCTCGCAACTAGGTTTAATACTCGCTACGGCGATACCTTCCGAATCCCCGAGGGCTATATTCTTAAATCTGGCGCCAAAATTTATGACTTACAAGACCCAACTGCCAAGATGAGTAAATCTTCTGGGTCAACTTCTGGGGTTCTTGAGATTATGGACACCCCTGAATCAAATGCCAAAAAGATTAAGAGTGCGGCGACGGACGCGGAGCGAGAAGTAAAATTTGACGAGAAAGCAAAGCCCGGAATCAGCAACTTACTTACGATTCATTCGACTTTGTCAGGACAGTCAATTGCTGAGCTCGAAGCGCAATTCGCTGATAAAGGTTACGGAGACTTTAAGGCAGCTGTTGCCGAAGTAGTAGTTGAGTACTTCCGCCCAATCCGCGCCAGAGCTCTTGAGTTGCTAGAAGATGAGGCGCACTTACTCTCGATTCTGCATGAGGGTTCCCGTAAAGCTCGAGAGGTCGCAGCCCAGACCATTGATTCAACTTACCGAAACCTAGGTATCGTCCAATGATTCGCAAAGCCTTAATTCTCAGCGCTGCAATCACTGCTTCGGTATTGCTGCCCGTAGCAACAACGGCAAATGCCAGCACAATAAACGCTTGCGTCGCCTACGACTTGGGCGGGCCGGGCGATCGCTCATACAACGACGCAGTTCTTGCCGGATTAGTTAAAGCAAAGAAGACGCTTGACTTTGATTACGAAGGCTTTATAACCGATGGCAGTGCTGCTGATCGAGAGAAAAGAATTCGTGCGATGATCGCAAAAGGCTGTTCACCAATTCTGGCAATTGGTTCTGGATATGCCAAACTAATTTCAAACTTGGCAATGGAGTTTCCGACAAAGCAATTTACGATTTTAAATGATGCTTCTGTTACAAGTTTAAATGTCACTTCGCTAATTTTTAATGATAAGCAAGTTGGCTACTTGGCAGCCGCAGCTGCAGCTCGTGTTTCAAAAACTGGCAAAGTTGCATTGCTTTCGAGTTCCACAAATTTAGATTTAGAAACTGGCTTTAAGTTAGGCGCAAATACCGCTAAGAAAAAAGTGAAGGTAACCGTCAAAAGCGCTACTACTGATTTAGCAGATGTAACAAAGTCCTTAATCGCCGAGGGCAATGATGTGATTTTTGTGGCTGTCCCTGGCTCTGTTAACGAGATATTTTCAGTAATCGTTAAGTACAACAAAACCAAGAAAAAGAGCGCCGCTGAAGTAGGACTTATTACAATCGAACCTGATCAATATTTGACCGTAACTTCGGCAAACCAGAAATTTCTACTAGGGGCTATTTCTAAACGGGTAGATAATGCGGTGTTAGATTTAGTAACTTCGGCAATTGAAGATCGGCAGATCAGCGACATTCTGGATCCAGTTCAAGGCATCTACGGACGCAGTTTTGGCATTACTGATGGCAACATCGAGCTCTTGATCTGGGCGCCAAAGCTTGCGGTGTTTAAGGCTTCGATCGCTACAGCCTCACAAATAGCTGCCAAACTTTAAAGTTCGCCTATAGAGTTTTCGCAATTGTTACCCATTTTTAGCATAAATCTGCCAATTCCACTGGGATAAATGCCATTTTGATACTAGGCTCATCGGTACTAAGAGGATCTATCTAGTCGGTACAAATGTACTTAATTAGATAGTAAAACTTGCGATAACCCCCGTCAGATACAACTTGGAGGAAAATTGAAGAAGTCAAAGCTAGTAGCCATTCTTTCGGCTACCACTGTTGCAGCAAGCCTAGTGCTTGTGCCTGCAGCAACTGCAGCAACAAAGACCAAAGCATGTTTGGCACTAGATACTGGTGGCGTAGATGACAAGTCATTCAACGCAGCATCATGGGCTGGTGCACAAGCAGCTAAAAAAGCAAATAAAAATGTATCAGTTTCATATCTACCCGCAGCTTCACCAGCTGACTTTGCACCAAACGTTAAAAAGTTTGTAGATCAAAAATGTAACGTGATCATCGGTGTTGGTTTCGCAATTTCAGGTGCAATCATTGACTCAGCTAAGGCAAACCCATCAATCAAGTACGCAATTGTTGACCATGATGGACTTGAAGCAAATGCTGATTTCACGAAATTTACTGCTATTCCTAACGTAAAGGGCCTAACATTTAGAACCCAAGAGTCTTCATTCCTAGCTGGTTATGCAGCAGCTGCATTCTCAACTACAGGCATTGTTGCTACTTACGGTGGCGCTCCATACCCAACAGTTACAGCATTCATGGATGGATTCACACAAGGTGTTAATTACTTCAATAAAGCAAAGAAGAAGAACGTTAAGGTTCTAGGTTGGAATCGCACTACTAAGAATGGTGAATTCGTAGGCGACTTTGCTAATACTTCAAAGGCACTTCAGATCTCTAAGAACTTCGAGCAACAAGGTGCAGATGTAATCCTGCCAGTTGCTGGCGGTCTTGGTGGAGCAACTGCTCAGAACTCAATGGATGGCGGAAAGTCAGTAACCATTTGGGTTGATACCGATGGTTTTGTTTCTGCTTCTAAGTACCGTTCAGTTCTTCTAACCTCAGTAATGAAGGGCCTAGGAGAGTCAATTCAGGCCGTTATCTCTGAAGTTAACAAGGGTACGTACACAAACAAGGCATATTCCGGAACTCTAGCTAACAAGGGAACGCGCCTAGCGCCATTCCACGACTTAAAGTCAGCTGTTCCTTCATCACTTGCTAAGGAAATTGCTGCAATTCAGAAGAAGATCATTGCTGGTTCAATTAAGGTTGACTAAGCAATAAATAAGTTGATAGCGGCGCAGTGAGAAATCACTGCGCCGCTATTTTTATGCTTTTTTCTAGTGGATTTCCCATCTTGTCTTACTTCTTATTTTCATACCCCATAGAGTAGATTTACGGCATGTCTTTAGAGTTGCGCGGAATCACTAAGCAATTTGGCTCACTCATTGCCAATGATGATATTAATTTCAAAGTTGAAGCTGGCGAGATCCACGCCATCTTGGGCGAAAATGGTGCAGGCAAATCGACCTTGATGAACATTGTTTATGGGCTGCTCTCACCAGATAAAGGTCAGATCTTAGTTGATGGCCAGGAAATCAAAATCAAGAGCCCGTTAGACGCACTTGCTGCTGGTATCGGAATGGTTCATCAGCACTTCATGTTGATTCCAGTTTTCACTGTTGCCGAAAATATTGTGTTGGGACATGAGAAGACAAATCGAGCTGGCTTACTTGATTTGGCCACCGCGCGACAAGAGATTATTCGAGTGTCAAAAGAATTCAACTTTGAAGTTGATCCAGATGCACTCATTGAAGATTTACCAGTTGGCATCCAGCAACGAGTTGAAATTATTCGGGCCCTAATCTATAACTCTAAGATTCTGATTTTGGATGAACCAACTGCTGTTTTGACACCACAGGAAACCGATGAGCTCCTCGCAAATATGAAGAAGCTGCGTGATTCAGGCCGTTCAATTGTTTTTATCACTCACAAATTACGTGAAGTAAAAGCCGTAGCTGATCGCATTTCAATTATTCGACGCGGCAAAGTTGTCGGAACTGTTCAACCAACAGCTAGCCAAGAAGAAATGGCTTCCCTAATGGTTGGTCGACCTGTCGATTTAACAATCAATAAAGCGAATATAAAGCCAGGTAAGAAGATTCTAGAGATAGTTGATTTAAATGTACTTGATCCTTCTGGTCGCGCTCTGGCTAGTAAGATAAATTTAACGGTCGCTGCGGGTGAAGTTGTCGCCGTCGCGGGCGTGCAAGGTAACGGCCAAAGTGAATTAGCCGAGGCAATAGTTGGTTTACGTGATCATTTAATTGGTTCGATTAAGCTCTCGGGTATTGAATTGATAGACCGCTCAGTTGATGAGTGTCTAAAATCTGGAATCGCTTACGTGCCTGAATCACGCGAACTAGATGGCTTGATTTCATCTTTTTCAATTACTGAGAATTTGATTTTAGACACCCATAGTGAAGCGCCATATTCCAAGGGTATTTTCTATAAGCCGGCTATGGCGCAGCAAGTAGCTCTCGAGCGGATTAAAGAATTTGATATTCGTGCGCAAAGTGCGAGTGACCCAGCGTCCTCTCTTTCGGGTGGAAATAAACAAAAAGTGGTTCTTGCTCGCGAACTTTCGCGTCCGGTTGATTTAGTTGTGGTTTGCCAACCAACCCGAGGCCTTGACGTTGGTTCAATTGAATTCGTTCATCAACGCCTGATATCAGAACGTGATTCCGGCCGAGCGGTGCTTTTATTTAGTACCGAACTCGATGAAGTTTTCGCATTAGCGGATCGCATTGCGATTATGTACCGTGGTGAAATAATCGCGATACTTCCAGCTAGCGCCTCGCGCGAGGAAGTTGGTCTATATATGGCTGGCATAAATCCGGCTAAAGCAAAAGGTGGCGCCGCGTGATTAAGAAGATTCTTGATAAAACTCTATTGCCACTACTGGCATTTTTTCTAGCGCTTTTCGTGGGTGGATTAGTAATTGGATTTACCGACAATAAAGTCTTAGCGAAAATCTCATCACCGATCGAATTCTTAAAAATTCTTGGTAGCACAGTCGGAAATGCCTACTTAGCTCTATTCCAGGGCGCTATCTACGATCCCAATCTAGCTGAGGGTAAGAGCTTCTTTGCTGGCTTTTATCCATTAAGTGAAACCTTAGTTGCTACGGCACCGCTAATTCTTTGTGGCCTCTCAGTCGCACTGGCATTTAAGTCGGGCCTTTTTAACATTGGCGCGCAGGGTCAGTTTATTTTTGGAGCGATAGGTGCCTCATATATTGGCTTTAAATTTGAAATGCCAATCGCTATGCATATTTTGGTGGCAACTCTTGCCGGCGTAGTATTAGCTGCGCTCTGGGGTGGCATTGTTGGATTGCTTAAAGCAAAGACTGGCGCACACGAAGTCATTGTGACCATCATGCTTAATTACATTGCGGCAAAATTCTTACTTTTTCTTTTAAGTACAAAGTATTTCTTGCGTCCAGGGCGATTAGATCCAATCGCGCCGCCAGTAAATGAGAGCGCAATGCTGCCGAAATTGTTTGGCGTTGATTACCGGGTGAATATCGGTATTTTCTTTGCTTTGGCAGCAGCAGCGCTCATTTGGTGGCTATTGAACCGCAGCATTATTGGCTTTAGATTCCGTGCCGTAGGTGCAAACTCGAGCGCAGCACGAACCGCAGGTATCTCAGTATCGGCGGCGATGATTGCAACAATGGCGATCTCAGGCGCACTCGCTGGAATGGGTGGCGCTATTCATACCTTGGGTAACCAATATGAATTAACAGACTCAGTTGCTGCTTCATTCGGTTTTGATGCGATCACTGTGGCTTTACTTGGACGCGGATCACCACTTGGCGTTGTCCTAGCATCTTTCTTATTTGCCGGCCTTCGGGTTGGTGGACAAACTATGCAAGCAAATGTGGGCGTACCTGTTGAAATCGTTCTGGTAATCCAAGCGCTAGTCGTTCTCTTTATCGCAGCTCCTGCTCTAGTGAAGCGGATCTTCAAAGTCAGAAACCTGCAAGAGGCATCTGCAATGGCATCTAAGGGATGGAACGGGTAATGGCGAACCAATCGATAGTCTCCCGCGAAACTAAGCGCAAGCTCAATGGTATTTACGCCATGGCAATTGCAAGTATTTTCTCAATTGTAGTTTTTGCCTACCTACCTAAAGTTAGTGGCGATATAACTTATAGTTTTGTTTTGGATGATGAGTGGATACTACTAAAGCAATGGGTAATTGATTCTAGAGTTGGCGCTTATGGCTTCTCTGCACTTGCTATCGCTTTCACCGCGCTGGCATATTATTTATTCCGACAAGGCAAAAGACACGGCATAGCAATCTTTGGTTTTTCAATCGGTTTCTTTATGGCATTTCTTTGCTGGGCTTCGGCTGGAGATTTTGTGCCATTTACTGGGCTACTCCAAGGTGGATTAATTCTGGCAGTTCCGTTGATTTACGGCTCTCTCGCCGGATTGGTTTGTGAGCGATCAGGTGTTATTAATATTGCTATCGAAGGTCAGTTACTAGGTAGTGCTTTTGTCGCCGGCATAGTGGGCAGTCTGCTTCAGAATGCTTGGTATGGGCTGCTAGTAGCGCCTTTCGCGGGCGCACTCATTTCTGTGCTGTTGGCTGTTTTTGCCATCAAATACCGGATTGATCAAGTGATCCTAGGTTTCGTAATCAACGTTTTGATTATTGGTCTAACTAGCTTTGCAGCTCAACGTTTCTTAACTCAGGATCCGGATAAGTGGAATAGCTCGCCCATCTTGAAGCCAATTGATATTCCAATTCTTTCTAAGCTGCCAATCCTTGGGCCAATGTTCTTCTCGCAGACGATTATTATTTATCTGCTTTACGTAATTGTTGTGGTCACTCAGATAGCGCTCTTTAAGAGCAAGTGGGGCCTCCGCATGCGCTCAGTTGGTGAGTTGCCGGTTGCAGCCGAGAGCGTTGGTATTGATGTAAACAAAGTTCGCTTCCGTAATGTAATCATTGCTGGCGCTATTGCGGGATTAGGTGGCGCTTTCTTTACCGTCGGATCAGTTGGAATGTTTAGTCGTGAGATGACTGCAGGCCTGGGCTTTATCGCGCTAGCTGCACTTATCTTCGGCCGCTGGACCCCACTTGGTGCGTTGTCAGCTGCTTTGGTATTTGGTTTTGCTGATCAATTACGAAGTGTGCTTTCAATTGCTGGCACACCAATTCCATCTGCATTCATGATGATGGTTCCTTACATCGCAACAATTATTGCGGTCTCTGGTTTCGTTGGCAGAGTGCGCGCACCTGCCGCTGATGGAATTCCATATCAGCGCGGTGGTGCTCACTAATGCCTGACATTGATTGGCAGCTCCTCGAAAAAACTGCGATAGCAGCAATGAAAGCTGCATACGCACCATATTCCAAGTTTCCAGTTGGAGTAGCGGCTCTAGTCGATGATGGTCGAGTTATTTCTGGCTGCAATGTTGAGAATGCTTCATATGGCTTAACGCTTTGCGCAGAGTGCGGTTTAGTTTCAAATTTAATTCTCTCTGGCGGTGGCCGACTAGTTGCTTTCCTTTGTGTTGATTTAAATCGGAATTACCTAATGCCATGTGGTCGTTGTCGCCAACTTTTACAAGAACACGGTGGCAGTAAATTGGCCATGATGACTGACCAGGGCATCAAGCCACTTGCTGAGCTATTACCTTGGGCATTTGGCCCAGAAGAGATGGAAAAACGCCTTGATTGAACCTTTTGCGGCCGTCGAAATTATTTCGGCTAAACGTGATCGTAATGAGTTAACCGATACCCAAATAGATTGGGTAATTTCGGCATACACTCGTGGCGTAGTGGCAGATGAACAAATGTCAGCGCTATTAATGGCTATTTTGTTGAATGGTATGAACACTCGTGAAATTTCCCGTTGGACAAATGCCATGATCAATAGTGGCGAGCGCATGAATTGGTCGAAACTTGATCGACCAACTGCGGATAAACATTCAACCGGTGGTGTGGGCGACAAAATAACCTTGCCACTGGCTCCGCTAGTTGCAGCATGTGGTGGCGCAGTTCCACAATTATCTGGTCGCGGCCTAGGTCATACCGGTGGCACGCTAGATAAACTTGAGTCAATTCCTGGTTGGCGCGCTGAGTTAAGCAACGACGAAATGCTAAAAGTATTGCAAGATTGCGGTGCCGTAATTTGCGCTGCTGGTGCTGGCTTAGCACCAGCTGATAAGAAACTTTATGCGCTGCGCGACGTAACAGCGACTGTCGAAGCAATTCCATTGATTGCTTCATCAATCATGAGCAAGAAAATTGCCGAAGGAACTTCAGC
>Ga0164292_10000959_pt1 | contig 22883 bp, 29 predicted proteins | sample GEODES117metaG_FD_111486 | JGI IMG/M metagenome (GOLD analysis project Ga0164292, IMG submission 111486) | Eutrophic lake water microbial communities from Lake Mendota, Wisconsin, USA - GEODES117 metaG | ecosystem: Environmental > Aquatic > Freshwater > Lake | place: USA: Lake Mendota...
ACTCTGGACATTTGTACATAACGTTTAAAATAATCGAGGTTGCCTTCAACGTCTGTGAAGAATGCACACTTTTTTGCAACTACGTTGTTTGTTCGGACGCGCGAAGGTTCTGTCATGTCTTGTCTGGAATGTTCTTTTATAAGAAGTTAGACGATTCTTGTTTGAAGTTGTAGTTGTTGGAGAAGGTAGTCGAGATTGGTTTTCTCGATTGGTGGAGGCATCAATTTCTTTGTGAATTTTTTGTAAGTACCCCCATTAAAATTAGGAGCAATTTCTTGGTCCCACACCTCATTGTACAGAATCTTTGACTCACATTTTTCTTCACAACGACATGCGGGTTGATTATGTACTGGACACTGGATATTGTGCATGTACTCGATTTTTTCATTCATGGTGTCATATTGACGTAATATTTCTAGGATGCTTTCTGCCATTTACTGTATTTTCTTCACATATATATATATTCTAACACGTTTGCTCTGCCAAATATAACAAGATAATATATAAGACTGGAACCCCACTTGCATAGCAATCGATGAAACGTCCACGACCTGGTTGCTACACACAAAAGTGGGGCTGGAATGTGACCGTTCAGCTCGATGCAGCTGAAGTTCGTGCGGACCTTTTGGCGCTGCGTGCGTCTTCGTCCCAGGTTCACGTTGGCAAGTACGCCCAAGCTCGCTACATGGTCAAGGGCAAGTTTTACGGGAAGTGGTTCCCATGCAAGGTCGTTGCAGAGACGAAGAAGGGATGCACGGTTCAGTGGAACGACGGCGACCAGAAGGACACCTTCAAACTGCACAAGGACATCAACTGGAACTGAGTTTCTTGACGTCTCGTTTTTGTATTTTGTTATACAATAAATGTATGTGTAATCGTATTTAAGACTGTGTTTTCGAGGGTATCGAGCAATCATGCCGAAGAAAGCCAAGAAAGAGCCGAAGATGCCGAGTGTGAAGAAAAGGAAGATTATGGTCGGTCCGGACGCACAGGCCGAGGTCTCTGAGGTGGAGGCTGACTACAAGCCCACGGACCTTCACACCGAGCCTCTGCCCGTGGAAGGCTCCTCGGTGGACAATCCACTGACGCTAGGCGACAGTGATCGCAAAGAGTGCGGCCCTGACAGCGAGTCGGAGGACGAGATGCACGACGGGCAGGATGAGCCTGTGGCAGGATCCTCGGCTGAGAACGCTCTGGAGCTGGACGACAGCGACGCTCCTGAGGTTGTAGAGATAGATGACTAGCTTGTCTATTTCATATGCAGTCTTTGTGTCTTTATTCACCAAATTATTGAATAAAGTGTCCAATCAACAATCCTAACCGACTACTCAAAATCATTTAGCACGGCTCTGAAGGAAGAGGTGCTTGAGCTCGGCGAACTGGACAGCATCGTGCTGCACGTCGACCCAGAGCTTTGCCATCTCGGCCTGCATGGCCAGACGGTACGAAGGTCCCCTATCGTAATGGTTGATGGGGCCCTCCACTATCCCGGCGCGGCGCATCTCGAGGAAGGTCTCTTCAATTTTGTGCAACTCATCTCCTTTCTTGTTCACAAAAAAACGGCGCAGCTCTTGCATGGTCGGCTCCATATCTTGCTTCTATGCACTCCAATAGGACTTCTTAAATACCTCACAAGAAATTTTTTTGTATATTTTTTAGTTTGGATAAAAAAAAAAATATTTTGTATCGGATTTAGATTTTTTTTTGTTTTCGGTGGAACCAAACCAAACCAAACCAAAAGACAGCATGCAATCCCTGACGCGAAAGGAGTACAACAAGAGGATGAGTGAGGGCCTGTCTCTGCCCATGAGCTTCATGCTAGTCGAAGAGAACGGCTTTCAGTTGCCTGTGTTCTTGACTTCCGGCGCGGCCGCGGCGGTCGAGAATCCGCGCATGACGGACCCGGAGGTGCGCATGGCGGTGTGCAAACTCGCCGACCTGGTGGAGTTCTACCACGTGGGGCAGACCGACAGGCCTGTGCAGACGCCCTTTTCTGACTTCATGGAGGGTCCGGATGCGATGAAGCTACAGTATGCTGACGTTCTTCAGACGTACATCAGCAAGTCCCTCGTCCACGTCGAGGAGTGGCTGCAGACGCGCCCGACGAAGGAGTGGGAGTGTGCCGACTTGGTGCCGATGGCGAAAGAGCATGTGCGCGTGCTGCGTGCGGCTAATTTCTAGTGTGTGAGTCGGTTTTTGTCAAGTTGTGTGCGTTTCACGATTCACCTTTCGCTTGTTGTTTTGTAATGAAGGTGACTTACACTTTTTCGATTCCTTGGGTACTAGAGGCTCTTTGGTAGGCTTTTTCTCACGTTCCATGCGCGTATTTGGTTATCACGTTTATATGAAACAAAATTTCAAAATTTTCAATTCTGTCCCGGTTGAACCTGAGACAGATCTTTGCGCATTTTGCATACCTAGCCCGTGATGATTAACTCCCAGTGCTCCTCGAGCCAGCGCTGAATGAGCGGCTTGTCGAGCTCGCGCTGGGCGAGCTCGGCGATCTTCTTGGCGAAATCGATTTGCGCGTCGAAGTCTGAACAGCGGCTCGTCATGTGCTTCTTGTACTCCATATACATGGCGATGGCCGTCTCGGCCTTGGCGAGCATGTCCTCCGGAGTCTTGGCCTTCTTCGCCAGAGACAGCGCGTCCTGGGCAGCATGCTTGGCGTCGAGTTTTTTTTTGATGCGCTCCATAGCACGTTCCGTGCCGGCGCGTGCCTCAGCGGCCTTAGCGGCCTCGGCGGCTTCGGCCGCCTGAATGATGGCACGAACCTCCTGCAACGCGCGTGCCGAGGAGGCGTCGTGTGTGTTGCGCTGCAAAACGCGTTCCATGAGGCGGTTACGCATCATCTGCTCAGACTGCATTTTTGATCTGTACGATGGTGAACAGTGCCATATCCTTTATATAATACGAAATAAACTTGGTGAGAAGGTGGTCTTGGATATATATAAGACAGTCAAGAGACCGTCATCCGATGAAGAAACAAATCTTCAGGTTCACGCCAGGCTCTAAGAAGCCGCCAACGACCCCAGCAGACGCGTCTACCGCGCCTCAGGAGCATCTGGTGGACGAGGCCAGCGTCAAGATCATTGCGGAGTACGAGCGCCGAGAGCGCGAGCGCGCAGAGGAGATGAGGCGTTGTGAGCAGGAGGCACTGCAGGAGCAGAAGAAGCCTGTGCAGGAGGCCTCTCTGGAGACCTGGCTTGAGTACTACCGTCTTCTTGACCAGAAAAAGAAGACGGAGGCCCACGCGGCGCCGCAGAGTGACTTGTAAGGCGTATTCTTGGTTCATGTTGAATAAATAAACAAGCAACAAACGCATTAAAGAATATATAAAAGACCGACACTTTCTTGTCATCTGTAAAGATGGAACACACACCGAACACGCCACCGCCCGCTCCCCCCGCGCAGACCGCGCCGAACGCGCCGAACAAGTGGAAACCACCACCGGTCGTTCGTCGTCAGCTGCACTTTCCGGAGTAGTCCGATGTACCGGGTGAGACGGAGCACGCCTCTGAGGCCCCGACTGGCGCGTAAGAGTACAGGGTGTATTGACTAACGTGTTTTGTTAGTAAACGTTTTCATAAATCATAATGTGTTCATGTGAAATAGTGCGACATAGATATAAACGACACGACCTCCAATTATATCTGATGTCAAGCATTGAGAACGAAAGGAGGTTTCTGGTGGCGCATGGGTTGCCCATCTATGCCATGAACGAAATCGTGGACATGGCCTCCAAGATCCTCGAGCCTCAGGATGATCTCTTGAAGCCCGGGTTTCTGTATGGCAACCTCCTCGACGTGCTTGTCCCTCTTTCCTTGCAGTACAACTGCGAGAGGGCCCTTAACGTCCCGATGCTCACGAAGGACATGCTCGCTCGTTACTACGAGCGCGAGACCCGCCCGAAGTGGGAGCACCTCGACTACATCTTCGGAGACTTCCCCGCACTCGCCGTGTGCTTCCCGAAATACTGGGAGCGCGGTGGTGTGCCGCAGGAACTGAAGAAGAACCTGGCACGTCTGGTGCTCATGTACCAGAAGGTGGTGAATAGGATCGACTGACACGAATACGTGCGCTTGTGATACCTTTCAGCGATTTATTGTTACAATAAACGTATTTGATCATATAGTGTGTCTGTGATGTTTGTGTAGATTAGATCAGCACTTCGATGGTGATGTTCTGATGAAGCGTGTTTTTGTACAAGGTAATAGTCTTGTACTGTGCACCTTCTGTTTCCTCACATTCGTATGGAAGGGTACTAGTCCACCTAACGCGGATTTCACGTTCGTTGAGGTTCGTGGCGCCCCTGAGGTCGATGATGATGTCCCTGCGGATCCAGGTGATGAGGTATCTGATTATAACGCGAGGGGAGGACAGTTTTGTGCGGGGGTAAATGCTCATATATGGTGTCTCATACAATTTGAACTCATCTGAAAATCCAATCCGTTGGAAATGGCCTTCGTTGATGGCATCCAGGAACGGATTAAATTTGTCCTTGGACAAGGACCAAAAGCTGCTCGGCATGTAGATGGCGTTGAGACTCGGAAACATGGCGTTGTGGTTCGACATCAAAAGTTCAAAGTCATACGATAAGAAAATGTCAAACCATCGGTCCATCCTGGGTTCCGAGCCATCCCTGACAGTCAACTCGCGAAGAGTGCTTGGAAAGAAGCTGCATATCGTCTTGCGGTGTAAAAATACACCTTCATTCCAATTCCAATTATTCTCATACGTATTGCCGTACCAGTCCAAGCAGAGCAAGTTTCTCATATTTTCGATGTATCCCAAGACTTTGATTTGTACTGAGTACGGAACCACTTTCATGCGAGCTTTTTGGTATGCATAATCTTGCTGTGTGATCGTCAAACTCTCTATGCCGGTGCATTGCACCAAGGCGTCCAAGAAGCTGTTGGTGTAATAATACGGCCAAGAGTCATCGGACTCGATCAGAAGACTCAAATGTACCTTGAGGCGCTTCATGGAAGCTGAGTTGGAGCCAAGCATTTGTATCATGAGCTGCATGTCTGACTGCTCGTCGAGACTGTCATCTATCGGGAGGCTAACCTTGGCAGTGGGGTCCATGTCCGCTGGCCACTCCATCTCAGACACGAGGAGTTTGGCGCGAAGCTCAGCTCGGAGATATTTCCTGTATGCATTCATGTTGATCGGCGCGCGCACCATGACAGGCTTGATGTCCATGTGTCCTTGTGCTGCGAGAGCTACCGTCGTCTTGGTGATACAGTAGTTACCGACTGTCCAGCAGTTCTTCAGGTGGCCGATGATGTCTGCTCTACCAAAGATTTCTTCCTTTGCATACGACATGCCGTGGTGCATATTCCCTTCGATTTGATTTCTTGCTTTCTTCCTCTGTCTAAAAAAACATTCTCGTGCCGAAAAAAGAACGTTCTCGTGCGGAAAAAAATTTATTTTATAAAAAAAAATAGGGAAATTGCTGATAGATTTTTTCCCTCCATAAAAAAAATAGCCTAGCACTGACATATGGCCTGATAATGTTCCGGCTCGTAGAAGATGCGAATGACGTTGTCGCCTGACTGATCGATTCCGTAAAATTCCTCGCCATACTTGTTTGTAACGAGGACAACATTCTTGCTCTTCCTGTACAGGAAGATGGGCTGTTGGAATATCTTTGTCAAAACTTGCACGTGTACCTCCTCGGCCCAGCAGCTCTTTTTTTCCATTTTCTTGAGATGCATTTCGAGAGTCTCGTCATCTTGCATGAACGGCCTTATTTCTTCCGAGTTTTCCTTCATGTACTTGATAGTACGCTTACGCAGGCGCTCTGCAGCCTTCCTAAGGCCACTGGCGTCGAAGAAAGTATGTTTCTTCCTGTGGTTGTTTTCGAGTGTCAGTTTCGACAATTCGACGGCACTGAAGAGGCAGTCGCCGTCACCGGGTACATCGCAGATACTCGTTTTGTCGTCAAGTTTGATCCAGAATGGCATCCAGCCAACTCTTTTCTGAAACGTGGAGGTTGAAGTCTTTTGTTTTTTAAAACTCTTGTCGTCCTCCTCGTCGTCTGACACGTACTCGCATGAATCACATTCACTGTCAGAATCATTGTCCTGATCACTTTCGCTGTCGGAAGAGTCTTTCTTGCCTTTTTTCTTGTCCCGCTTCGTGCTGCGGGGCGCGGGCCTCTTGCGCGACGTTGCTGGCTTCTTCACATCTTCTTTCTTGCTTTCGGCTGGCTCGGACGTTTTTTGGGTCATCGTCAGCCAGAATACAAAGGCAGCAGCAAGGGCTACCGCCACAGACATCGTCTCCGATGCTACACGGGTGATTGTCTTTTATATGAGAGCATGGAATGTTGGATCACACACTCAACATTTTCATGTCTGTATTCATGGATTGTTGGTAAGATAAAGTACAGATGCATGTGGTGTGTATATAGGCAGGCCCGACAGTCACCATGCTGTCTGGTTTAGTAGCCGCAGGCGTATACAAAAATCAAATGGACAGCAGAGAAATGTGCAGGTTTGCGATTATATTTTTCATATTTTCCGCAATAGCCTTTTATTTTTTTTATTTGTTTTTATTACCACCAGAGTAATGATAATACCTGATGCTATCAACTGGAGATCACGAGTAATACTACGCTGTCGTGCGGCTGGGGCTCTTGTTCCTGCCCTTCTTTGTCTGAGGCGCGAAGAGCTGCTTGCGGGGGCTCTTACGGGTAGGCTTATTACCTTCGATCTGTGAATCAGTCAATTGCATGGGGAGCTGTAGAGTCCTGCAGCGAACGTTGACTAGGATCTGGCGATTGTCGACGACATGTGTGTTTTCAGTGTTGTTGCATACATTCGAATCACCAGCGTTATTGATGGTCGTGTTTTCTTCCGTGTTGTGGATGTTCTGGGTTGCACGGGTCGTGCGCCACTTGAGACAGCCACAGAAGAAGATTGCTATGATAGCTATGAAGAGGATGCAGTATATCGCGTATACGAATAGAGGGTGCTCATTGTCCATCTTTTCGAGAGTATTTTCAATCTTCTCCGCCACAAAGATAGTATCCATCAAGAATTCCAAGCACTTCTGAACGGAGTAGCGAAATTTGACCATCAAAAAAAATGCCAGCCAGCCATACCACGAAGACATAAGCGTCCAAAGTTTCATGGCGATGTTGGACAGGATAAGGTTGGCTCCCTGCATGAGGACGGGTATGACAAAATTGAAGCACTGGGTAAAAGGTGTGAGTATCCAGTTCATGTTTACGGTGTGGATGAGATGTCCCAAATCGATCACCAACACCATGAGCTCGGCGTAGGCAATTACCGCGACTGTGTACATCACTTCTGCCACACCGACACTATTTTCACGATCGTCCATCGTTTCCGATGCATTTGTGGTGTACTTCTTTTATATGTTTGCCGGATGAGTTGATGCTGCTGGATGATTTGATTTCTTTATTCAAGCACAAATAATCTCATGCTATGCATTCTGGTTAATGCTTCTACGACCGAGTAATGCGGTTGACGAGCTGGGCGACTTGGTTGTCGAACTTCTGTCGCTTGCGTGTTCCCTCCTCGGGAAGATCGAGGGCGTACGAGCTCACCATGGGCAGACCACCCGTCGCGTCGTCACTCTGTGTGTCGACGGAAGTCTGCAGGAGTACAAAACATCGTCACGAGCTGTATGAGAATGTGCATTTTGTCTTGCAATTTCTTGACCTCTTCAGCGAGTTTCTTTTCTTCGATGGCCATTTCCTCGAGGACCACGAGGAGATCGTCGACGCACTTGTCGTTGACGAAGATGGAGCGGGCGAGATCGATGGTTTGCGTGTTGTCTCCCGCGGCGTTGCGGCAGGCGATCGCAAAAGCCTCCACGTCAGGGAAACACTGGCCGTAGAGCAGGGACTTGAGAGCCTTGCCCCTGGGATACTCGTCCAGAGCCTCTTTGGTGGAGGTCACCATCACCTTGAAACTTGACAGGTCCGTGAACTGCGCCTCGAAGACGTGAGGTACCCCTTTGACATCCGTGCGGAACTCAAACTGGTGGAAACTAAGGCTCTGGTCGATGGATCCTTTGCCCTTGCAGAATGCGAAATGCAGGCTGACATGGCGCAGGTAGCCCACGACTTCCGCGTTGGTCGGGTTCCTCTCGACGGGGTCGTTGCCTTTGGGGTCGTTGTCCGTGGGACACATGTTCTGCTTCGGGTAAAAATCTGAAAACGCGCGGGGATTTTAAAGGGTTTTTTTTATTTTTTTGCTCGTGTTTGTGCTCAAATTTGGCGCTTTTTTGTTCCTTTTGCCCGTCCGAAAAGAAATTGCAGTTACCACCATGCCGAAACATGAGTGCAGCAGCGTGTTGGGTCATGCTCCGAGGAAGGCGCTTGCTGTCAAGAAAGCAATCAAGAAGGGCTCCGCGAAAGCCAAGACACAGAAGAAGCATGTGAAAATTGCGGTGGTGACTGCAGCGCCCATGGAGTCGTCACCGCAAGAGCGCGAGATTGTGAGTGCAGACGAGCACGTCTCTGCTTCTCCGACGCCGCCGACACCGTCTTCGCCGCGTTCGCCGACGTACATGCGGGAGTCGTGGTGGGACTCGTTTAGTGCTCTTTCGCGCCGCATAAGTGATGCTTCGGCGGCAATCGATGCCCTCAAGGTTCAGGTCCAACGCTTGGAGGAGGAGCGCCAGGATGGTTCTCTCCTTGGTAAGTAGGAGTGAAGTATGGAAGTGGTGTGCTTGGACTCTGATTATGGAGTGTGTGGCCAGAAAACCGTGACGTGCTTGCCTACGACGAGCTGAGGCAGTATGGAGTGGAGAATGTCTTCATGACTGTTGAGCAGAGTGGATTCTGCAGCGACACCTCGAGCGACAGTGAGAGCTTGACGTAGTGAACAAACAAACTTGTGTTTGAGTTCTATTTATTAAAATTTAACAAACACATCAAATATCGGGTTCATTGTCTGTCGTGTTATCGTTGTATGCGGACGGTTTCCACTTGCGCTCGATGGGGCGGAGGGGGACACTATACTTGCTCATGATTTCACGGACACCGTGGCGGAGGAGGAGGGGGGGGCGCGACATGCTGAAGTTTCCGTCGAGGTAGACAGAGCCCATGCCCTGGGTTTGGCGTTCGAGGAGTGTGCAGTCGTCGGCGTGGAGAAGCGCCGAGAACAAGTCTGTGAGCATATTCTCGACGCGGCGCGTGTTGATCTCGTTGCGTGTGATGCGGCTGAGGACGGGTGTGTTGTTGAACTTGGTCCAGGAGGACGGCGGGGGTGACTCGCCTCCGTCGGAGTACAGAGCTGTGCGGGACAGGTGAAATCTGCGGGACGCGTTTGGAAGCACGGGGAAGACGGCCGAGTCGTCGGCTAGAAAGGAGTGCATGAAGGCGTTTGTCACGGTCATTACCAGGAAAGAAAGGAGACAAAACAAAGTGTGCTGCATTTTCTGCATTTTGTGTGAGGCGGTCAAACAGACAGTACCGCCTGATTTGCAGAAAAAATAAGGGTGTTTATTCGTTTCCTTCAATAAAAATACGCAGCTCTACTAGGTAGTTATCGTCTAGATTCAACAGGCGCGTGACATGCCCCCTCTGCATGTTTTGACAGTCGAACGTGCGTACGGCCTGGCAGTTGTCGGGTTCGACGCTGACACAAAAGTCGTTTGTTGTTGTAGCACCTTGTTTTGAGTGCTGGTTTCTTGTGATTTCAGCGGCGTTTAGATCGACAGTGCTGATTTGAATAGGCAGCGTCCCGTTCTTGCACACGGCGGGGTTGTAGACGTACACGACGAGATGCTCACCTTGGCGAGTGCCGACGGGAAGCCTGTACGTGCGCCTCTCGCCGAAGTTGTCCTTGAGCTTCTCGATCTCCTCGATCAAACCAACGTGTCTGCCTATGATCTCTCCGCTGAAGTGCCGAAGCGTGACGTAGAACCTGCGTGTCCTCTCCTCGACCCGGTCGTCGCCATCCCATAAGGTCTCGGGCTTCTGCACGGAGTAAACCACTGGCTTTGTCTTGCGCATTTGTACGATGATCAGCAACTGCGCCAGGTTGTTCTGGGAACACACGGACATGTCTGTACACTGCATTCCTTTAATAAGACCTGAGTTTGATGTTGCTTATAAAAAAAATAAAAAAAAATACGTGTTGGAAATACAAACAAATTTGATGCAGTTTGTCGGAGACGAGACACCACCGGGACCGGCGATGTACAGCGACAGTCTGACGTTTGGACAGCGTACATATGAGCCTGTTGGTACGCGCTGGAGTGAGCGGATGGTGCTGGAAGTGGTGTTGGACGGTCTTCTTCCGAGCGAGCGGGAGGCCGTGCGGAGCCGGAACGGATTGTCAGAAAACGGCCCGTGGGAGGAGGTATACGTAGTGTCGTCTGAGAACATGGAGGCGGACATCGCAGACTTTGAGTGGTGCTTGAAAACACTTGTGACGATGGAAGACCCGGGCGAGGAGGAGCAGGGTAGAGTACACCGAATTCCCCGCATCACGTACATACGGGATATGATCCACGAGTGTCTGGAGCCACTGTACCATCACGTGCCGGAAGTCTTTGATGTCAAGAGAATGGCGTTCTATGACAGCGACGAGCGCACACGCTTGCAGCACCGCATCACGAGTTTGTTGGCTGCGCTGTACGCCTGCCAGACGCTGAGCATGAACTCGGTGGAGCTGCGCGCGTATTTAGATAGAGAACGCAAAACAGCGTGCGAGCTCAAGCGCACGGAAGTGTTTGTGGAGATGGTGGAGCGGTACAAGAAGAAGTTTGTGAGTGTGTGGGGAGGCGAAATGAATCCGTTGCGCAGTGTGGTGGGCGCTTGTGAGCGGTGGTGAAGATATAGTATTTTTTGTTTATTGAGACCATGTGTGGATATCAATGAAAATAAGCATATATGATCAGCGACGAGAACGCGTTCCAGTCATACATACACCTGCACATGCATCACCTGTGCGCCATCGTGCTGCACGGTGTGATGCATGAAGTTTTTATTTTCGCAGTAGCAATGCTCAGTGCGTGCTTGTACCTGCGCGCAGGGATCGAGATCAGCTCGATGTTGGATGACATGGTGGTGTGACTGTCTGAATGACTTGGCTTTGTTGAAAGAATTTTATATAAAAAGTAAAATGAAAATTGATATTCGTGTGGTCGGCATCTATTTTCCTTGGACATTCGGGTATTGAAACGACGATTTCATAAAAAAAATTTAAACCACAGACAACATTATCTCATGTTCGGAGGAAATGCCAAGGGTAAGCGTAACGAAAGACGATATCGCATAATAGCATTGTCGGTTGTTTTGACGCTGTTGTTTTTCATCTGGTTTTGGTTGCTACCGCACATTTTGTTTTTTGATGAACCCGTAGACCTGCCGGTACACAAACCCTCGCGCACCGTTGTAAGCATCAGTACCTTCAGTCAGCGCGTTTTCCTCATGCGCCGGTGTCTCGACAGCATTTTCGAGCAGTCACAGTTTCCAGATCGGGTGATAATAACCATCCCTCGAAAGTTTCGAACACTCGGACCGACGACCACGGTAGGATGGAACGACATCTCGGTGGAATCCACACACTACAACGAGACCGAGGAGGACATGGTCGCGTGGTTTTCGGACTACGTAGGTGTCCTACCCGTGTACCACGTGAACGTGAACGTACACAAGACTTCGTATGTGTACGACATCGGTGTATTGACCGTGCAGTTCCTCGACGACGACTGGGGTCCAGGGACAAAACTCGTAGGCGCACTACTGCTCGAGACACATCCAGACACGGTCGTAATTACACTCGACGACGACGTAGTGTACAACAAGGACACCGTGAAATGGCTCGCCACACACATGAAAGAGAACATAGCGCTTTCATTTGGATGTGAAATGTGGAATGCCGATGGAAGTGACACTTTTCTTGCCGGCACGTTGTTGAATTTTGACCCGCTATATTTTATGAAGATCATGGTGGGACCTCGCGTGTGTGACGGCTGGTTGATGGGTTGGTCAGGGGTAGCATACCACGTGTCTTCCTTTGGACCAAATATATGGACGGTCGCTGAGTCCCTGTCCGATGAGTGCTTCAACAACGACGACATATGGCTGTCTGGGTATATGAAGCTACAAGGCATCACGAAGGTACTGGCGCCGCTTGTTCTACACCACATCAACCACGCTAGAAATCTGGAACTGAGTCTGAGCACGATGGTCAACTTCCGTGAAAAGGAGTTTGTGTGTGCTCGAGCGTTGTTCCCTCCACCCACAGAGCAACGTTAAAGTAATCTTACTGTCGACTGCTGATAAAACGAGCCTCCGACGAGACTGAGTACCAGACCGAGTGTGCTCCACCACATGGCGTGGTCTTTCCATATTACAAAGTTGATGAGTATCGTGAAGACTTTGTTTAGGACTCCCACCACCGTAAAAGACGCTGCGGACATCATCCCGCGCATTTTCCAGCCGAGATAACTCAAAACAGTACCCATCAAGCTTGAAGTGGTGAGAATACAGACTGAATACACGGATACCTCGAACTGTTCCAGTGCCCATACATGTTCCTTTTCGAGTATTGCAATGAAAATAATCGGTGCTATCGACGTCAAATTGCACACAAACACGGATGTTGTCAAGTTGAGGTCGCTATTGTCTGTTACATACTTTCCCCACGTCATGAGGGCGACTGTAAGTAGCAAGTTGACGGCGTTTACACACACGCCGGAAAGTTCGATTGTAGGCACCTCTGTCTGCAACTCACTGGCTGCAAACCACGTAGCTCCGAGCACGATGCAGAGCATGGCCAGAAAGGACCTGCGTGATGGTATCTCTCGACCGAGGAAGAGTGTGTCGATGAAAGAAACCAAAATAGGACTACACGAGCGGAAGATCAATACAGTCTCGACGTTCGTGATCGCCAGCGACCGCATGGTGAAATTGATGCCAAGGACAAAGAGGATTGAGTATGCCACATACTGCGATAGAATGACGCGATTCACTGACTTGATCTCGACGAGTGAACAACACCATGCGACGACAATGAGAAATGTGGTCACCGTCACTTGCAGAAGTGTGACTGTACAGGGCGCTGGTAAGACCATCATACACGCTTTGTTGAAGAGAATCATATTTGACGATACGATGAAGTACCCCACGAACACCGATATCGATGTGTACGACCATGGGTCTGGTGTTTCTTGCTCCTGCATCATGTGTATGATGCTGCTATTGATCTTCTGTGCTGATTGATTTTTTTTGTTGTCTGTTTGTCGTGAAAATTGATATTTTTGCTATCTTTTATTAAACATGTAATTCAGTTTTTAATGTCTTGTGTATCATATAACATGCGATTTTTTTTCAAATTCATCGTGCACCTCAAAATATGTTTCATTTTGTTGTTAGTTATTGCATACCAAAATCAAACGATAAACAACATCCTTGTAAAAATGCATAACGGATATAGATTCCCTTCGAATACTGCTCTCGTCTTTCACCATGGCATGAAGAACTATTTTTACATGCTTTACAAGCACAGCACGTCACTGCCACTCTGTGCGGATCTGAAACCAAGACCCTCTGTCCGTTACGCGGTGTTGGTGGAAAACATAGGGGATGGTCAAGGGTACTTGTTGTCGGCGTTTAAATTGAGTGTACGCTTGAACTGGTACCTGCGCACCATCAGGGACGAAATAGACATCATCCTCGAGATGGTACAAGAAACATCGCCTCAGGTGACGGACGTCGCTATTATGTCGGCTTTCCGAGCTGGGTACGACCAAGTATGTCATTCCAAGCCGATTGGTGGGGGTGTATACAACCGCTTCGTGGTGTTCAATATGACAAAGTACGAAAGCATACTCTTTGTCGATAATGACATAATCCCGGTAAATGACGTCAGTGGTTTGATTGTAAATGGCACACTTGAACTTCAGCGCACAGGCAAGCACATCATGTGGGCACGCGAGAGGCGATGTAACTGGTTCAATGCTGGGGTTATGCTCGTGTTGCCCCATTCCAGTGTCTTTAATCAGCTCATGCACTTGTACGTGACTCTTCAGGATAGTGCTCTCATTCAATTTATTGAGACGAACTCAGGTATCGTTGGAAAGATACAGGAAGCACTTCTTCCCGAAAAGAACCAACGTGACCAGGCGATTTTGAATTATGTTTTTCATCCGAACACAAAAAAATCATTGACGATGTCAGAACAATACAACGTGTTGCTTTATGAGCACACAGCGTCCTCTGAAGAAGTTTTGCAATACGCACACTTGATCCATCTTATCCACACAAAACCATGGAAGGAGCCGTGGTGTTACTTGAGATACAATCACGGAAAGATTTGTGACTTGTGGTTTTCCACGCCTACGGTTGTGTCTCAGGATTTTATGGATTCACGGTTAGCATATTAAGCATTTCACATGAGATAATAAAATGTCGAGACTCTTTGGGTTGGTGTATCTTCTCGTGCTACCACTTGCACAAGCCTGGCTCTACAGCTTCGACACGGAGATTCGATCGGCGGAGACGTACCTGCCCGTGCGTCTGCGGTGCATCAACTGGTACGGCGGACAGCTGGAGAGTTTTGTGGCGGGTGGTCTGGATAAAAGATCGTGTGGAGAGATCGCGGAGAGCATCAAAGGGATCGGGGCCAACTGCGTGCGGCTGCCGCTGTCGGTGGAGCTGGTGATAGACAATCCAACGCCGAACGCCTCGGCGATCGCCGGGATCGACCGCTCAGAGTGCAATGTCTCGACGGCGCTGGAGGTTCTCGACTGCCAGGTGCAGGAGCTGACGCGGAGGGGACTGATGGTGATTTTAAACAACCATAATAGCATTGCCGGGTGGGTGGGCGCTGGTGAGAAAGTGCCACAGGGCCTCTGGCACACGGCCAGATTTCCGACGCGAGACTGGGTCGCCTCGCTTGTGGCGCTTGCATCGAGGTACAGGGACAACCCCCTCGTGGTCGGTATCGACATCCGGAACGAAATCCATGATCAGGACGGGACCGTGATCACGTGGGGCCAGAGCAACGACACGGACTCGGACTGGAAAGCCGCGACGCTTTTGGCGGACATAGCGATTCGGGAGGTAAACCCCGAGGTGCTTGTGATCGTGTCCGGTCTCTCTCGCGCATACGATCTACGCGCGATGCAGGACTTGCAAAATTACAGGTCCAAGTACGTCTTCACGACGCACGTATACACTTTCTCGTGGTGGTTTACAAACGTGAACTGGGTGCTGGTGTTTTGGCTGTCTTTGATCTTCACCGCGGGCAACCTGTTTGGCGTATACTACCTGCGCCGAAAGCAGCACGTCCTTCGCTCGTACATAGCAGTGCAGAACAGCCGACCCGCGTGGCCGTACGTGTTTGCCGGTGCTGGACTGTTTCCGGTGTACGCGGTGGTCGTAAGCCTGGTTTGGATGCAGCAGGCAAGACAGGTCGGGTGTAGCTCGATCGCCGACGACGCGAACATAACGCTGTATTTCGGCGTTTCTGGGTTTTTTGTGGTGACAGTGGCTTTTTTCGTCATCTTGACGTATGAGAACGTGATGAGCTGGAGCAGGCTGCTGTTATGCTTTTGTGCGTGGAATGCGTGTCTCGGAGCGTTGCAGGCGGGACTGAGCGTGTTTTACCAGACGTACAGCGCGGTGGTATGGGACCTGCGCCGTTGGGAATCGAGACACATTCCCGTGTGGGTGGGCGAGTTCGGAGCTGTGGTGGGTGACACAAGCGTGCAATGGGACTGGCTGAAGGCTTACATCCGAGACATGCACTACGCGTACTGGCCGCTGAATGGCTGTGCACAACCTTTCGAGACGTTCATAAACGATACATACGGGATCTTGGACTGCGACTGGGTCACGGTGCGCAATGCGAATTGGACCAACACTGTTTTTCTGGACTGAGAGAGACATATTTTTTAAGGATTTCCGATAGTTCTGTAGCTCTCAAGTAATCGCACTACATTATTTACGTTTCCGCGTTCATGGTCATGACAAATGACATCAAAAAACTTGTATTCTTGGACTGTGAGACGAGCGGCGTCAATAACGGAAGGGAGCCGGCGTGTCGGTATTACCTGATCCGATGCATTGAACGGGCAATGGCCGCAGCGGAGGCGGAGGAGCGGGACGTTACTGCCGCGAAGTTGGATTGTATCGAAGGGATATTACGAGGTGTGTTCAACGTCATGACCACGACGAAACCGGTGGATGGTTGGGGGACATCACGGTTGCAGGCCTCGTTCTATCGAATCTTGCAGGACTTTCTTCCGACTGGAAAATCACAAAACAAGAACCTGAAGAGATTCGTGTACATGCCTTTCGAGCAGGCCTTCAGTCAGTTCTGGAGACAGACGGAGCAAATCCGGCTGCTGAGCACGGATAATTTTTTTACGGAACTGTACCGAGATTTGCTCACGAGACAGGCTGTGGAGCAGTTATCACAGTCGATCGTGTGGAAGTTTATTCGGGCCGGGGACGGAGCTTTACACTTCTACTACGACCAGCCGGTGGACGGGGAGTACCCACGTGCGGAGGGTGTGGAGCTGGTTGCGTTTGACGTCGAGCAGAAAGCGCACGTGGACGCGGTGGTGCGGGCGTGCTTCGGACCGGCGGTGCTGTCGATTTGCATGCTGGAGGCTGAGATGCACGACGGCGGCATGAACGTGCTGGGGGACCCGTATTACGAGGTTTTCCGGCAGCACGGGAATTACATTCACTCGCAGTACGCGGAGACGGCGCACGGGCTGACGGAGGGGGATGTAAGAGGAGGCAGGGACATCGCGTCGCTGCACGCCAAGCTGCGGGATATTGTGGACCGTGCGGGGGACGTGATGTTTGTTGCGCACAATGCGGTCAAGGACCGGCAGTGGATCGTGCAGAGCATTCAGAATCAGATCAAGTATTTGGAGTACATGGACTGCAAGCGCGGGACTGTGAAAGAGGTGGTGGACATCGCTGAGCTGTACGATCTCATGGAACGTTTTAAAACAAGCCAGTGGTTCTGCACGCAGCACGGGGACCTGGATGCGGCGGGACGCGCTCGGTGGAAGAATGGCTCACTCGTCAAGATCATGGACAATCGAGGAGACAATCTGCACAGCGTGTACCAGACGGTGACGGGGAGGGCTTTGGAAGGTCATCACGACGCGCGGGTGGACACGTACGCGTGCGCGCTGATTTACTGTCGGCTGCTGATGCTGAATCACGGGATCAACGTGGAGACGTCTGCTGGGTATGCACACATACAGGCGATGTTGGAAGGAGTGAATAATGGGTGCAAGGAAGTTGGTATGGTGAGAAAGACGCAGAGTTCATGTATGGAAACTTTATTATCGCGAATCATGAGATTATTGCACGAAACGTGACTACGGTTCATTCATGGATTCATCTTGAATCTCTGGAAGTATCGCCGATGACGTGGGTGTTTTTTCGGTCTTCTTGACCCATGCTTTGAAGACCTCAACGAGACAGCAAAAGTATAGAGGTTCTCTTTCTTTGAGCTTGTTGTATACTTCCCCGGCCGTCTCTGGATTATCCACGGCCTTGCCCATGTCAACAAGTAGCTTGATGTTTTGGTTGGTCCCGTGCAAGTACTGCTGCGTGAACATGTCTTCTGCAGTGGTGTACTTTCTCAGAATGTCCTGTAGCTGTGCAACTTCAATCTCATCACATGCCGATTCGATGGCGGTTGTCTCTAGATGCCGATAATACGTGAACTTGTCGAGTTTCATGTCCACGAGAAGATCATGTAGCATTCCTCTCGCGTGTTTTTCCTTTATATTGATGTAAATGTATCTCAATTTATATGCTTTGCCTTCACTTTGGCCTCATGCAAGCCGGGATTCGGGTTCTCATACGAAAAGGAGCCTGCGATGGCGCGCTCTTGCTGTCTGAGATTAAGGTAAAAGGACACGTCGAGCTCGTAGTCAGCGAAAGGGGAGTCCCGGTGGACGCGGGCTAAGTGGTCCCGGACGTCCGTCTGTTCCTCGAGATCGTCGCGGACTGGGGCGCAGGACCAATACCAGGAGCGCCAGAAGAAGGCTTTGTCTTGCGACTTGAGCTTTTGTGCCTGCTCTGACGTGTAGAAGAGCGTGTACTCCCGGTCGTGGTACAGACAGCAGTCGTGCTGCGTCGGGTCCGGGTCGGTCTGGTGCGCGGCGCAGGTTTGAAACTTTGCGTTGTTGGAGAGGTCGTGGAAGGGTGCCATGCCGTGTCCGTAGCGGCCGCCCAGGGCACGGAAAGCAGTTTTTTCTTTGGGGTCTACGGTCACGTAGATGCGCTCTCCGTGGGCTTGCATTTAATCATCTAAAGAAAGACTTACGTTGGTATGCGTCAATTACATATTCATTTTTTTTGGTATTGAAGAACTATTTCTGTCCATTTTGGTTTAAACATTTCCATCTTAATACAGGCATCCTTCAGGCTGGTTACTGCGCTGCTATCAATTTTAGATTGGAAGCATTGGTTCAGTTGTTGAATGAAGCTTTTCATATATTCTAGTCTCTTTTCGTCACCTGCATCCTTCCATTGTTTGTCATCTTTGGCTTCAGAACACTCCAACCATAATGCTTTGATTGTTTTTGTCTTATCTGTTGATGCATTTATTACGACATTGATGCCACACAATGCCTCCTTCATTTCTGTTATGTGGTCGTCGTCTATTTTTGGAAGTTCCCCTTCGATGTAGACGAACAACTCTTTCATAATTGCAAACCTTCCTTGGTCGCCTACCAATTTGAAGTCTAACCATTTATTCGAAGCTGTTCCAAATTGACCTTGGGCTTTGTTGGAGACTTTGACAAGGCCACTTCCAATTTTTTTTAAGAATTTAGGTGCCTTGATTATTCCTTCAGTATGATCGAAGTCATGCATCTCATGCAAATCCTTCCACTCTTGCAGTAGTGCATGCATGTCTGCCAAATTCGTGTTATCGTGCGGCGACATGACTCGTTTGTGTAGATCTTATATACTGTACGTTCAGAAAATGGCGTTGGTATCGAATCGATACAGATTTGAGAAATATGTTTTCATTTTACGTTTCATATAAAAGATGCCTGCTAATGCAGCATCCAGAGAATACGAGAGTAGCTGGACATGTCGTACGGAGGCGGAAGCAAACCGCGCGCTTTGCCCAGCGGAGCCGCTTGGCGTGATCCGAGCGATGCGATCCCCGACAAGCAGAACCTGCAGAATGCCGTGCTGCAGTGGTGTGCGGACAAAAAAATACAGGTCGTCGGGGATGAGCGTAAGATTGACACTTTCGTCAAACAACACTGGGAGCAGTGCATGACAGACGTCGAGAAGGGACTCAAATTTCAAAAGATTGGTCTCGGCATGACTCGAAATTTCATCATGCTTGTCATGAAGGAGTTTTTGACCTGTGATTACGTCTCTGTCGATGTGAACGAGCCGGAACCATGTGTCAAATGTGGACGGCCGGAGCAAGAACTGCTCAAGGACGGCAGCAACGCCCACCTTTGTGTGTGGATGTGCGAGGGGGTGAAAGAGGAAACGAAACGCGACAAGAATGCGCCCAAGAGGATTATACCGTGCCAACGCGCGATGTGCGGGTATTGCAGTAAGCAGAAAGAAGGGTGGAACCACGAATCGGACCGCTTCTTTTGCGACTTGTGCAATAACGAGGCCTGCATTGCAGAGACGGAGCGTCTCTTGAGTCTCCAGAAAGAGGAGCCCCTCGTCCCACAGGACGGACCCAAGCAGCAGACAAAGAAGCTGGCACGCACGGACTTGGAAGCGTTCAAATTCATGACGACTGAGATCAGTCAGAAAACTGTGCGTGAGATGTGCGGGTTGAAGCAGTCTGTGATACCGACCAAAGCAGACTACATGAGATGCGGAATGGTGTACCAGGACGAAAACGGAATCCCGAGGATCGTGCGCTTCAAAAAGGCCAAGCCTTTGCCGGAGCCGACGGTGCGCATGAAACTACTGCCTTCATATGCACAGGATTTCCCGAAATTCTACAAGTGCTGGCACAACCAAATAGTGAAGGTGGCTGACGTGAAGGAACGAATCACGGATCTCCTGAACGGTGTCAGGAAACTGAAGACGCCGGTGCAGCAGATACTGAAGCAGCTGCAGGAGGCGGAGACAGCCCTGCAAAAACTCTCGAAAGAGGAGCAGAGCAAGAAACGAAAGGCGGAGGAGAAGTATCCGGAGTTTGAAAGTATGAAAAAGAACCTGGAACGCGTCCGCGAACTTCTACGGGCTAGCAAAAACCACATCGGCAAAGTGGAGCATGCGCTCGTGGAGAAAGAGCTACAGAAATGGTACGACTTTTTAGGTTGTGGAGAAATTTCTGACAGCGACTGCAGCGACGACAGTGGCGTCGAAGATGAGTATGAACTCATACACATGGAAGACAACAACACTTAAAATCATAAAACAAACAATGGTTAGCCCTTGGGGTCCGCAAGGACCTTGGATGTGCATGGTGCTTTCATCGCGGTTCGATTCCGTGAACATCTATACAAGCATAAAAAACGAATCGAGTTTATTGATAAACTTAAGTGCGATCCGAATCTTCGCCGACTCCGTCGAAGGAGAACTCCTTGTTGTCGTCGCTCTCTTCTTCCTCGTCGGGTTCGTTGAGGCCCCTGAATGCCCCTCCGTTGTCCTTGCGGCGCCTGGAGGAACCTTCACCGGCAGCGATTTCGAGCTTCCTCTTCTTGTTCTTGCAAGCGGCAGTGGCCTTGGCCACTTTGTTCTGCTCGTTGAAATCAGCAGCCTGCTTCTCATACTTGGCAGCAGCTTCCGCGTTATCCTCGGCCCACGCCTTGTAAAAGGTGCCCATGAAGATCATCACCTGGCGGTTGGTGTAGTTAGGCTTCTCCGCCTTCATCAATTTGTTCGCATTGATCTCCCACTGACGAAGGAGTGTCTCGTTCTTCTTGAAAGAGCGGAATGCGGAGAATGCGGTCTGTGTGGTCTCTGGGACCATCTCCCTGACCACAGAGGGTATGATCTTGAAATCCTCGTGGGGCATGGGAGTCGACTCCGCGATGTTGACGCGGAGTTTGAAGATTTCCTTCTTCAGCTCGTCGACCTCAGCTTGTTTGGTCTTCATCACCTGCCTCTTCTCATTTACCTGTGCGGTGAGGCGTTTGACGAGAAGAGCGTCGGCCTCGGCCTTCTCCGCCGCGGCCTTGTCAGCCGCGGCCTTCTCCGCCGCGGCTTTCTCCGCAGCGGCTTTCTCCGCAGCGGCTTTCTCCGCAGCGGCCTTCTCCGCCGCGGCCTTCTTGTCGACCGTGGAAGCACCCGCGCCCTTGCCCTTGCCACCTGCGGGAGGAGACTTGGCACTTGCGGTAGGTGTAGTGACGACGAACTTGACTTCGTCGTCATCAGAGATGTACTCCTCTTCGTCGGAGATCTCCTGCACGAGCTTGAAGATCACCTCCGTTTCCTTCGAGGGGGTGTAGGAGATGGTCTGGCCGATAGGAAGCGAGCAGCCATTGTGGGTCTTGTAGATCGTCTGCTTGCCTCCGTCGCTCTCGGTCGCCCACTGCGGGTACTTCTGAATGCCCTTTTCGGTCTTCAGTTGTTTGTGTTCGATCTGCAACTCATGTCCAGTCAGTTTGGCAACGTTGCCGGCGTCCTTGCCATCCCCGAAAAAGCTGTCGGGGTTGGGCTTCTCGTGGAGAATGCCTTTGTTGATGAAGGTCCCATCGATCATGCGACCGGTGTACTCATACGTGACGCTGCTGTTGCGCTTGACGGTGAGGGAGATCGAGAACATATCCTGCGATATGTGTTTCTGTACTGTCTTTTATACTTGCTGCATTATTTTATTCATTCACAGGCCTCGCACTTTATGCATCGCTCGTTCCTGAGGTACTGATTGGTGAGACAACTCGTGGTGCACCCGCGGTCTTGCGAGTCGAAGAACTCGTAGCCCGGACAGTCGTAGTACGCGTCGGTCTTGAACTTGCCGCCGCGGCAGGACTTGCACTTGACGCAGCAGTCGGGTTGCCAGAGCGGGTTCTCCGCCGCGCAGGTGGGCTCGACGTACCAGCCAGGCGGGCAGTACGGCAACGCAACGGGTGGGATGTCGTCGATGCTTTGCCTGCAGCTCTGCTGGGCAAAGGTCTGGAACTCCAGCTCGTTGTCTGTGCACTGCCTGACGGTAAGTGGCTCCACGCAGCATATTTGTATACTTGGGATGGAGCGGAGCGGGGTTTTTGCGCTGTCTGAGACTTCGTCGGGGAGCCAGCGGCGGTACGAGACTCGGTTGCCGCAGGCGAGAACGAGATTGGCCACGTCTGGGGTGAGCTGCACGTTTTCGCACGTCTGACAGGGGGCCGGCTTGTACCACGAGAAGTTGGTGGGAATAGACCCGAGCACGCCCGGCATGCGGCCTGTGCCGTTCCACCAACAGGAGTACTCGACAGGGGCGATGTAGTGGTCGGCCTTTTCGCAGACTTTGTTGCACCAAGTACACTCACCAGGCTGTGGCTTGAGAGCCTTGTTGCTCGGGAGGAAGTACTTGTCGTCGTAAATCTCGAGGCCGGGGGCATACGTTGGCCAGCAGTTCATGGTGTACTTTGCGCCTATGCAGAGCGTGCACGGGTCATTAAAGCCATCGCGAATAATGGAGAACTTTTTTGTACCGCACTCGAGGTCGACGGTGCTGCTGCCCTGCACCCTCTTGAGCTCTGAGCTGCCACAGAAGTCCACGACAGTCGTGTTGCTGCGAGTGCGTCCTCCGTCGTTGTTGAGTGGCATGTACAGCGTGCTTCCGACGAGCTGCACGTACGCCTGCTGGTGCCGGACCATTTCCTGGTGCCCGCACCAGCTCCGAAAGTCGAGTCGCTTGACGATGGACGCGTCCCGCGAGCTGTACGTGCACGACGCGAGCATGAGCTCGGCGTACCAGGACGTGTTTTCGGCT
>Ga0164292_10000961_pt1 | contig 22866 bp, 25 predicted proteins | sample GEODES117metaG_FD_111486 | JGI IMG/M metagenome (GOLD analysis project Ga0164292, IMG submission 111486) | Eutrophic lake water microbial communities from Lake Mendota, Wisconsin, USA - GEODES117 metaG | ecosystem: Environmental > Aquatic > Freshwater > Lake | place: USA: Lake Mendota...
ACCGATCTAGGTTGTGGTGGTACTGGACTTTTCGCTGGGGGTGGCTTGGGGGTTGGTGGCTTGGGCTTTGGGGCTAGGGGTGCCTTAGGTATGGGCTTCTTAGGCTTGAACTTTTTTGGCTTAGGGATAGCTGCGGCCTGAGCTTTTTTGTGCTGCAGCTTGCTTGGCCTGGGCCATGACAGCTGACCATACGTTGTCAGATATCAACCTCCAAAGTGCCAGTTGATCCTCAGCGTTGGCAATTTCCATAAATCTCATCTTTGGCCTCCTTTCTCTACATTTATTTAGCAAATTCGACGCATAAACCTATGCAAACTGAATTGCCTTCATAAATATGGATATGAAGATCTACGAAATTGAAGGCGCTAAATCACCAGAGCAACTTCGCCTCGACCAATTAAAAGCAAGCAGCAAACGCGCAAGCGACGCGTTGAAGATGGAGAGAGAAAGGCAAAAGGCCCAACGCGCACAAAAGGCAATTCAACTACTTCGCAATCCAGGATTGAAAACGTCTTTCTAAGCTGATAGCCTTAGGGCTTATGGAAACCATTGACCCGACCCGCTGCTCAATTTGTCACGAACCAAATGTTTGTGCCATGGAAAAAGCCAAAGCAACTGACACCAAGCCTGAGCGCTGCTGGTGCATGGATGCAGTTTTTACACCTGCGGTAATGGATCTAGTACCTGAACAAGCACAGGGTAAGGCCTGCATATGTGCCAAATGTGCAAGTAATAATTAAAGATCTTTTGTTGAGCATGTACAAGGCTTTGGGCTTACTTTTTTAATCGACGAACAAGTTGCAAAGCACCTACAGCAACTGCGCCGGCGATCAGTCCCACCACACCACCAGCCAAGTTACTCAATAGATCCGTAATCCAGCCCATTCCGAGAAACCAATCTTCTACTGCATGACCAAGAGCTGGGATACCGTGCAGCAAGATGCCGCCACCGACCAAGAACATCGCAGCCGTGCCCAGCACTGACAAGGTTTTCATGAGCAATGGAGCAAAGGCCAACAGCCCTTGACCCACAACTTTAAGAGCTGCATTGCCTTGCTTGATCAAGTACAAACCCGCATCGTCAATCTTGACAATGGCCCCAACCAGACCATAAACACCCACGGTCATGATCACCGAAATACCCACCAAAACAGCCAACTGCTGACCAAAGCTGGCTGCAGCAGCAGTTCCCAAAGTGATCACTATGATCTCCGCTGACAAAATAAAGTCAGTGCGAATAGCACCTTTGATTTTGTCTTGTTCAAATTCCAGCAGGTTAATTTCTTCATTGGCCACGGCTTGTGCCAACTGGGCATGATGTGCTTCTTTGTCATCACTACTTTGTAAGTAGGTATGAAGCAACTTTTCTGCGCCCTCGAAACACAAAAAAAGTCCACCTAACATCAATAAGGGTGTGATCAGCCATGGCGCAATGGCACTGATCACCAATGCGGCTGGCACCAAGATTACTTTGTTTAGCAATGATCCTTTGGCAACTGCCCAAACGACTGGCAACTCACGATCAGCCTTGACGCCTGTGACTTGTTGAGCATTGAGGGCTAGGTCATCACCTAAGACTCCGGCCGTCTTTTTTGCAGCTAATTGCGTCATAGCTGCTACATCATCCGCAGATGCAGCACTTTGACGCGCTGCCACTTTAGTCATGGTAGCCACGTCATCCAACAACATGGCAATATCGTCAATCAAAGCCAACAAACTAGATGCAGCCATTCAGCAAGTCCCAAGGAGTTTCATACACTTTTAATGCTAACACCTTGGGACTGATCTGATGGCTAAAAAATCAACACTCTTGAAATTCAGGTTGACTTACCTGGCAACTTTAGCGTATTTCGCTTGCTTGATGCACCCTCCTTTTCAAATCCAGCCTTAACAAGTCCACTAATAGACTCAATACGCGCATCAAGCTCGCCAGCGTCTACAGCCGTTCGCAGCACTTCAAGCGTTGTGATGACGCCTGCAATGTTTTCCGTCTCGATAGCATTCTTTCCCTCAATGACTTCAAGTGTGCGAGCGCCATAGCGAACAGTGATGCACATCTTGCCGTTTTCGCTTGGCCACCACCAAGGCTTTAAACGCTTGGGGATTTCCACCTTACGCGTCTCCCCTGTCTCTTGGTCCCTAACGCTGCGAATCTTGACTGGCACAAACTCAGTACCAGCCTGAATGGCCTTGGCCATTTGTATCTGCTCGTGAAGTTTATTGCTGAGTTTTTGACGCCGCGCGTGTTTTGGGCTGCTGGCCTGTTGCGGCTTATTGGCCACGAATTTCAATGCACTTAAACCTGACATTTGCTACTCCTTGTGTGTGTTTCAGGAATAACTAATTTATTGTCAGACCATGGCTTTGGACAACCGAAAAATTGGTATCCCGACAGTTTGGAAGGACTCCACTGGCAGCGTCAGCCGGTCAGGATGTTCGAGAATACCGATTTGTATCCTTTGGCCAAAAGTTCCTCTTGTGCAATCCTCTTTTTGTGTTCGCCAAGCTCACGCTCTGCGTTTAATGACCTAGGTGTGTAGCGCTCGATTTGCTTGGGGGTTAGGTGCCAATAAGGGTTACCGGTTTGCTCGCGCATCTGCCACTCGATTGCATTTTTAAATTCAGCGCCCAAACGACGCTTGAAGAAAATGGCATCATGAACGTTGGCAATGGGTACGAGCCCCTTAGCCAGAGCAGCTTGGCGAACAATGTCCATGACTTGTGTTTCGCCGTGCTGATACAGATATGCAAGTACCTTGGCTTTACTGGGCCTGCCGCTCTCAGTCTGAAGGTAGCGCTCTAGCAATAGATCTGGTCGGAACTTTTTGAACAAATCGTAGAGGTAATCGTCCAATGCGTTTTGCTCTTTGATGAACTGCTTGACAGTGACGTCAGATAAAAATCGAGTTCTGTCCTCTGAGTTTTGCAAAATGTCTACCAGCGCAGGGTTGGTCCAATTACCCGAAGCGTCCAACCACCCTTTAGCTGTTTGACGCGCTCCAAAGCTAATCGCTGTAAAAGCACGCTTTAACAGCTTTGGTCTGAGGTCTTTAGGAACTGGACTGCTCTCCAAAAATACATAATGGCTGACAGTTGCCATAAAGTCTGCTTTGTGCTCCAAGTACAAGAGCGTGGACGGAAATGATTTCTTTAAATCTTGGTCTAATCCACTGGCAGCTAAGTAGCCACGGGCATAGCCCATTTTCCAAGCAACTACGCTGCTGCGGATATCGTATTCCCAGCAATTACCCAGCATTGCTCTGCGCAGTTCCTTGTTGACGTTTTGAACGCTGACTCCTTCGTAATAGGTGCGGCCAAACGGACTAGGCTTTTTGCGTTGGAGGTAGTAACCCTTGGTAACAGAAGCAATGCCTAAGATAGAAAGTGATTGGCGCAATGCCAAATCTTTCTTGGGCCCTTGAATCAAATTTGATTCTGTTTCCAACCAGTAAACGTAGGCTTTGACAGACTCAACGTCAACTGGGACCCAATAAAATAGTGTATTGAGTTTGTCTTCGCGCCATTCCAAGTTGTACTCGGGATATAGGTGATCGAACAAGGCGATGTTGCTGACATCATCTCCGCTTAGATATGCATCAATCTCTTCATCGGTTGTAGCTTCAGAAAGTGACTGCACAGGTACCTGAAGCGAATTTTGAATTGTGGCCAAGGCAGTGAGTTTGACCAGTGAGTTCTGCCCAGAAAACTTGGTGCCCAAGACCACTGTTTGAACAATATCCCAGTCGTTGTCAGTGAGCCACTTGTGAACGCGGATCTTTTTGGGGCCGATCTGCCCGCCTTTGTTTGCCAGTTGGTCTAGTGAAATTGAGTAGAGTCCTAGTTTGCGTTGCTCAGGTGTTTGTCCACGCTGTAAAGCGTCAAACAGCATGGATTCGACAACGCTGATGTATTTAGTCAGCGCCCGCTTGGCAGCTGCAGCGGGCTTGGGAAAAGCCTTCTGCAGTGCTGCTTCTACCGATTCATGGACTGAGAGCTTGATCACTGGTTACAAATTCCTTGCAAATGAAATCTATTGTTACCAGTGTATTTAGCACCTTTTTATATATTTCAGGACTACAAAAAAAATCACAGACATATAGTAATTTATAACCCTGATTTGTTGAAATTCATTCAATAAGTGAAGACATTGCCGCAATAAATAACCATATGTGCCGATCAGTTGAATTGAGATCAAATCAAACAAGTCCTTTTTTTGAGTATCGCCGATCATTTTTTCAGCAGAAAATATAAAATTACTCTAGAAGTTAAGGTGCGAGGCAAACATGGCATTTAGCAATGAAGAACTAGGCGAAATTGATAGCATCATCAGTGAATGGTGTTTGAATAAAGTACCTGTCCAACTTAAAAGCAAGATTGACTACGACTACGAAATTGATGGACAAGCTGTATCGATTTTTGAAGTCAGGCCAAAGTGGCAGGGCTCGCCCGGTGAAAAGTCCAGATACCCTGTGGCGCGATTCAAATATGTCAAAACTAGCGAGTTATGGAATATCTACTGGATGCGCCAGACGGGCAAGTGGCAGTTGTATGAACCCGCCGAAGCAGAGTGCAGTCTGGAGGATGCGTTAACAGTGATTGAGACCGACCAATTCGGTTGTTTTTTTGGCTAGAGATTTAGAGCAAGTCTTCCGGTTGGCAAGTGTCCCTGCAGAGCATAAAATGACTAAAACACAGGTTAAATTTGAAAAAAATCATCATCATTGCAGGACCCAACGGCGCTGGCAAAACCACATTTGCCCGTGACTTTTTGCCTGCAGAAGCAAAAACGCTGCGTTTCATAAACGCCGACTTGATCGCTGCTGGCTTGGCTCCGTTCAATCCTGAGACGGCCTCCTTCAAAGCTGGCCGCCTTATGCTGGAAGAAATTGATGAATGCGTGGATGCTGGGCACAGCTTTGCTTTTGAAACTACTCTCTCCGGTTTGGTTTACATGAAAAAGATTGCAGTCTGGCAAGCACTTGGCTACCAAGTTAAGCTGTGGTTCTTGTCTTTGCCTAATGAAGACATCGCAGTTTCAAGGGTCGCCCGCCGTGTGATGCAAGGTGGACACAACATTCCTGAAGACGTTATTCGCAGACGCTTCAAAGCAGGCTTGATAAACTTCCACGAACGTTACTGTAAGTTAGTTGATTCATGGGCGTTTTATGACAGCTCAGGCATGCAGCCTAAGTTAATTGACTGGAGCAACAAATGAACACCAAAGACATTCGCACTTCCACTGATCCAGATTTGGCAGGCTCCTATGCGGCCATGGAACGAGCAGCTCGTGCAGCCCAAGATCTAGCCATTAAAACCAACACGAGTATCGTTGTTGCAGTTGACGGTAAGAACGTTGAATTGACGGCTGCTGATTTGATCAAGCTTCGTGACCAAGAAGCAAAGCAGCATAACCACTGAGACGGTAAGTCTCTTAACCAAAAGCCAGCTTCGCGCTGGCTTTTTTGTGGCCTACTTTCACTTAAATGATAAGTACATGATGCACACATTCCAAGCATCAGTTCGCGCACAAGTCAAAGGCCGCAGTCAAGTGATCAAAACAGAAGTTCGGGCCGTGAATGCGCAGGAAGCGCGTTGGTTGCTATGGGCTCAGTGGGGATTTCACAGCATTCAATCAGGTCCGAATCAGATCAAAAACCCAAAGTGAATCCTTTTCTTTCGCATGGTACGCAATCGTTATCAAGTCATTCAACAGCCAGCTCAACTTTGCACCCAACGCGTGAGGCCAAAGTGATCAGCATATCGAGGCTGAACTTTTCAGTCTTACCGCTCAAAAGATCACTCACTCACCCATCAACTCCATAGTTAACTCGCAGGGGTTATCTGTGCGTTCGCTCATATCTAGCATTTCAATGCCTAGCAATTTGTCTTCGACGTCATAGTCAAACACAACACCAGGTCGAATTTCTTCGCTCTTAAACACAATGCCTGCTCGCAGACGGATATTGGACTTCCCACTCTTGTAGACCTGAAGCAATTAACCGCGCCCAGGAATCTCAGACAACAGCTGTTCCACATGCGCCTTGGCTTTTTCTAGTGAAGCCATGCTGCCCGTCAGGTACATACGGCCACTGGCACCGATCATGCTGCACTCGACTAGGGTCAGATCGGGAGCGACTTTTTCGGCTTCGTTGGCCATATGGGCACCAAACAGTGCCGGTGCCACTTCCATCAGCAACATGTTGTCTCCGGGTAGCACCATGCTAGCCTGGCGCGTGCGATTCATCAGAACGGCGTGCTGATCGGTCACGTTTTCCAGAATGTCGCTGTAAAGCAAATGCGGACGCAGCTGGTCTTCAGCTTTGGCACCCATCCAGTTCAAAATGACCTGCCCTGCACGTTTTAGCGCAGCGCCATCTTTGCTGTGCAACTCCAGCACGCCAAACTGGCGCTCCACGGCCAAAATACCGGGCTCTAGCGTCGGCTCGGCTTTCAGGGCTAAATCAATTACGCGTTGAATGGATAGCCCAGGGGCAATCTCCACCAACAGCGCGTGAGTGCCTTGCATCGCCACGTAGCCACGCGCGCCCAGGGGCGAGCTCATCCAGGATGAGAATTGTGGCTGTAAGTCGGTGAGCGTCAGGTAGACCCGAAGCTCTGCCGCCGGTTTGGCGGGCGCAGCAGCTTTTATACTTGTGGCCATGCGGCCTCCTTATTTAGGGCAATCGGCAATTACTTACCGTCAAAGGCTTTTTGCACGTCAGCATGCGGACGTGGAATGACGTGGCAAGACACCACTTCACCTATCGCACCTGCAGCTTCTGCACCGGCTTCAGTAGCGGCCTTGACGGCACCCACGTCGCCCGAGACGATGATGGCGACCAGGCCGCCACCGACTTCTTTTTTGCCTACGATGTTGACGTTGGCAGCTTTGACCATGGCGTCAGCGGCAGCGAAAGCAGCAACATAACCTTTGGTTTCGATCATTCCGATAGCTTGTGACATGAGAGTCTCCTTGAGGGTTTAAAAAAAGGGTTGAGGAAAGGGTTGAGGAAAAAAATACAGAAGCGATCAACGCATCGGCGTTGGGGTGTCGTAGTTATCGAGCGATGCAATGATCAAGGCATCGGCCACCACGCGCGGGTGAGCCGGGGCGAACCACCAGGCCGCGGGCGCTCCGATGGTGATCATCACGCGCTCACCGATGCCGCAGCCCATGGGGTCATAGCAAACGACGACATCCTTGGGGTAGTCCAGTTGCACCTCCAACAATGCGCCAGCAGGCAATTCGGGCAGGCGTTTGCTGGCCACGATGCGGCCAATCACGGTTCCTGTTTTCATAGGTTAGCTCCTCGGTAAATGGTGATGCCACGATTGCGCAGGGCTTCTTTGCCCAAGGGGGTCAGGACCGCCTTGGGATGTAGTCGAACGATTTTCACGCTTGGTAACAGTGTTTTGAGCAGTTTTTCGCCAATCACACCTTTGAGTTCGGGCACGTCTTTGGCTGTGTGATCGTGAAGCTCGCACGTGTCGCCTTTGCACTCGCAGGCCTTGCCTGCATTGCACGATGAACAGCAAGCAGCCGGGTCGGTTGCGGTGGTAGCGGCCATGGCTGAAGTGGCGGGGCTGGTACTGGCGGCCACGGCCTTCACAGCAGCTTCGTCTACCCGCATGTCAAAACGCAGCAGACCCGATTGCGCAGCTTGCAGCAGTGCAGGACTTGCGGCCAGGCGTTTGAACAAGTCGGTCAGGACTTGCGCCTGTGCGGCCGTTCCCACGCGCAAAGGCACCACCACACTCTGGGGGGTAGCCGCGGAGGCTACAGAAGGCAAAGCAGCAGGCTTGGGTGCGCTAATTTGCTTCCAGTAAGCATCTTTGACGGCGATCAGGCCATCGCGAATTTGGTACACGTCTGTGCCGTCCAGCGTGACCGATTGGCCACCAGGCAATGGAACGCCCACCTTGTAGTTTTGCACCACGGTTTGGCCCAGCACATGCATGCGTGAGTCAGAAAACTTAGGGCCAGTGGGGCTGGCAAATCGTTCCTTCAAAAACGCCAGGCATGCCGCACGGCCATTGAGCACGCGCGAGTCAGGCAAGGTCCACAACACGTCTTGGGCAAAGCAAGCGACGATCGCCTCGGCATTCCCGGCGGCATAACCGGCTTCAAAGCGTTGCATCAACGCGGTCACGGATGCATCTGTACCATTGACTTTGCTGGCGCCCAAAGCGGTGCGCACATGCGCACGGATTTGCTCACGCAAAGCGTCTGCGCTCATGCAGCACCTCCGGCATCGCGAATCACAGCCTCCGCCACAGCTGCTGCAGCCCGCACGTCTGACGCATTGCCAGACAAATAAAGACGACCTGCAGGTCCCATGAATCGGCAATCAATCAGTTTCACATTCGCGGCTTTTTCGGCCTCGTTGGCTACCAACAGCGCATACGAAGAAGTGGTCATCTCCATGATGTAAAGCGACTCGCCGGGCAACAGCATGCTGCCGGCTTTGCTGCGGTTGATCAAAAATGCGTGGTAACCGTCGACCCGGTCAATCACTTTGGAGGCCAGGATTTCGGGCTTGAGAACGCTTTTCTCGCTAACACCCATGGCATCTAAAACAGCTGCTCCAGCCGACTTGACCGATGAGGAGGATTGGCCGTGGAACTCCAGATAGCCGAACTGACGCTCGACAACAAGGTTGCCAGGCTTGACATCGTCGTGCTTCAGCGCGATGTCGGTCAACCACTCGATGTCCATACCGGGGGCCACTTCGATGACCATGGCTGCGTCGTTGTGTCGCGGCAAAAAACCACGAGCGGTGGAGCCGAGCAAACACATGAGTTGTGGCTGCAATCGGTCCAGAAAAATATAACTGCGTAAAGTGGACATGTCGGGCTTTCAGCGAAGGTGTTCAAGTTCTTCCTGCACGATGCGCAGGACGGTGGCTTGTAGTTCAGGCGTGAGGGTCGAAAGTTGCGAAGGCGATGCCACAGACGCAAAGGCTGCGCCCGAAGCCATGGCCCCAGCCCAACCGCCCGGAAGCGGAAAGGCCACGCGCTTCCAGTTGACCAGCAACTCGGGGCCGACATTGCAGTCCACCGAGCTTTTGCCTGCGTAACCCGTGCCGATGGTGAAGGTGTAAGGCAAGCCGGTGTTGGCGCCAGTGCTGTCGTGCACCGTGGAGCCGTTGACGACCACACGGTAATAGTCAAGCGCCGCGCCCCAGACCACCGCCTGCTCAGCGTTGGCGGTGTGGACGCCCGAGGTGTGGCCTGCACCGCTGTGCTGCAGCATGAGGCGCGCCACGTCAATGGCTGGGTCCATGCCCGCCACCACCACGCAGCCCAAGATGGGCGAGAGCTTTTCTTTGAGCAACACATGGCCCGTTTGCGGGTTGGAGATGGGGCAGACCAACGCCTGGCAATCTTGCGGCACCTGCACGCCTGCGGCTTGGGCAATTTCAAACGCGCGGCGGCCGACCACCTTGCCGTTGAACTTGCCGCCGGGGAAGGCGTAATTCTGGATTTTCTGCGCTTCTTGCTCGGAGCACACATGTGCGCCCTCACTCGCCAGCGCTTGCTGCATCTGCGCGGCGATTTCAGCGTGCAACATGATCACTGAGGGGGACGAGCAGGGGCTGCCATGGTCAAAGTTTTTGTCCACCACAATGGTTTTTGCTGCCGCTTCGATGTCGGCGCTGGCATCCACATAAATCGGCACATTGCCCGAACCGACACCAATGGCGGGGTTGCCCGAACCGTAGGCGGCGCGAACCATCGGCGTGCCGCCAGTGGCCAAAATAACGTCGGTGCGGCTGTCGCGCATCAGTGCGCCTGTGGCCTCCACCGTGGGGCGCGTCAAGATTTGCAGCGCATGCGCAGGACCACCGGCTTTTTCGATGGCCGCTTGCAACTCGTTGGTCACTGCGGTGCAGCAACCCAGGGCCACCGGGTGCGGGGAGATGACCAGCGCGTTACGCGTCATCAGGCACAAAATGGTCTTGAAGATGATGGTGGCCACGGGAGAGGTAGAGTTGGACAAGCCCACCACCACGCCGGCTGGGCGACCGATCTCGACGATGCGCAGCGCATCGTTTCGCCGCACACCACCTAGGGCCACGTTGTCCCAAGCCGTGGGCGTCAGCGAGCAAGCGATCTGGTTCTTGGCGATCTTGTCAGCTACTTTGCCAATGCGGCTTTCGCGAACGGCCCACTCGGCATAAAACTCAGCGCGCGGCAACAAGGCCGCAGCCACTTCTTTGGCGACACGCTTGACTTCTTCAGGCGTCCAAAGCGCCAGCGTGGCAGCTGCTTGCTGGGCACGGCCCAGCAAGTCGCGGGCCTCCTGCAAGGCCGCCAAGTCGTGATCGGCTAGTTCAATGGGGTTGCTTGAGCTCATGACAGAGGGTGTCTAACGTTTAACGGCGCTGGGCCGCATTGGCCACCGCGTTCAGGTCCACGCTTTCAAGTGCGCTGAAGATGGCTTCGACCGCTTGCTGTTCACGCGGGCTGGCCGCTTGCATGCGGGTAGTGTCCAGCAACTGTCGCATGACCGAAGCTTGACCGCCTACCGCAGCACTTGTAACGGGGTTCAAAGTGGGCACAAAGCTGCCGCAGGTCATTCTCTGGCCTGCGCGGTAGTGCGGCGCGTAGTCAAAAACGGCGTAGTGCTGCGTAGCACAGTTGTCCCACATGGCCAACGAGTCTTTTTCCCAACGGAAACGCACCATGAACTCGGGCTTTTTGACCCACTCATACAGCATGTTCAGCACAGCCTCAGACAGGTCCATGTGCATACCCAGCAAGCGCTTGGTCCAGATTGAGTTGACAAACAAAATCTTGCGGCCGGTATAGGGGTGCGTGATCACGGCCGGGTGAGACACAGTGGGCGTGTTTTCGATCATTTTGCACTCTTGTGCGCTAGCCGTAACCATCATGCCGCTCTTGGCCGACGCACGCTTGGCCAAGCGCTCGCTTGCGTTGATACGGCGAAAGTGCCAGGGCAGGTCGTGGTCGGCCTGCAATCCTTCGAGCATTTGTTGCATGCCGGGGTTAAGCGCATCATATGCAGCACCTGCGTGCATCCACATCGTGTCACCGCCCGATGGGGGCAAGTCGGTGATGCGCAATATGGAGACCATGTTGGGCTTCTTGCGAAAGGTCACGTCAGTGTGCCAGCGGTCCGTCTCGGGGGCTTCGTTACCCTCATTCGAGATCAGCTGAATTTGTGGATGGCCTGCGATATGGGGAAAGAACTCGTGCTGCTCCATCTCACCAAAATTAGCCCCCAATCGAATGTAGGCTTCAGGCTTCAAGGCCTGCTTGCGAAAAAACACCACGCCGTATTGCCACAAGGCTTGTTTAATTTCTTCGTAAACGTCTTCCGAGCGGGTGGTGTTCAGGTCAACGCCGCTGATCATGCCACCGATGGTCGGTGTCATCGGGTCGACTTGGATGTGACGGAATTTCATTTTTTGATCTCCTAAATGTGTTTGAGCAAACTAGCTTCATTGCCAGTGCAGCAAGCGGCGTTCGATCCAATTCATCAACTTCATGATCAGCACGCCGATGAGCGCTAAATCAAAAAGCAGCGACCACACGCCGTTGACGTTAAATGTGGATCCCAAATAAGCGAGTTGCTGGCCAAGGCCTCGCTCTGAGGCAATGACCTCGGCACCGACCACGCCCAGCAATGCGTAAATCAAACCCAGGCGCAATCCTGAAAAAAGCACCGGAATTGCCCCGGGCAATGTGACCGAGAAAAACATCTGCCGGCTGCTGGCTCCCAAAGTGCGAGTGAGCGTCACATGGTCCTGACTGACGCCACGAATACCGGCTACCGTGCTGGACAGCACAATGAAGAAGGTCAGTGACACACCCAGTGCGATCTTGGAGCCGATGCCCAAGCCAAACCACAGAATGAACAGCGGCACCAGCGCAATTCGCGGCAGCACATTGAAAGCAGAAACATAGGGGTCGCAAAAAGACTCGAACTTGGGCCAGGTGACAAAGGCCAGGCCTGTGATCATGGCGGCAACCGAGCCAATGAAAAATGAAGAGAACACAGCCAACAAAGTCCAGCCCAGATCTCCCCACAAGCGGGCATTGGTGAGGTTTTCTAACGTGAAAGTGATGATGCCCAAGGGGCTGCCTACGAAACTCTGATCAATCCAGCCAACTCTTGCGCCCCACTCCCACAGTCCCAAACCCACGCAGAGAAAAAGCGTGTGGTGTAAAAGGGTACGAAGTTTTTTACCCTTCATGGTGCACCCACCCTTCTTCAAGATGCTTCCACACTTGGGCATAGGTGTGGTTGAAGTCATCGCTGGTCTGCAACTCTCGGATGGAGCGTGGACGCTGCAAAGGCACTTGCACATCGGCCACGATGCGTCCTGGCCTAGAGGACATCACCACGACCCTATCGGCAAGTGCGACCGCTTCAGACAAGTCATGCGTCACAAAAAGCACAGTTCGGTTGCCATCCTGACAAAGCTGTAACAGCAAGTCCTGCAGCTGTAGCTTGGTTTGTGCGTCAAGTGCTCCAAAGGGCTCATCCATCAGCAGCAAGGGAGAAGGCATGGCGAAGGTGCGCGCCAGTGCTACACGTTGTCGCATACCTTGGGACAAGGCCTTGGGCAATCGGTATTCGGCGCCGCCAAGACCAACCTGCTTCAGCATCACAGCAGCACGTTCTCGGGCTTCTAAAACGGGTACACCCCGAACTTTCAAGCCAAATGCGGCATTGTCCAGCGCATTGAGCCAGGGAAATAGGCTGTCGCGGGCCAACATGTAAGCCACATCGCGACTGCCAAGTGCAGGCGGTTCGCCCGCCACCAGCAAGCGCTGGCCGACGGGCAGGTCCACCAAGCCCGCGCAAAGGTTGAGCACAGTGGTCTTGCCGCAACCACTCGGACCGGCAAGTGCGACAAACTCCCCAGCCCTGACCTGCAGGTCCACACCCTGCAACACCAGGTTGGTGCCGTCAAAACTCAGGTCGATGCGCTTTGCGTCGATCATGAATGAAGCCTAGAATATTCGCTTGTGTCGTGATTTAGGGCAAGACTGCGGGCGCCATGTCCACTCTGCCGGGCAACAGCTTGTTTTCGGTCATGGCATCGGCCACTGCCTGCATGGCAGGCACGGTGCCACGGGCCTTGAAGTTGCCGATGGAGTTGCGCAAGCTCACCTCAGCGATCTGGTCTGCGTTAGGCAATTGCAGGGCAAAGGTCTTGCGCAGGATCTCCAGTGTCTTGCCGAAGTTGGCCGGATTGGCGATGAACGCATCCGACAAATCCAGCATCCTACGGATACCGGCCACCGTTTGCGGATTGGCCGCTGCCCATTCAGTCTTCACCGCCATGGTGCCAGCGCCGCCACGGGTGGCCAGCATGCTCTTGGGGCCTTGACCTTTGCGGGGGTCGACCACCAAGCGGCAGGCCTTCAGCACCTCGCACATGCCATCGGTGGGCGGGAAAGTCATGATCAGATCCACTTGACCACGCGTGAGCGCAGGAAATGCCGTGTCGGGCGCACCCACGGCCACAAAGGTCACATCGTTCGCGGTCAGGCCAACATCCGCGAGCATGTCGATCACCTGAAATTCAGCGCCTGAGCCACGTTGGGTCACGCCGATTTTTTTACCTTTGAAGGACTTGACCAAACCGGGGTAGCCTTCTTTTTCGGTCGCCAATTCGGTTTTTGCACCTGCGGCCATGAAAAACACCGGATCAACGAAGCCTGCGGCAATGATGGCAATGGGGGCCTTGCGGGCCACGGCTGCAGCCGCCACTTCGGTCGGGCCAAAAAAAACTTCGATGTCACCCGAGAGCATCGTCTGCATGCCTAATGGAGCTGCCGGGATGGTTCTCAGTTCGCAGCGAATGCCCGCTTGCTGGCAAAAACCTTGTTCTTGGGCTACACGCACCAACAGATTGCCGGTGCCTGGATAGTCCTGGAAGCGCACCAATGATTGCGCCATGGCGCTTGCGCTGAGTGTCAGAGCGATGGCACCCAAGGTGCTGCGCAAAAATGCAGGGGAAGAAAATTTCATGTCGTCTCCAATGTGGTTTTTTTACTTGATTTAAGTCAAGATCAGAACCACCATTTAATTTCCTCCAGATGCAGCAAATTGTTTCTGATGTGACAATCTAGGGGAAAGCACTCAAAAAAAAACTTTTTTGAATTGAAAGATCATGGCGCTGCCCCTTTTGCGACAACCGACTAAAAGCCAAGACAATGGCGAACGCTCTGACGTTATCCAAACGCTGGAAGCTGACGAATTTAACCAGGACTGGGCGCAAAATTCTGGTCTGACAGCGCGGTCGACCCAAGCACTGCAAAGTGTGGGCGTGCTGCGCACTTGGACCGATGGCCAAGTCTTGCTCAGCCGAGGCCAACCCACCTCGGCGGCATGGCTGGTGGTCAGCGGCCGAGTCCGAGTCAGCGTGATCACCTCGGAGGGCGAGGAGCAATTGCTTCGCTGGATATTACCTGGCGAGATTGGAGGATTAAGCTCGGTATTTGCTAAAGCCAGCAATCCGGTCGACATGGTCTCTCATGGCATGACGCAGGTCTTGCTCATCGAACGTGCCCGCTTGATTGAGCTGATTGGACGCGACCCGTTAGTAGCCTTGGACCTACTGCGCATTTTAGGCTTGCGCATCAATCAACTGTTTGACAATCTGGCCGATCAGGGTATGCATAGCTTAGAGCTTCGCGTGTGGGCATCACTGGAGCGAATCGCAAAATACAACAGCACAGTGGTGCCCGATGGCGTAATGCTGCGCGTTAGCCAGTCTGACCTGGCCCAAGCGTCTTCGGCCTCGCGCCAACGTGTTAACCAGCAACTGCGTCACTTCCAAGAGCAAGGTCTCATACGACTGGGCTACCGAAACATAGTTTTGCTGCGAAAAAATTCGAAGCGTTAAGCGCTTAATTTCATAAGATTCACCTCTGTGTCAGCTGCCTTCAAACGCCTTACGAAATAGGCGATCATAAAAACAAAACAAGTGCGGCATCAGTAAGTTCATCCAACGACGCATGATGACTTTTTGCGGGATTTTTATTTTTGATCAACGGCGCTTCGTACCATTGAACAGACCAGTTCAGAGCACCAAAAATCATCAGCCTTGAAATGCCGACAGGCGCTCTCAATTTGTTGCTGTGGCAGAGCTCTTGTAAAACGGGAATCCAAGCAGCCTCGTAGCTATCTTTTAGCTTATTGATGCTAAGGCGTTGAACACTGTTGAGCGCGCGGCCCTCATAAAGCATGACAGGAATAAAGTCGCTCTGAGGCCCCAGCAGCACCTCAAAGTGGTGGCGAATGAGTATGCGCAGCTTGATGCTTGCGTTGGCTTTGGGAGACACAGTCAATAAGGCGTTTAGCAAGGTGTGTTGGTCTGCGATGGCTCGCTTCATGCCCTCTACCATCACAGCCAACAACAGGTCTTGTTTATTTTCGAAGTGATAGAACGGAGAGCCTGGCTGCATTCCAATTTGTGCAGCGATTTCACGGGTTGTGGTGGCGTCATAGCCCTTTAGCTTGAAAAGCTGCGCCGCGGCACATATGAGTGCCTGGCGACGGTTGCCATCATCTCGTTGCTCTTCGGTTTTTTTGGGTCGCCCGCGCGAGCGTTTGGCCAAGGAGGTATTCATTAGATGAGTGGTTGCAGGCCTTATCGACCGCTTAAGCCCATGCTGCGCGAAATGACTTCTTTCATGATTTCGTTGGTGCCACCGTAGATGCGTTGCACACGCGCGTCGGCATAGGCCCGTGTGATGGGATATTCCCACATATAGCCATAGCCACCATGCAGCTGAACGCATTCATCCATCACCTTGCATTGCAAGTCTGTGCACCAATACTTGGCCATGCTGGCGGTAGCAGTGTCGAGCTTGTCTTGTGTAATCAATTCACAGCATTTATCGACAAACACGCGCGCCACTTGCACCTCCGTTTGCAGCTCTGCCAAGGTGTAACGGGTGTTTTGGTAATTGCCAACAGCCTGTCCAAAAACCTTTCGGTCTTTCACATACTGCAACGTCCAGTCGATGGCGGCTTGTGCTGCGGCAATGCCACCAATAGCGATTTGAAGGCGCTCCCACGGCAGCTGCTCCATTAAGCAAAAGAAGCCTCTGCCTTGCATGGCGGATCCACCTAGAAGTTGGTCTGCGCTGGCTTTCACATCGTTGAAGAACAGTTCGGACGTATCTTGTGCTTTCAGGCCCATTTTTTTCAAGCGTTTCCCTTTATCAAATCCGGGCGTGCCTTTTTCAATCAAAAACAAACTGGTGCCTTTGGCACCGGCAGCAGGGTCAGTCTTGGCCACCAGAATCACCAAATCGGCATGCCATCCATTGGTAATGAAAGTCTTACTGCCGTTGATCAAGTAGCTTCCATCGGCTTGCAACAACGCAGTAGTTTTTACGCCTTGTAAGTCAGAGCCAGCTGCCGGTTCGCTCATGGCGATCGCGCCAACCATTTCACCGCTGACTAACTTAGGAAGGTACTTTTGCTTTTGCGCTTCGGTCCCGTATTGAAGGATGTAAGGCGCAACGATTTCACTGTGCAAACCGAAGCCAATACCGGTAAATCCGGCGCGTGCAATCTCTTCCATTTGCACTACCGAATAGAGCTTATCTGCATCTGAACCACCAAACGCTTCAGGCAGACTCATACATAAAAAACCGTTTTCACCAGCTTTGTTCCAAACGGCACGATCAACATATCCTTGCTCTTCCCAAGCCTCGTGGTAAGGGGCGATTTCCTTGTCTATGAACCGGCAAAAACTATCGCGAAAGGCTTCGTGGTCGGCGTTGAAGAGGGTTCGTTCGATCATGTGACTTCTTGCAAAAGATTAGGGTTTATTTATACAAAGCGCACGCTTTGTAGAAAGTATACTGTTTCCAATACCGCGCCACACAAGGTCTAACCCTTGGTCGATTTACGGAGAAAATATGAGTGAAGCATTTATCTACGATGCCATACGCACACCGCGTGGAAAAGGAAAGAAAGACGGCAGCCTGCACGAAGTCAAGCCGATCAGCTTGTTGTCGGGTGTGCTACGGGAGCTGCAAAGTCGCAACCAGTTTGACACTGCTGCGGTGGACGATATCGTTATGGGTGTGGTCTCACCCATTGGCGAGCAGGGCTCAGTAGTTCCAAAAGTGGCAGCACTGGCTGCGGGCTGGGACTGGCGTTGTTCGGGCGTACAGCTCAACCGCTTTTGCGCTTCGGGTCTAGAAGCGGTCAACATGGCAGCTATGAAAGTGCGCAGCGGTTGGGAAGAACTGGTAGTTGCCGGTGGCCTAGAAAGCATGAGCCGAGTGCCGATTGGTTCGGACGGTGGTGCTTGGGCGCAAGACCCTGAGACTAACAGTACAACACTTTTTGTGCCGCAAGGGATCGGGGCTGACTTAATCGCCACGATGAGCGGGTTCAACCGCCACGATGTAGACGCCTTCGCGGTCGAATCGCAAAAGCGCGCTACGGCTGCGCGTGCGGCAGGTTACTTCGATCGCTCGGTCGTTCCGGTCAAAGACAAGCTCGGTCAAGTCATCTTGGCTCAAGACGAATTCATTAAGCCAGGCACCACGATGGAAACATTGGGTGGGCTCAAAGCTTCGTTTGAGCAACTCGGTGCCATGGGCTTTGACGCGGTTGCCTTACAGCGTTACCCCCAGGTTGAGCGCATCCAACATGTGCACCACGCAGGCAACTCCTCTGGCATCGTAGACGGTGCCGCAACCGTCTTGATAGGTACAGAAGCAGCTGGCAAAACCCATGGCTTGACACCGCGTGCGCGCATCGTAGCAGTGGCTTTGTCTGGGGCCGACCCAACCATCATGTTGACTGGCCCCATGCCAGCCGCATGCAAAGCGCTAGCCAAGGCCGGCTTAACGATTGATCAGATCGATTTGTTCGAAATCAACGAGGCGTTTGCAGCTGTGCCTATGAAGTTCATGCAAGAGCTGCAAGTGCCACATGAAAAAGTCAACGTCAACGGTGGAGCTATTGCCATGGGCCACCCTCTTGGAGCCACTGGAGCAATGATCATTGGTATCCTGATCGACGAGCTACATCGTCGCAAGCTGCGCTACGGCATGGCTACTTTGTGTGTGGGCGGTGGCATGGGCATCGCCACCATCATTGAACGCGTTTGACCAAGAATGTATCAACATGATTTTAAAAACACTTCGCTACGAACTGACAGACGGCATCGCCACCATCACCTTTGATGAGCAGGGCTCACCGGTCAACACTATGTGCCTGCAATGGCAGGCTGATTTAGCCAATGCGGCTGAGCAGGTGCTCAAAGATAAGGCTAGCATCCAAGGCATCGTCCTGGCCTCGGCCAAGTCCACTTTTTTTGCGGGTGCCGACCTCAAAGCAGTCATGCGAACACAAGACTCGGACGGTCCACGAATCTTTGCCGAGATTGAAGGCATCAAGAAAAGTTTTCGCACCATCGAGACACTGGGCGTGCCCGTGGTCAGTTGTCTAAACGGCTCTGCGTTGGGCGGCGGCTGGGAAGTGGCGCTGATCGGCCATTACCGCATCGCCACGGCCAACGTCAAAACCCAATTTGGTCTACCTGAAGTCACGCTAGGCTTGATTCCTGGAGGTGGAGGCATCACCAAAATGACACGCTACCTGGGCCTGTTGGCCGCGCAAGCGTATGTGCTTGAAAGCAAACTCTTTGGCCCCGAAGAAGCGCAAAAGCTGGGTCTCGTTCACGAGATCGTGACCAGCGATGACCAGCTTCGCCCCCGCGCTTTAGCGCATATCGCCGCATCGCAAGGCCAACCTGAAGCGGCACAACATCTCTGGGACCGCAAGGACTACAAAATGCCTGGCGGCACGCCGAGCAACCCGAAGATCGCGGGCATGCTGAGCGTAGCCCCAGCTGTGCTTAAACAAAAAACACGTGGCTTGTACCCAGCACCGGAAGCGGCGCTGGCCGCTATGGTTGAAGGTGCACTGGTGGACTTTGACACCGCAATGCGCATTGAAAGCCGTTACCTTGCCAGTCTCATGAAGAGCCACGTTGCGCGCAACATGATCAACACCTTCTTCTTCAACATGAACAGCATCAAGGGTGGCCAAAGCCGCCCTAAGGACGCACCGCGCTTTAAGCCAATAAAGGTCGGCATTTTGGGTGCGGGCATGATGGGTTCTGGTATCGCGTATTCACAAGCCAGTCGAGGCATCGCCACCGTTCTGAAAGACGTGAGCATCGAAGCCGCTGAAAAAGGTAAGACCTACAGCCAAAAACTCACGCAAAGGCTCGTCGACAAAAGCCGCATGAGCTCCGAGAAACAACAAGCCCTGTTGTCGCTGATCCAACCTACCGCAAGCACGGCAGACCTCAAAGACTGCGAACTGATCATCGAGGCCGTTTTTGAAAACCGCGAGCTCAAAGCTCGTGTCGCTCAAGAGGCCGAGCCCATGCTGGCTGAAGGTGGTTTCTTTGCCAGCAACACTTCCACCCTGCCTATCAGCAGCCTAGCTTTGGCCAGCTCTGCGCCCAGCAAATTTGTTGGCATCCACTTTTTCAGCCCAGTGGACAAGATGAAACTTGTGGAAATCATTCGTGGCTCACAAACCGATGACAAGACCATTGCACGCGCCTACGATTACGTGCAGGCGCTTGGCAAGCTGCCGATCGTAGTGAACGACTCGCGTGGCTTTTACACCAGCCGTACCTTTGGCACCTTTGTCATGGAGGGCGCAGCCATGCTGGCCGAAGGCATTCCTGCCCCTGTCATCGAGAACTTAGCCATGCAAGTAGGTATGCCGGTTGGCCCGCTAGCGGTGCTGGATGAAACAGCCCTGTCGCTGTCGGTGCATGTACTCGACCAAACCCGAGAAGACTTTGCTAAAGAGGGTAAAACCCACACGGCAACGCCCGGTGAATTGTTTGTCGAGCGAATGGTCAAGGAGTTCAAGCGTCCGGGCCGAGCAGCGGGCGGTGGATTTTACGACTACCCTGCAAACCAGAAAAAAGTGCTTTGGTCGGAGCTTAAAACTCGCTTTGAAAAGTCAGACTTGACATACAGCCAGCAAGATATCAAAGACCGCTTGCTCTATCGTCAGGCCGTCGAGACCGCCCGATGCCTGGCCGAAGGTGTATTGACCTCGGTGCACGATGGCAACATTGGCTCGATCTTTGGGATCGGCTTTCCAGCTTGGACAGGTGGCGCGCTGCAATTTATCTACGCCCAAGGTGTGGATAATTTCGTCAATCGTTGCACTCAACTGGCTCTGGCTTACGGCGAAGGCTTTTCACTGAAAGCAGAAGTCGTCGCCTGCCTCAAGCAGCAAAAGCCTGTGTACTAGCAGAACTAACCTGCGTCCACTCAGTCATACTCTAATTGTGTGCTCTCGTTTAGCGTCTAACTGTTTCGCGTGCAAATTTTCTCACACGAATGTATTGTCGTGTCCGTGTCCGTGTCCGTGTCCAAGACCATGCTCAGTCTTCAGCCAGTTCAAAACTTCCATGTGCATCATACCTTTTTGTTTTTGAACAAGCTCGATCCAATGATTAATGGGCTATCAATATTTCTTTTGGATAGAAGGTAAGTAAGAGGCAGGTCCTTTTAACTTTTACTCCGAAACCAAGTTGATTACTAGATGAATGAATTTGGATGAATTGCAAAGAATACCCAAAATTCTGCGACGAAGTTTCAATCCACTGCTGCTCCTGACATCCTCAAATACTCAAAACTTTATTTGAAAGTTCTTAGAATCAATCCATTAGATCAATCAAACACAAAAAAATGACAAACTGGTACGAATCATTTTTAAGCATTCACTTGCTGATGCTTGACGAATAACTGCTTCCCGATATCCAACGTAATACAACGAAAAAACACCTAGACTTCTTGCCCTAACGTTAGTTAGACCAGCGTCCGTCATCCACATTTCAATGGGTTCTAAAAATTTTCTGACTTGTTTGTAATGTTTTTCTTCGTATGAAAGTGACCAATTCCAGCCGTGTGAGGCAGCTACTTGACGTATTGGCATATGTTCAATATCAAACTCATACAGTAGTTCAACATAAGAGCTTACCTTTTCTAAAACACTATCGCCTTTGATTTCAGTCATTAATGTCGGCAACTTCGCAATCTGTGTTTCATTTAACTCCAGAATTAATTCAGCCAGAATGTCAGCCTTACATAAATTCAAACGATACACCTGTGTTGGTTGCTGCCCCAAAACTTGAGCGATATCTCTCATCCCAACGTTTTCATATCCCTTGGACATAAAAAGTTGCCTCGCAACGTTGATAACGTCCGTACGTAAGTTCTGCTTCTCAGCCAATTTTTCCCTCTTCTTTGGTATTCATTTCCCACATGGTAATCACTAGCTTGTCACAAGACTGTAAACCTGTTTACAATTCCGCACTTTTTGATCAAATCCACCAATTTAGTGCGTAACGATTTAACTCCACACTGGACAGATTTTGATGGCGCCCAACTCAAGGCAGCCAGAGAAAAGGCTGGAGTTGACTCATTTGCGTATGCAAGAAAAGTTAATCTTTCCACTGCACAACTGCTAGAACTAGAAGAAGGTGGAAATAGCTATTTCTACACCCCTTCCATCAAATTCAGTACTGGAAAAAAACTACTTAGTTCATTTGGTGGAAAAACTGAATATGAGCGCTTGAGTGAAGAGGCATTGATACAATCAAGAATTGAGTCAATTGAAGTTGAAGCAATCCTTGAAGCATCATCGCAAGTCTTACAACCTGAACGAAATGTTGGGCACTCAACAACGAAAAAATCTTTGTTATTACTTTCAGCAATCGTGACGATTTGTATTGCTTATGCTTTTGTGACTTACCCAAGTCAATCCAATAAGTCACAAGCAGAGGTCCAGCAGTTTAGTGCTTCTCACATTAGCATTACAGAGAAATTTCCAGCGACTGAATCTCCATCCATCTCAGCAAAGACTGACCTTGTTTCGGCGGCATCAAATCCAGCACCTACAGATACAACGCCACTAAAGAAAGAACCAATTCCGAGTGAGTGTGTTTGGTCAGAAAATCCACACAATGTAAGTGCCACAAGAGCAAAAAAAGATGGCAACTATGTCTACTTGGTTGCCACTAAGGAACTTGTGGCGTGTATCAAGGATGCCAACAACAAACAGACAACTGTTTTGCTAAAGCCAAGTCAGGCTCACAACTTCACAGGCAATGCACCATTAAGAATACACAGCACAGCATTGAACAGCTTGAATATCTTTTATCAAGGTAGCAAGATTCAGCTACCAAATAAGGGCATCACTGAGATCGTTCTTGTTGCTCAGTTACTGCAGTGAGTTTGGCATTCCTAAATTTTTTAGTCAGCTTGGCTAACAATTAAACTGGATCGAATCTAACAGCCCGCGAACTACAAACCAATTGCACGAGGTATTCCACGGTTTTCAATTCCCGTGCTGCTCAATATGCCCAGTTCTGTGTCCGCGCATGGCGTCGAACTTCGGCCCCAACTGATTTAAGCCCCGCGCTTGGCTTCAAACTTTCACCTGCATAATGACGCAGACAATTGCAAATTTGACTGTTTTGGCTGGAAAGTTACATTATGTAACTTTTGGGGTTATTACACGAAATATTACACGTTTATCAAAAACACGTATAAGTCATTGATTTATAAGGGTTTTTGACGAGCCTGGCTTTCTGTTAATCAGGGGCTGTATGGTGAAAACTTAGGTCGAGAAACCACCTAAAAAAGCATCTCCTTACGCGCTGCTTTTTGCTTTTTAACTCAGAACACTTTGGGAGTTATACCTTGCCAACACACTTACTAAACAGAAATCATTAATGTCAATCGATTTAGGGAAATACGGTATCGATTTTTTTGTTTAATTGCCTTCGCTTCTACAATTAATTGCATTGAAAAAAG
>Ga0164292_10000964_pt1 | contig 22834 bp, 20 predicted proteins | sample GEODES117metaG_FD_111486 | JGI IMG/M metagenome (GOLD analysis project Ga0164292, IMG submission 111486) | Eutrophic lake water microbial communities from Lake Mendota, Wisconsin, USA - GEODES117 metaG | ecosystem: Environmental > Aquatic > Freshwater > Lake | place: USA: Lake Mendota...
CGCTGCACCGGCTGCGGCCTGTGCGCGGCGCACTATCCGGCGCTTATGGGGATGGACGGCCAGCGGCGCGCCCGCCCGCTGAAGATGGTGCACACCTTTTCCCCGGCGGACGTGTCGTTCGCCCGCTGCTGCCCGGTGGAGGCGATCACGGTGAACGCGGTGGCGACGCGCGACCGGGTCGGTGACGAGCTGGCACAGCTCGCCTGAACCGGCGGATCCGTCGAATTGCGGTTTGCCGGTTACCCTTGTTGGCCGGATCGTGTCCCCGCACCGATATTCCCTCTTAGCCTCGTCGGTACCGGGCACCCGCGAAGGAGGGTGTTACGGCGCGATGAGTGGCTCCGTTCCGGACGCGCGTGGCCACCCGTGGGGTCGGTGCGCGCAGGACACTCCCCTTCATGTCGCATCCCAATTCGTTCGGCAGCCGCACCACCCTGCAGGTGGGCGACCGTCAGTATGCGTACTTCCGTCTCGACACCCTTGACGGCCTCACCGGAAGCACCGCCCGCACGCTGCCGTTCTCGCTGCGTGTGCTCCTCGAGAACCTCCTGCGCGGAGAGGACAACGCCTTCGTGAAGAAGGCCGATGTCGAAGCGTTGGCCCGCTGGGACGTGAAAGCGCCCGTCGACAAGGAAATCGCCTTCCGCACGGCACGTGTGCTCCTGCAGGACTTCACCGGCGTGCCCTGCGTGGTAGACCTTGCCGCGATGCGCGACGCCATGGTGGCCCTCGGCGGCGACCCCACGCGCATCAATCCGCTGCAGCCGGTCGATCTCGTCATTGACCACTCGGTGCAGGTGGACGAGTACGGCACCGAAGCGGCGCTGCTGCTCAACACCGAACTCGAGTTCGAGCGTAACGGCGAGCGCTACCAGTTCCTCAAGTGGGGACAGACGGCGCTGCGCAACTTCCGCGCGGTACCGCCGGGCACGGGCATCTGCCATCAGGTGAATCTCGAGTACCTCGCGCAGGTGGTGTTCACCGCTGCCGAGAACGGCGAGACGCTCGCCTACTGTGATTCGCTTGTTGGCACCGACTCGCACACCACGATGATCAACGGTCTCGGGGTGCTGGGCTGGGGTGTGGGCGGCATCGAAGCCGAAGCGGCGATGCTGGGCCAGCCGGTGAGCATGCTCATCCCCGAAGTGATTGGCTTCAAGCTGCATGGCAAGCTGCCGGAAGGCGCCACGGCGACCGACCTGGTGCTCACCTGCACCGAGATGCTTCGCAAGAAGAAGGTGGTGGGCAAGTTCGTCGAGTTCTACGGCCCCGGTCTCTCGAGCCTCGCGCTCGCCGACCGCGCCACCATCGCCAACATGGCGCCCGAGTACGGCGCGACGATGGGCTTCTTCCCGGTGGACGCCGAGACGCTCAAGTACCTGCGTCTCTCCGGACGCAGCGACGAGCAGGTGGCGCTGGTGGAAGCGTACACGAAGGCGCAGGGGCTCTTCCGTACCGATGAGACGCCCGACCCGGTCTTCACCGACACGCTCGAACTCGACCTGAGCACGGTGGTGCCGAGCCTCGCGGGCCCGAAGCGTCCGCAGGATCGCGTGGCCCTCACCGAGAGCAAGGCCAAGTACGCCGAAGCGCTCGCGGCGCAGCACGCGGCCACGGGGGCCGGCGCCGCGCAGTCGGTGACGTACAAGGGTGCGACGTTCGACCTGACCGATGGCGCAGTGGTGATTGCGGCCATCACGAGCTGCACGAACACGAGCAACCCGAGCGTGATGCTCGCGGCCGGCCTGCTCGCGAAGAAGGCCGTCGCGAAGGGGCTCACCACCAAGCCGTGGGTGAAGACGTCGCTGGCGCCGGGCTCCAAGGTGGCCACCGAGTACTTCCACAAGGCGGAGCTCATGGGCGCGCTCGACGCGCTGGGCTTCAACGTGGTGGGCTACGGCTGCACGACGTGCATCGGTAATTCGGGTCCGCTGCCGACGGAGATTTCGGAAGCGATCGACGCGGGCAAGCTCAACGTGGCGGCGGTGCTCTCGGGCAACCGCAACTTCGAAGGGCGCGTGAATCCGCAGACGCGCTTCAACTACCTCGCGTCGCCGCCGCTCGTGGTGGCGTACGCACTCGCCGGCCGCATGGACATCGACATGGCCACCGAGCCGCTGGGCATGGGCACGGATGGTCCGGTGTTCCTGCGCGACATCTGGCCGAGCCCGCAGGAAGTGGAGCACACGATCCTCGAGAGCGTGAAGCGCGAGCAGTTCACCACGCAGTACGCCGACGTGTTCAAGGGCGACAAGTACTGGCAGCAGATCGCGGCGCCCACGGGCGACCAGTACGCGTGGGACGGCAGCAGCACCTACGTGAAGAACCCGCCGTACTTCGAAGGCATGACGATGACGCCGCCGGGCATCCGCCCGATCACCGGCGCCAAGGTGCTGGGCATGTTCGGTGATTCCATCACGACCGACCACATCTCCCCGGCCGGCTCCATTGCGGCGGCGAGCCCGGCGGGCAAGTATCTCACCTCGCTCGGCGTGGAGAAGAAGGATTTCAACTCCTACGGCGCGCGTCGTGGCAATCACGAGGTGATGATGCGCGGTACGTTCGCGAACATCCGCCTCAAGAACGAGCTCACGGGTGGCAAGGAAGGCTGGTGGACGGCCACCGCGCCGGGCGCCGAGCCGGAAGCGATCTACGACGTGTCAATGGCGCGTCAGGCGGCGGGTGTACCGCAGATCGTCATCGCGGGCAAGGAGTACGGTACGGGCTCGTCGCGTGACTGGGCGGCCAAGGGCACGATGCTGCTCGGCGTGCGCGCGGTGATCGCGGAAAGCTTCGAGCGCATTCACCGCAGCAACCTGGTGGGCATGGGTGTGCTGCCGTGCGAATTCGTGAACGGTGAGACGCGTCAGAGCCTCGGCCTGACGGGCTTCGAGACCTACGAAATTGTGGGGCTCGACGAGTCGCTCACGCCGCGCGCGACGCTCACGGTGCAGGCGACGGCGACGGATGGCTCGGTGAAGTCGTTCAGCGTGCGCTGCCGCATCGATACGCCGGAAGAGATGCAGTACTACAAGAACGGCGGCATTCTGCCGTACGTGCTGCGGTCGCTCGTCTCGCGCTGAGTTTGGTGTAGGATCCGCCCCGGCGGACGACGGCCCCGGTCGCGAATGCACTTCGGGGGTGGCCGTGCGCACTGACGTGCGCCGGCGTCACCCCCGCAGGGATTCGCTCTCCGGGGCCGTCGTCCACCGGGGCTTTTTCGCGCGTACTGCTCGCGAGAGACCGGCGCGCGTGGCTTCGCCGCGCGCTGTGAGCTGAGGCGCGAGGTTTGCAATGATGCAGCCCGGCGGCCCCGCCGCCCCGTGAGCGGATCCCTGAGGGGGTGACGCCGGCGCGCGGAGCGCGCACGGCCACCCCCGAAGAGAGCAGCGAACGGGGTGTGCGGGAGCCAGCCGGGCGTGTCGCGCGCGCCCCGTCGTTACCGGCTGCCCGACGCCGCCGCGACAGCCGCGCCGAGTGCCGTGTACGCGTCCTCGGACATCTGGTTGAACGGGCGCGCGATGTAGACAATGCGCCCCTGCGGATCGATCACGAAGAGATGGCGCTTGTGCCAGAGCATGCCGCTCGCGCCGTAGGCCTTTCCCACGCTCTTGTTTTCGTCGGCCGCGAAGCGGAACGGGAAGTTCTTCTTACGGGCCCAGCCGGTGAGATCATCGATGTCATCGGTGCTGACCCCCACGAGCGTCACCTTCTGCCCACCCTTGAACAGCGCCGCGTACCGGTCGCGATAGGCTTCCATCTGCGTGGTACAGCCCGGCGTACCCGCCTGCGGGAAGAAGGCGAGGATCACCACTTCACCGCGATGATCGGCGAGCTTGAACGGGGTCGTCTCCACGCCCGACTTCGTCACCGTGGTGACGGTGAAGTCGGGGGCGGCGTCGCCGACCTTGAGCGTTTGGGCGCGCGCCGTCGTGGTGAATACGGCGAGCAGGACCAGTGAGCAGAGAGCGCGGAGCAACGGATCAGTTCCGGGTCGTGAGTTCGGGTAACGGGTAACGGCCCCGTATGCGACGAGCGACAGCGAGGCGCCCGCGGTTCCCGCCCGCCACTCAGTCGTCGTCGTCCTTGCCGTCGCGATCCTTGTCGCGGAACGCCCGGAACGCCGCCCGGATGTTGTTCTGGATCTTGGCGCGCACCATACCGGACACGTTCCCCTCGGCCGGATTGTAGAGCCCGCCCGCGGGCTTCGTGAACCACGAGGACATGTCGATCGTGACCGTCACGTTGTCCTCCGCGGCACCGATCTCCACCGGCTTGGTGAGCGGCACATCGAGCTTCGCGTTCACATCGTGCGTGAAGACGAACGGCTTCGCGTTGTACGTGCCCTCGAGCCGTACGCTGATCTCGCGGAAGTCGGGGTTCGCCAAGCGGAACGCCCGGTCCGTCGAATCGCTGCTCGACACTTTGTGGATCTCGAAGCGGATGGCCGAGTAGCTCCCGGCCGGGACCGGCACCGCCACGCGGCCGCCGTCGGTCCCGTTCACCGGAACATTTACGAGGAAGGGCCCGACCCGAATCGTGGGGCAATCGTCCTCGTCGTCACCATCCATGTCATCGTCATCGTCGTTGGCGCAGACGGCCGCCACCGACTTGAGCTTCACGTTTTTCACCACCACCTGCGCCTTGGTGATGAGGATCTCGTCAGCGCCGCTCTTGATGCTGAAGCCGGTCGCCGTTGCGGCCGACGTGACCTGTCCAGCAGCGCTGCTCGCGCCGGTGCCGGATCCGGAGGCCGACTGCACGGTGGCCGAAGTCGCCGGCGCGGCCACGAGGCGGAACCCGACCCCGACCTGGCCCGACGCGTTTGGCCCGGTCCCCTCACCGCAGGCGACAAGGAGCACCGCGGTGGCGGAGAGGACCAGCGACGACAACGAGGGCATCCACTTCATGAGACGTTCTCCCTACCAGTGAAAGGGATAATCGGCGCACCGCGGTGCGACCTGCTGTACGGCGCATAAGTTCACGAGGACGGGTGCGGATATCTGTGATCTGGCGCACGTTTGGCTTGCGACGCGTGGCGCCGGTGGCGCGCCCTGTCACGATCACACGACCCGGACTCATCCAGCGAAATCCATTGATTGCCCTCATCGTGAATCCCTGTGCCGGCCGTGGCCGTGCCCGCTCGCGCGCTGCCGTGGTGGAGCGGGCGTTGTCCGGCATTGGCGACGTACGTCGCTTCGAAACGGTGAGCGCCGGGGATGAGCGTCGATGCGCCAGCGAGGCCGTCGCGGCCGGCGCGCGCACCGTGGCCGTCGTCGGCGGTGACGGGTCGGTGCATCATGTCGTGCGCGGATTGCTCGACGCGACCACGGAGACGGCAACGGCGGTCCCCCTCGCCATCTTCGCGGCCGGGACCGGCAACGATTTCGTGAAATCGCTGGGGACGCCATCGCATGATGCCGAGGCGATGACGGCACGCATCGCTGCCGGCGTCACACGCCTCGTGGACGTGGGGGAGATCGATGGCATTCCGTTCGTGAACGCCGCCGGGCTCGGCTTCGACGTGGAAGTCCTCGAGCGCATGCAGCGCGTGACGCGACTGCGTGGCACTGCAGCCTACGTCGTCACAGCGCTCCGGGCCCTGCTCGGCTACGGGGGCTACGCCGCACAGTGGGCGCAGCGCGACGGCCGTCCGTCGTCAACGACGCATCTGCTCACCGTGTTCGCCAATGGCGCCACCTTCGGCGGCACCTTTCGTATTGCACCGCAGGCGCGGCTCGACGACGGCGCGCTGGAACTCGTGGACATCGACGCGCTCGCACCGATGAGCCGCCCCGCGGTGTTTCTGCGGGCGATTCGCGGCACGCACCTCGGACATCCGCACGTCACCCACGAACGCGGGAGCGCGTGGACGATCACGAGCGCCCAGCCGCTCACGTTCGAAGCGGATGGGGAACGGTACGTAGCGAAGACAAGGGAGATCGTCGTGCGCGTGAGAGCGAACGCCCTCTGCGTGATCGCGTAAACGGAGACGGGAGACCCGAGACTCCACCGGGAGAAACGAGGCGCGAGGCGACCACCCCCTCACTTCTCAATTCGAGAACGCTCGGCTCTCACTTCTATCCGGGCGCACTTCTCCCACTGAACGTCTCGATGCTCAATCTCACGTCTCGGAGCTCCCAAAAGGAACAGACCCGGTACGACCACGCCCCCACGCGTTTGGTCGTACCGGGTCTGTCGTTATCCGGCGCCCCCTCCACGAAGCGGTCGGACCTGCTGCTGTACCCCCCTGCAACTCTTCTGACACCACAACCTCTTGGAAAGTTGCCGGTCAGTCCCCTGCGCCCTGCCCGTCTCTACGTCAACCAGGTGCATGAGCCATGCCACGCCGGCCGCGACCGTTTCCCCCGGGTTTTCAGCGGAAACCGTCCATTCCGGCCACCCGTTGTCCTCCGCAGTGGTCACCAGGGTGTCGTTTCCTGGGACACCTCCGTAGTTCCCCCACGTGGACAAATGCCGCCCCGTGGCGGTAGCCTTCCCGCTGTTCCTTTCCGGCCAGATCCAACCTCAGGAGCCCCGATGTCCTTCCGTTCGCGTGTCGTTTCGCGCGTGGCCGTCCTCGCCGCCGCCATCGCCACCGTGCCTGCGTTCGCCGGCGCCCAGAGTGCGCTCAAGGTGGGCGACATGGCGCCCGACTTCACCGTCACTGCCGTGACCGCCAAGGGCGTCGATGCGAAGCCCTTCAAGCTCTCCGAGCACAAGGGCGAGACCGTCGTGCTCGCGTTTTTCCCCAAGGCGCGCACCAGCGGCTGCACCGTGCAGATGGAGTCGTATCGCGACAAGTACGCCGACGTGTTCAAGGGTGGCAAGAAGGTCACGCTCGTGGGCGTGAGCATCGATGCCGACACCTCCCTCATCTCGTGGGCGAAGGACGCGAAGTTTCCGTTCCACTTTGCCGCCGACACCGAGCGCAAGGTGGGCGTGGCCTACGGTGCCAATGCGGGCACCGGCTGGCACAAGCGTCACCTGTACGTGATCGACCCGCAGGGGCGCATCGCCTACATCACCACGCCGTTCAACCAGATGTCCGCCGACGCCTACACGGACCTCGGTAGCGCCATTACCAAGGCCGCCGGTACCAAGTAAACCGTATCGCGTCCGCGCTGTTCGTGACATCGTTGTCCAATCCCCGCGCCCTGCTCGCGGCCCTGCACGAGGCCGCGGTGCAGGGCGCGGCGCCGTTTGCGCGGACGAGAGAGGCCGTGCATTCGTGGTGGCAGGCGCAATCACTGCCGCCGGCCCTCGACGTGCCGGTCTATCTGTTCGCCCTCGGCAAGGCCGCACCGGCCATGGCGGCCGGCGCGTTCGCGGCGCTCACCGAACAGCGCACGCACATTGCCGGTGGCGTGGTGGTGTGTGCGCATGAGCCCACCACACGCGACTGGCACGACTTGCCGGTGTCCGATGTGCTGAAGGTCGTGCAAGGCGACCATCCGGTGCCGGGTCCAGGGTCACTCGCCGCTGCCGAAGCGATCGAAGACGTGCTCCACGGTATGGAGCCCGACGCCATCGCCATCGTGCTGGTATCGGGCGGCACCACGGCACTCTGCGCAGCGCCCATTCCCGCCTTGTCGCAGGCCGTGGGCTCGGCCGAGGCGGCGCAGGCAGTGCTCGCTAATCTCGCGCAGACCCTGCTTGAAAGCGGGCTCGCGATTCACGAGATGAACGCCATCCGCCGGCGCGTGCTGCGCTTCGGCGCCGGGCGTCTCGCCACGTCGCTCGCCGCACACGGCGCGCGCACCATCGCCACGTTCGCCATCAGCGATGTCATCGGTGACGATCCGAGCGTGATCGGCTCGGGCCCCTGCTCTCCCGACCCGCTCGACGACGCCACGTTCCTCGCGCTGCTCGATGCGCACGACATGCGCTCACGACTCCAGCTCTCGATGGCGCAGGTGCTCGGGCTCGCAGGGCGCGGCGCTCCACCCGCGGTGGCTTCCGCCACGCACGACGCGTTCTCGCGCGTGCACTACACGCTCGTGGCCCGCAACGCCGATGCGGTGAGCGCGCTCGCGGATGCCGCGCGGCATGAGGAGATCACGACCGTGCAAGTGGAATCACAGCCGCTCGAAGGTGAGGCCGCCACCCTCGGCGACTATCTCGCACGCCGAGCGCTCACGGTTGCGCGGGCGCTGCCCGCGGGAGAATCGGCACTACTCGTGTGCGGCGGCGAGCCGGTCGTGCACCTGCGCGACACGATCGACCGCGCGCTGCAGGCCAGTGAGGAGGACGACGCCCGGCGCGCCGAAGACGCGAGCCGGGCCGTAGCCGACTGGTCACCGGTGGATATCGACCGGGCGACCCCGCCGCGCGGACCGGTGGTCGCCGACGAACCGCTGCGTGGCGGGCGTATGCAAGTGCTCGCGCTTTCCGCGGCCCTCGCCCTCGAACAGGCGGCGATGCGCGGCGATCGCCACGCATGGCGCGTCATGGTCCTGGCCGCGGGCACCGACGGCCGAGACGGGCCCACCGATGCGGCGGGGGCGATCGTCGATGCGGCCGTGCCGGCGCTCGCGCGACGCGCGATGCGGGCCCCCGAAGAAGACCTGATGACCGGGCGGTCGTGGTACTCGCTGGACGCCGCCGAGGCGCTGGTGCGCACCGGCCCCACGGGCACCAACGTCATGGACGTGGTGGCGGTGCTGGTGCGCGGCTGACGGTCGCTGGGGATGTCTTCGGCACGCCTCGGCGGCAGCGCACCAACGGCGCCCGTCATGTTGTCATCGGCCGCCGAGCGGCGTAACGTGACGCATGTCCCCCCGTCGCCCTACGTCTCCCGCACCGGTCACCCCGGTCGACGCCCCCGCGCCCGCCGCTGAGGTGAGTGTGACGTCGGAGCCGCCGACTGGACGCGACACCGACGCCTTTCGACGGCGACCGCGGCAGTCACGCGGCCAGAAACGCGTGGAGCTGCTGCTCGACGCCGCCGCCACGGTGATCGCCGAGCAGGGACTCGAGGCGGCCACCGCCGAGGCCATCGCCGCCCAGGCGCGCACGGCCAAGGGGTCGCTGTACCAGTTCTTCCCCAACCGCGACGCCGTCCTGGCCGCGCTGGCACTCCGCTACGCCGACGAGATGCGCGCCATTCACGAGCGCGCCTTCCCCCTCGATACGCATGACGTGCCGCTCGAGCGGCTCATCGACCGCATCGTCCGGCCGCTCGCCGAGTTTCACGACCGCAACCCGGCCTTCCGGCGCGTCTTCGCGAGTCACGACGGCCCCGTCGACGATACCCGATCCGCCCCGGCCCGACTGCGGGCGCAGCTGTTCGAGTCGTTCGTCGACCGGCTCGACGTGCTCTTTGCCTCCCGCAACCCGCGGCTTGCCACCCGCGAACGGCGCCGCGCGGCGCTTGTGGCGGCCAGCATCGGCCAGTCGGTGCTCGCCATCCGCGCCCGGGCGCAGACCGCCGACAAGAAGCCGCTCGTGGATGATCTGCGGCGCATGCTGATCGCGTATCTCCAGCCGCTGCTGGAGCCGGTGCCGACAGGCCGGGCCAGGAAACGGGCGACGCCGTAGCCCCTCTGGGTTCCCGGACCCGCTAAATTCCCCGCATGGCCAACATCGTCACCATCGGAATCGTGCAGGACACGGCGTCCGATGATCTGGAGGCGAACGTCACCAAGGCTGTGGCGCGGGTACGCGACGCGGCCGCCAAGGGCGCCCAGATCATCTGCCTGCAGGAGCTCTTCAACGCCCCGTACTTCTGCAAGTCGGTCAAGCCGGAGCGCTTCGACATCGCGCAGGCCACCGACGGGCCCATCGTGCACACCTTTCAGGTGCTCGCGAAGGAACTCGCGGTCGTCATCGTGGTGCCGTACTACGAAAGGGAAGCCCCGGGGCTCTACCGCAACTCGGCCACGGTGATCGATGCCGACGGCAGCGTGCTGGGCACGTATCGCAAGATGCACATCCCGCACGACCCGCTCTTCGAAGAGAAGTACTACTTCGCGCCGGGCGACGTGACGGGCGACCAGCGTGCCGACAAGCACCCGGGCTTCAACGGCTTCCGCGTGTGGCGCACCAAGTACGCCGACATCGGGGTGCTCATCTGCTGGGATCAGTGGTATCCCGAAGGCGCGCGCATCACCGCACTGCTCGGCGCGCAGATCCTGTTCTATCCCACCGCCATCGGCTGGCATCCGGCCGAGAAGGCCACGTTCGGTGACGCGCAGGTGGATGCGTGGCGCACAGCCCAGCGCGCGCATGCCATCGCCAACGGCGTCTTCGTCGCGTCGCCCAATCGCGTGGGACACGAGCCCGAGCCCGGCACCGACGGTCTCGAGTTTTTCGGACAGTCATTCATTTGCGACCCATTCGGCCGGTATCTCGCACAGGCGGGCACCGAACCGGCGATCCTGACGGCCACGTGCGATCTGGGCCTCATCGAAGAGACGCGTCGCAACTGGCCGTTCCTGCGCGATCGTCGCATCGACGCGTACGGCCCGATCCTCAATCGCTGGTTGGGCAAGTAAGTGAGCAACGCCCTGCGCATGCCGGCCGAGTGGGAGCGCCACGACGCCACCTGGATCGGCTGGCCGCATCACGAGCCCGATTGGCCCGGCAAGTTGGCGCCCATTCCGTGGGTGTACACCGAGATCGTTCGCGCACTCGGCCAGTTCGAGCGCGTGGAGATTCTCTGCCACAACGACCAGGTCGCCGAGGAAGCGCGCGCGTGCCTCACGTTGCACGGCGTGGAGGAGAGCCAGTACCGGCTGCATCTGCAGCCCACCGATCGTGTGTGGCTGCGTGACTCCGGCGCCACGGGCGTGCACCGCGCCGACGGCAGCACGGCGCTCGTGCGCTGGGGGTTCAACGCGTGGGCCAAGTACGACAACTTCGCCCTCGACAATGAAGTGCCGGCGCGCATGGCGGAGATCAGCGGCCTGCCGGTGATCAATGCCGTGCGTCACGACAACGGACAGCCCCTCATTCTCGAGGGCGGTGGTATCGAAACTGATGGCGCGGGCACGCTGCTCGTGACCGAAGAGTGGCTGCTGAGCGACGTGCAGGTGCGCAACCCGGGCTACGGCCGCGAGGACTACGAGCGCGCCTTCCGCGAGTACCTCGGCATCACCAACACCATCTGGCTCGGCGAAGGGTGCGTGGGCGACGACACGCATGGGCACATCGACGACATCGCGCGCTTCGTGGCGCCGGGTGTGGTAGTGCTCGCGCACGAAGAAGATGCGCACGACGAGAATCACGTGCGTTCGCTCGACAATCTGCATCGCCTGCGTGCGGCGCACGATGCGCGCGGCAAGTCACTGGACGTGGTCACGCTGCCCTTCCCGCGCGCGGTGATCATGGACGGCATGCGTCTCCCCGCCAGCTACGCGAACTTCTACGTGGGTAACGGTGTGTGCATCGTGCCCACGTTCAACGACAAGAACGATCGCGTGGCGCTCAACATCCTCGCCGATCTCATGCCGCAGCACGAGATCGTGGGCATCCACGCGGTGGACCTCGTGTGGGGCCTCGGGACGCTGCACTGCCTGTCGCAACAGCAGCCCGCCGCGCGGAGCCAGTCGTCATGACTGACGAGCAGCGCGACCAAGTGCCCGATGATCGTGACGCCACCAACGGCCAGCCGGATGCCACGCCGCCGGAGTTGCCGCGATGGGCCCGTCAGGCCGCCCCGGGCGACGAGTTCAGCGACGAACGCATGCAGGCGTACTTCGGCCCCAAGTGGGAGAAGAGCTATCGCCGGAAGCTCGCGCCGTTCTTCGAGGATCCGAGCTTCGTGCCCACGTGGAACTGGCCGGCCGCCATCGCCTTTCCGCCGGCGTGGTTCCTGTACCGCAAGCTCTATGTGCCCTTCACGGTGTTCTTCCTCGTGCCGGGCTTCGTGTTCCGCTGGCTGACCGGCTCCGACACGCCGCAGACGGTGGCCGAATTGAGCAAGCCGGAAAACGAGTGGCTGCAGCTCATGAGCATCGCGGTGTTCGTCTCGTCAAGCCTGGCAGCCGGGGGGACGGCCAACTGGTTTCTCTTCCGCCGGGCGCGCGCGGCCAGCCGCCTCGTGAGCATGCAGGGGGTGTCGGCGCGTGAAGGGCTCGAGCTCATGCGGCGAATGGGTGGGGTGAACCGTACGGCCACTTCCCTGTTCGTAGTGCTGATGCTGGTCATCACGCTCATGCAGTTCGGGGGATGACCGCGGCAGTTCTCGTGTCATGCCGCCGCGCCGGTCCCATGCGGAGCGTGGGACCAAGTGACGAAAGGCGGCGATCGATTGTTGTACTCCGATGACTGACGCGGAGTTGGTCGTCCGGACCCGTGCCGGAGACCCGGATGCGTTCGGGACCCTCGTGGCGCGTCATTACGACGCGTGCTGGCGGTTCGCGTACCACATGCTGGGGGAGCGGGCCGATGCGGAGGACGTGGTTCAGGACAGTTTTCTGCGCGCGTACCTGGCCATCGGCCGGTACGACGAGCGTGATCAGTTCCGCGGTTGGCTCTTTCGCATCCTGACCAACCAGTGCCGCAATTTCCTCACGTCGCGCGGTCGTCGGACGAAGCGCTTTGTCCAGGACGAGATCGCCATCGAGTCGGCGGCGGCGCCGCCGGCGGCGCACGCGTCGGGCATGGAAGACGCGGCGGTGGTGCGAGCCCTCGCGCAGCTCGATCCGCTGCAGCGCGAGGCCTTGCTGCTCAAGTACGCGGAAGAGCTCGAGTACTCGGAGATGTCAGCGATGACCGGGGCCGGCGAGTCGGCGCTCAAGATGCGAGTCAAGCGCGGCAGCGAACGGTTGCGGGCCTTGCTGGCCGACGCGAAGGATCGCGGGGTATGATGGGGCGCCATGGCTGCTGACGACCTGACGTTCCCTCGGCCGGATGATCTGGACGATGTGCACGCGACGTTCATCGCGTCGCAGTTGCGCGCGTCCTACGATGCCACCCCCGCCCACGATGCGACGCACGTCGCCCGCGTGTCGCGGGCGGTGCTGGCCGCGGCCATGCACGCGCCGTCCGGCGATCTCGCGGCGACGCCGCGTTCGCGCGGCGTGCGGCCTCGGTGGTGGTGGGGGGCCGCGGCGGCGGCACTGTTCATGACGGTGCTCACGCGCCCCTGGCGCCCGGACGTGGCGCAACGTCATGCCGACAGTGCCCTGACGTCGAGTGCGAGCGACTCCATGGGCCCGACCAACGAGCCCATCGTCTCCGGCCGCACGAGCGAGGAAGAGGGCGGCACGGTGCGCTTCGAGTTCACCCTGCCGGCCACCGCCCGTGCCGTCTCGCTGGTCGGCGATTTCAACGGTTGGGACGCGGGGGTCACCCCCATGGTGCGCGACCGCTCGGGGCGGACCTGGTCGGCGCGGATCCCGCTCGAGCCGGGGCGTCACGAGTACGCCTTCGTGGTCGACGGCCAGCGCTGGGTGGTGGACCCGCTCGCCCCGCAGGTGCCTGACGCGGGCTTCGGCCCCACGAATGCCGTCGTGGTGGACATCGAGGGCACGCCGTGACGCTCTCGGCCGCGCTGCTCATCGTGGCACAGATCGCGGCGGTGGGCACCCCACCCACCGGCGACACCATTCAGGTGCCGCAGATGCGCTCGCAGCCAGTCGTGACTGCGACCACGAAGCGATCGCCGGTGGCGTTCGACGCCGACCGCTTCGACTCGCTGACGGCCAACGCGCTGCGCGGCCTGTTCGACGACGCCGTCGAGTTGGGGCTGCCGGTTCGTCCTCTCGTCAATCGGGCCCTCGAGGGCGCAGCGCGGCGCGTCCCCAGCGAGCGCATCGTCCGTGTGGTACGCGAGCACGCGGCGGCGCTACACCATGCCAAGCGCGCCTTGGGCGACCTGAGCCGCGAGGATGAACTCGAAGCGGCGGCGATTGCCCTGCGCGCCGGCCTCGACGAGCGCGCCGTGGAGGCGATGCGAACAAGCCGCGGGCGGGAATCAGTGGTGGTGCCGCTGGTGGTCCTCACCGACCTCGTCCGGCGTGGCGTCCCCATGGCCAATGCCCAGGAGGCGGTAGCCAGGCTCGCACGGGCGCCGCGGTCCGACGACATCTTGCTCGGGCTGCAGGCGACGGTCGCCAAGAATGCGCAGCGGGGACCCGGGATGGCTCTCGATGCGCTCAATCGCTACGTTCAGGCCACAGGGGTGCCGCCCGCGGTGGCAGCGCCCATCTCTCCCGACCGCAAACCGGTCCGCCCGCCCGAACCGTGACGCTTCGCCGACGTACCGCCCGTGCGTTGCGCCGCCGCTCCCTCCGGAGCAGTGGATGGGCCATGCCGTGCGCGTTGCCATGCGCGCTGGCGGTCTTCGAAGCGGCGCCGCTCTCGGCGCTGCACGCGCAGGTGCGTGGCGATGCCCCCATGGCGCCCGCCGCCACTATCGGGCCGGTCACCGATGCCCCGACCTTCTCGGTGCTCGGCGTCGCGTCGCTCCCCAACGGCAGCGGCAACGCGCTTGCCCAGCGCAATGACGTGTGGCTGGGCGCCACGCAGTCGATGGGTCGTATCGGGCGCGTGAGCGTGGCCGCACTCGCCAGCGGTAATCTGCGCCTGGAAGACGGCATGACGGGCGGTGCGCAGTCGCAGGGGTTGTTGACCCTTCGCGCCCGCACGCGCGTGGGCGAGAACCGCATCTGGAGTGCCGTCAGCTACGGCCGCTCCGCGGTCAACGGCACCCCCGCGTCGGGCGTGTACGGCGAAAAGGCGCTGATGTCCGGCATGGGGTCCACGCCGGTTCTGGCCTCGCCGTCGCCCGTCGATACCACCGTCACGCGCCGTGTCGATGCCGGGCAATTGGCACGAGCCGAAGCGGGGCTCGTGACCACCTACGCCGGTATCGAATTCGCCGTCGGCATGTCGTATGAGCGCGCCACGCGCGTGACCAGACAGACGATGAGCGTGGACGTGCCGCGCGTGAGCGTGAGTGTCCCGAGCAATGCCGGACAGGTGACCAGCAGCTCGCTGCGCACGGTGCAGCGTCGCGATCTCGCGACCGGTATCGCCTCGGTCGGTTTCAACACCGGCCAGACGCAATGGCTCGTGTCCGTCACGGCCCCCGTGGCGAGTTGGCTGCGCAGCGATGCCCTCGCTCCTCTACCCCAGGCCGTGCCTACCGTCGCCTCGCTCGCGGTCGTGCAGCCCGTCACCGGATGGCTGTCGCTGGTAGGCGCCGCGGCCAGCAATGCGGCCACGATGCAGGGGGCCATGCTGCGTGACGAACTGCGCCCCCGGTCCACAGCGAACTTCTCACCGGTGGTGGCGCTTGGCGTGCGGCTCTCGCGGCTGCCGTGGCGCGATGGCGACGGAACGCCCACGGGCATTCTCGCCTTCGAGACGCGCACACTTGGCACGGTAGACAGCCTGTCGGTGGAACATGCGCAGGCTGAGGCGCCGGAGAGCGACGAATCGGGTCAATCGCTGGTGCGTGACACGCTGCGGGTGGTGCTGCTCGTGGATGCCCCGCGCGCCGAATCCGTGGAACTCATGGGCGACGCGACGCAGTGGAGCATCACGCGCATGCGTCGGCTCACGAGCGGGCGCTGGCGCGCCGAGCTCAAGCTACCGCCGGGGGCCCATCGGCTCGCCGTGCGAGCCGATGGTGGCCAGTGGATCGCCCCCCCGGGGCTGCCCATCGGCAACGACGAATTCGGGAGTGCGGTGGGCGTGCTGGTCGTCCGACGGTAACAGCTCCGAACGTCCGACCTCCGATCATTTAGCGCTTCGGCCGCACTCTGATCGTCTGCGTGGTGGAGTCCGTCACGCCTGCTCCGCTTACGAGCACCGTCAGCTGGTAGTCGCCCGCCGCCACCGGCGGGAAGTTCAGCGTCAGGCTGCGCCCCGGGCCGCCATCCGGTCGGCCATTGTCGTTGTATTTGATCGACACCGGTGTGAGTGCCTTCGACAATCCGATGGAGGCGCCGAGCTTCTGCATGAAGCTCGCGCCGAGGCGCGTGGCGCGGATCGAGACCTGCAGCGGCGCGTTGGGCGAGGCCGGACGGTACATCTCCCAGTAGATACCGATCCGTGTGCCCCCCTCGATTTCGAGCGACCCGTACGCTTGCCCCGCATTGCGCTCGAGTGAAGGCGTCGGCGATTCATCGCCGCGCTGCAGCAGGAGGTAATCGGAGAGGCGGGTGTCGGTCGGCAGCGGCTGCACCACCGTACGCACGCGGGCCGCGCGCTTCCCGACCGGGGCCAACACCTCGAGGCTCGCGATCGTGGGCGATGTGAACGGCACGAGCACGGCCCCGTTGGCACCGGCGCTGTCCTTGGTCACCGTACGCGCCGCGCTGCCGTCGAGCCGGTCGAGCGTGAGTCCGGCCGTATACGGCGCGCGTCCCATCTCCAGCTCGCGCATGAGGCGATAGCCGCCGGCAAGTAACGTGGTGTCACCACGACGGAAGCGCGCGAACTGATACGGCAGATTACCGAAGCCGTTCGCATAGCGCGTGCTGTAGCGCATGCGCGCCTTCTTGCGCTTCGGATCCCAATCACCGGCCTGCGCCGAGAGCGGATTCTCGATGGCTTCGACGGTGGGCATGAAGTCGTAACTCGGCGTGGGCTCGTGCCCGACGACCTGGGGCGGGCGCGGATCGGCCACCCCGCCATTCTGCACCGACCACGCCGTGGGCCACCCGTAGCGCACCTGCGATTCCAGCAAATCGTCTCCCCACTGCAGATCGTAGGGAATGCGCCCGAGCGAATGCACGCGCGACATCGTGCGCCGGGCGAACAGTTCGTTGCGGACGTCGTTGCCTGGCAGCATCCACAGCGGCTGCGCGAGACGGAGCACGCGCGCGTTGCGCGCCTGCCTCCCCTCGCATCCCATCGCCTTGTACGGCTCGTGCTGGAACGGATCGAGCCACATGGTGATGTCGGTCCACGCACAACGCTGTTCCGCCGGCATGGAGACAAGCGCCTTGTCGAACGCCTCCGCGCTGGCCGCGTGCTGATTGAGATTGTGCAGCGCGAGCCCGCGCAGCGCCTGGCACCACCACTCGGTACCCGCACAGGCGCGCGCCGCGGTGATGGCCATGTCGGCGAAGCCGCCTTCGATCGCGTAGCGCACGCGCATGCCACTCACCCAATCATCCTTGGGATCGGCGGCCTGCGCGCGACCGAGCAGATCGAGCAGTTGCTCCCGCTCGAGTTTCGCGTCAGCGCGCTCGGCAGGCGGCGGTACGTCGCCGTTGTTGTTCCAATAGCAGATGCGACCGAGCGGCACTTCGCATGATGCGTCGGCCCCGCCGTTGTAGAAGCGCAGACCGAGGCGGTGATTGCGCTCGAACGCTTCCTGCTGCCCGCGGGCCGACGAGCCGAGGGCACTCAGGCTGTTGGTGTTGCCACGCAGCGGATCACGCGACGCGGCGAAGCGATTGGTGTCGATGGGCGACGCGCTGGTCGCCGCGGCCGCGTTCTGCGCCGTCAGGATCTGCGGGGCGAGCCCCACGCCGGCGATCAGCCCGAGCGATGCCACAGCGAGGCAGGGGCGACGAATCCAGGAAGCGAACCGACCGACGAGCTGAGTCACGAGCTGATCCACGTGTGCTGAGCGAAGAGTGGCGGCGGGCCAGACGACCCGCAGCTGCAACCTATCGTCCGGAGCCTCGCGCGGCAGCCGGGTGGGGACGTTCGGTGTCAGAACCGCAGCGTCACCCCCACCGTGAGGGCCCAGTTGTGCGCGAGATTGCCCTCGGTCCGAAAGCCGATGGCGTCTTCGGAGTTGAAGCGTCCGATCCAATCCTTGGCCTGCACGCCGAGCATCGGCGCGTTGGTCGTGGCGAGACTCGTCCCCACCGGCCCGTCATACCAGTTGCCGGTAACGAGGTAACCCGCGTAGGGGGTGAGGTGCGCCCCCGCGCCCGTTTGGGCCTGCACCGTGGCGGCAGTGAGCGACAGAACAGTGGCGGCAACGAACGGGCGAACGAGCGAGGACGTCATGGAAAGCTCCGGTTGGTGACACGGAGCCACAGCGCAGGGTCGAGGCCAGCCGACGGAAAAAGCACAAACCCATGTCACTAAAACACTTGAAAAAACCCCGAAACTCAGCCCGTCCACAAAAGTGGACGGACGATAACGAGTTTTTGGAAGTCCAAGCAGCGAGAACCGAAAGCTGAGAACCGAAAGCTGAGAACTCCCCTGGAAATCACGCGGTCTTCGGGAGGAGTTCTCAGCTCTCAGCCTTCAGCTGTCGGTTTTTCGGTTCTCACATCCCGACGCTCGCTCCGCGCTTTTCCTGCTTCGCCTTCGCCTTGATGTTCAGCATTTCCACGATCACCGAGAAAGCCATGGCGGCGTACGTATAGCCCTTCGGGATGTGCTGCCCCATCCCCTCGGCCACCAGGTTCGTGCCGATGAGCACGAGGAACGCGAGCGCCAGCATCTTCACAGTGGGGTGGCGATCGACGAAGTCACCAATGGGCTTGGCGGCAACGAGCATCACGCACAGCGCCACCACATTGGCGAGGATCATAATGCTCACGTCTTCGGCCATACCCACAGCCGTGATGACCGAATCCAGCGAGAAAATGATGTCGAGCACCATGATCTGCGCCACCGTGGTCCAGAGCGAGCGACCCGCGCGGGCCGCTTGCTCTTCCTCGGCGTCGGGCCCTTCGAGCTTGTGGTGAATCTCCAGCGTGGCCTTCCCGATGAGGAAGAGACCACCCACCAGCAGAATCAGGTCACGTCCCGACACCGAATGGGCCAACAGTGTGAACAGCGGCCGCGTGAGTTGCATCACCCACGTGATGGAGAGCAGCAACAGCACACGGGTGACGAACGCGCCGGCCAGACCGAACGAGCGCGCCTTCGGCTGATCCTCCGGCGAGAGTTTGCCGGAGAGGATGCTGATGAAAATGATGTTGTCGATGCCGAGGACGACCTCGAGCACCGAGAGGGTGAGCAGGGATACCCACGCCTGCGGATCAGAGAGCCAGTCGAACATGCGGGAAGCATCGCCAGTTGCATTGTGAAATGGCAGTCGGGGCAGCGATCGGTGACCGAGCTCCGTACCCGGCACCCGGTCCGTTTAGTTTTCCCCCGATATGACCGGTGAACCGAACCCAAGCCCGGCGGCCGGCAAGCCCGCCGTCGTCCTCCTCTCAGGGGGACTCGACTCCACGACCGTGCTCGCGGTGGCCAAGCGCGAGGGGTATGCGCCGCACGCGATGACCTTCCGGTACGGCCAGCGGCACTCGGTGGAGATCGAGGCGGCACGCCGAGTGGCGAGCGCTATGGGCGTAGCCAAACACGTGGTGGTGGACATCGACCTGCGGCAGTGGGGCGGCTCGGCGCTGACCGCCGACGTGGACGTCCCGAAGGACCGCGACGTGGACCACGCGACCGACGAAATCCCGGTGACCTACGTGCCCGCGCGCAACACGATTTTCCTGTCGTTCGCGCTGGCCTGGGCGGAGGTGCTCGGGGCCGATGCCATCTTCATCGGGGTGAATGCCCTCGATTACTCCGGCTACCCGGACTGCCGCCCCGAATACGTGGCGGCATTCGAGCAGATGGCCAACTTGGCGACAGCGGCCGGTGTGCAGGGGACGCAGCGCCTCCACATTCATGCCCCGCTGCAGCACCTCACCAAGGCACAGATCGTCGCGCTCGGGCACGAGTTGGGCGTGGATTACAGCCTGACCACGAGTTGCTACGATCCGGAGCCGGACGGGACGGCCTGCGGGCACTGTGATGCGTGTCAGTTGCGTCTCCGCGGGTTCGCCGAAGCGGGATCGCAGGACCCTATCGCCTACGCGGGCTGACCGTGGCGTACACGGTCAAGGAGTGCTTCTACACCCTGCAGGGTGAGGGGCTCAACGCAGGGCGGGCGGCCGTGTTCTGCCGGTTCTCCGGGTGCAACCTGTGGACAGGGCGCGAAGCGGATCGCGAGACGGCCGTGTGCACCTTCTGCGATACCGACTTCGTGGGCGTGGGCCCCGACGGCGGGAAATTCACGACCGCGGCGGCGCTGGCCGCGTTCGTGAAGAGCCGGTGGCCGGCCGATGCCCCGGCCGATGTGCGCCCGCTGGTGGTGTGCACCGGCGGTGAGCCCTTGCTCCAGCTGGACGAGGCCGCGGTGGTCGCGCTGCACGCCGAGGGCTTCGAAGTGGCTGTGGAGACGAACGGAACCCAGCCCGCCGTGCCCGGACTCGACTGGATCTGCGTGAGCCCCAAGGCGAACGCGCCCGTCGTGCTCACGGCCGGCGACGAACTCAAGCTGGTGTACCCTCAGCCCCTGGCGATGCCCGAACGGTTCGAGGGGATGGCCTTCAGGCACTTCCTGCTGCAGCCCATGGACGGCCCCGACGTGGCCGCCAACACCCGATCCGCGCTCGCGTACTGCCTGGCCAACCCCAAGTGGAGGCTGAGCGTGCAGACGCACAAGGTGGTGGGGATTCGGTAGGGGCCAGAAGTTGGACTGAAAGCTGAGGACCGATAGCTGAAAGCTCCCTCCGCCGATCGCGTAATCCGCCGGGGGAGCTTTCAGCTTTCAGCTTGCAGCCGTCAGCCGTCAGCCAAACTCTCTTACTTCTAAGACACCGGCAAGTTCGATCCCCTCATCACGGCTGTAATACCCGACTCTGGCGGCGGTCTCTCCCCGTGAATAGTTTCACGATCCGCTGCTAAAGAGCGGCCTCTGCCTTACCCCTCGTCCCGGCCACGATTCCGTGATCCGTCCCCCGCGTACCCTGCTTCCTCTGCTTGCTGCCGCGCTCGTCGCGGCGGCACCGGCGCAGGCACAGGACTCCCGTGGCGTGACGTTCGAATCAAAGAAGCCGTTTGCCGCGTTCAGTGCGTCAGCCGAGCGGTTGCGCGACAGCATCGTGTCAAAGGCGCGTGGCAGCGTGGGCACGCGCTACAAGCTTGGCGGGACCAAGCCCGGCATCGGCCTCGACTGCAGCGGCCTCGTGCGGTACGCGATGAGCATGCTCGACGTGGTGATGCCGCGCACGGCGCAGGGGCAGTCGAAGGTGGGCACGGAAGTCCCGAAGGATGTCGCGGCGCTCAAGCCCGGCGATGTGCTCACGTTCGGGCGCGGCAAGCGCATCTCGCACGTCGGTATCTACGTGGGTGATGGCAAGATGGTGCACGCGAGCACCTCGCAGCGTCAGGTCATCGAGACCTCGCTCACCAAGCGAAGCCCGCTCATTCGCCAGTGGAAAGGTGTGCGCCGTTTCGTCGACGCCAACACCACCCAGTTGCGCGACAGCATTCTCGCCTTCGCCGATTCCATCTCGAAGTAACCGCGCGCTCGCGCCCTGTGGCATCGCCGCTCGTGGCCCTTGGGTCACGGGCGTTTATCATTGCGCAACGCCGGTTCGCGACGCAGCGTAGGAGGCATAGTTCCCGCCTTCCACTCATGGAGTCCCGATGCATCGGTCCCCGCATCACTTCGTTACCGCGTCCCTCGCCCTCCTCGCGGCGACGACAGCGTTCGTTTCACCGGCTCGTGCGCAGCAGGCCACCGCACCGTCGACCGCCCCGGCGAACCGCCTCACGATCGCTGACTACTTCAACTGGGAGGATGTGGCGAGTCCGTCGCTCTCTCCCGACGGTCGCCAGATCCTCTACACGCGCACGTGGATCGATCAGCTGAACGACAAGCGCGAATCGTCGGTGTGGATCATGAACGCCGACGGCACGCGCAATCGCTTCCTGGTAAAGGGCAGCGACGCGAAGTGGTCGCCCGACGGCACGCGCATCTCGTACATCGCCCCGGGTGAACCTGGTGGCGCGCAGATCTGGGTGCGCTACATGGACGCTGAAGGCGCCACCACGCAGATCACGCGGCTCACCGAGTCGCCCGACAACGTGGAGTGGAGCCCCGACGGCAAGGCACTCGCCTTCGGCATGCTCGTGCGGCAGAACGAAGAGATGCGCATCGCCATGCCCGCGCCGCCGAAGGGCGCGAAGTGGACCGAACCGCCACGCGTGGTCACCAAGGTGAAGTATCGCGCCGACCGGCAGGGCTTCTTGGAGAACGGTCTTCGTCAGCTGTTCACCGTGCCCGCCGATGGTGGCACGCCGCGTCAGGTGACGACCGGCGAGTGGGCCGCCAACGGCACCACGTGGATGCCCGACGGCAAGCGCCTGCTCTTCACCTCGCTCCGCACGCCCGACGCCGAGTACGCGTGGCGCGAAAGTGAGATCTATGCGGTGGATGTCGCGAGCGGTGCCATCAGCGCCCTCACGAAGCGCAAAGGGCCCGACAACAATCCCACGCCCTCGCCCGACGGACGCTACGTGGCCTACACCGGCTACGACAGCACCGATGCCACGTGGAAGGATGCCATTCTCTACGTGATGGATGCCGATGGCGGCAACGTGCGCGCCCTCACCGAAAAGCTCGATCGCTCACCGGCCGGGATGCTCTGGTCGCCCGACGGCAGCGGCGTGTATTTCAACGTGGAGAACGAAGGGTCGAAGAACCTGTACTTCGTATCACTCAAGGGTGACGTACCCCAGGTGACGAAGGGCGTGCAGGTGCTCACCGTGACCGACCTCGGCAAGTCGTTCATGGCGGTGGGTGTGAACACCACACCCACCAAGCCCAACGACATCGTGGCGTTCGACGTGCGCACGACGACGCTCAAGCAGCTCACCGAAGTGAATGCCGATGTGCTCGCGGGCAAGCAGCTCGCGACCACCGAAGAGGTGTGGTACACGTCGGTCGATGGCTACAAGATCCAGGGATGGATCGTGAAGCCGGCGGGCTTCGATGCCAGCAAGAAGTACCCGCTGATGCTGGAGATTCACGGCGGCCCGCACAGCATGTACAACGTGGCCTTCAACTTCTCGCGGCAGGACCACGCGTCGAACGGGTACGTAATGCTGTACACCAACCCGC
>Ga0164292_10000967_pt1 | contig 22806 bp, 22 predicted proteins | sample GEODES117metaG_FD_111486 | JGI IMG/M metagenome (GOLD analysis project Ga0164292, IMG submission 111486) | Eutrophic lake water microbial communities from Lake Mendota, Wisconsin, USA - GEODES117 metaG | ecosystem: Environmental > Aquatic > Freshwater > Lake | place: USA: Lake Mendota...
CGCAGATCAATACACAGAGCGCGCACCCGATGGCAAGTACACATCAAATACTTTAGATTCTGGCGCAATTATCGATTGTCTGGATTGGACCGATACCCGCACCCTCGAAGAGACCCAAGCCGACGCCAAGCGATTTACCGAAGTCGCACCCATCTTCGGCCCTTACCTTGCATACTCAAGTGCTGCTTGCAAGTATTTAACTCCACCCACAAAAGATAAGTTAACGCGCACCACCAACAAGATAACTTCCATCAACACCGCACCCGTGATCGTCATCGGCACCACTCGAGATCCAGCAACACCTTACGAATGGGCAGTCGGCCTTAATAAAATCTTCACCTCGTCAAAACTAATCACACTAAACGCCGACGGCCACACCGGCCAAGGTCGCGGCAGCGCGTGCGTCGATGAGGCCGTCGATGCTTATCTACTTGAGGGCATAAGTCCAAAAGCGAACTTGATTTGCGCACTCTAAACTCAAATTTTAAGGTAAACCAAATACTATATACCGGTGGATTTATTATTTCGCCTAAAGAGTATAACTCTTAATTCTATAAATCAGTTTCGAATGTCCCCAGTAGGCATTGATACATATGACAATCTTTTCCAAGATCGAAAAGATATTCATTTCAGATAAAGATCAGCTTTCTGATTCATGGTTTAAATCTGAAATCCATGGCGCTCTTGAGAACGTTTCAATCGATTGGATAGACCCTTCAAGCCAAGATGGCAAAACCGGTATCGTTTCCGTTCATTTGAGCGCACCCAAAGGTTGAGTAGTCCTGGATTGAAGATAAGCCGAGTATTGCTGTCTATTTCTTCATTTAATCAACCGCAAAAAGGCATTTAGCGGCACATACCAGTGCTTGATCTGAACAATTTTGAATCTGAAATGCAAGAGGCCATAAATCGTTCTTGGAATACTAGGAAAAGTATACATCTGAAATGATTTACCTACGTAGACTAAATTTGTCGCTTCACATATTTTTTTGAAACAATCGTCGTACCAAGTTGAATAAAGTTCAATTATTGTTACCCCAAATGGACAGAATAAAATGTTAGAAAGTGCTCCACCATGATACGAAACTACCTTTTTTGCGCGACCAAACAACTCAGCAACTTCATTTAGCTCCAAATCGGCTGGATCAATTAACTTAAATCCCAATAATCTTGCAATTAACTCAAGAAGCATGAAGTTAATTGGCTTCCTCCATTTGAGATCGTAATGAACCAATGCTTTTCTTCGCAGCATAATTTTTACATCTTGGGGGAAGTGATTCGACTTAGGAAACGATTCAACTATAAATTGCTTAATTCTTGTTATATAACGATCAATCTTCGAAGCATCTATACAAATAATTACCAACTTATCAACAGTGATGACCATATTTCCGGAAGCAAAAAAAACCCTACAATTTGGAAAAAGTTTTGCGAGCAGATCCGCAAAATATTGCTTAGATCTTGGTGACATATCTTCATTAAGAATGAAATTTTTATTAAAAGCCAAATCAAGGCCAATCAAATAATCTAATTTTGAAACAAAATAGACTATAGATTCGTAGTATAGGAAATCGACACCCGAGCCTAAAAAAATTCCATGTGACAACGAAACACTTTGCTCATTTGAATTAATCAAACTGTATGTGTCTGATTGATAAACTACGCCATATCTTTTCTCTTCGCCCACCATATGCTTATCATTGAAATAGAAAACTTCGCTAACAGCATCGAACACAACACCAGGAGCAATAATTTGCACTTTTTCTAACTCTGCCAAATAAACAGTTTCACCGGACAATCCATCTACCGCTCGCGGTGGTTGAGTTGAAGAAAAGATTGCCATAAGAAAAAATAACATGAATAATCGAATAGATGTGATCTGGGGCCTAGTAAATCCACCTAGAATCGCACTTACTTATTTTTTGATCTGCTGAAGGGGTATACTTTCCCTATAATTTTCAAGGCCTATCGTATTGAGGAGAGAGATTTGGGAACAAACTCAAGCAAAATAGTCCTCATCACCGGTGCAGACGGATTCATCGGATCACATTTGACTGAAAGTTTGGTTCGCTTGGGCTACACCGTTCGAGCTTTCACTTATTACAATTCATTCAACTCGTGGGGTTGGCTCGATAATTGCGCCAACGATGTCAAAGGTAATTTTGAAGTAGTTTCCGGAGATATTAGAGATCCATATGGAGTAAGAAAGGCAGTGAAGGGAACAGATGTAGTTTTGCACTTGGCTGCTCTCATTGCGATTCCATATTCATATAACTCGCCAGATGCCTATGTAGAGACCAATATACGGGGTACGTTAAATATGCTACAGGCGGCCCGAGATTACGACGTTTCCAAATTTGTTCATACTTCAACAAGCGAAGTTTATGGAACCGCAAAGTTTGTTCCAATTACAGAAGACCACCCGCTACAGGGACAGTCGCCTTATTCGGCTACAAAAATCGGCGCGGATCAAATTGCACAGTCTTTCTATTCCTCTTTTAATTTACCAGTAACAACACTTCGTCCCTTTAACACTTACGGACCCAGACAATCACTTCGTGCCGTAATCCCAACAATAATTACGCAAATTGCATCCGGGGTAAGAAACATAAAGTTAGGTGCAACTTCACCAACCAGAGACTTTAGCTTCGTCCAAGACACGGTAGATGGATTCATTTCTTCGATTGAGTGTGATGAGGCAATCGGAAAAGTAATGAATCTAGGAAGCAATTTTGAAATTTCGATAGGTGATACGGTTTCTGAAATTTCAAAATTGATGGGGGCTGAAATTACAATCGAAAGCGAAGATGAAAGGAAAAGACCAGACAATTCAGAGGTAGAAAGACTCTGGGCTGACAATACACTAGCGAGAAATATTCTTAATTGGTCTCCCAGGTTTGAAGGACTATCTGGATTTCAAAAAGGGCTTCAAGAAACTATCGAGTGGTTTGAAAAGCCTGAAAATCTTACGCAATTCAAGCCTAGAATTTATAACAAATGAGCGCTATCTTGCGAAAGAGCGCGAAGTCTTCTGAAATTCTGGGAGCGATTAAAAGCGTAGTTGGTGATGAACCTGCAAATCTGCATGAGCCAAGTTTCGAGGGTAATGAACTTGAATATTTGAAAGAATGTATTGAATCCACTTTTGTTTCATCATCGGGGAAGTACGTAGATAAATTCGAAGATGAATTAGCCGCTTTCACAAGCGCAAAATTTGCAATATCTGTTGTTAACGGAACAGCAGCATTGCACCTTTCATTAATTTTGTCTGGCGTAAAACCCGGTGATGAGGTTTTAGTTCCAGCCCTATCTTTTGTGGCAACCGCAAATGCGGTGGCATATTGCGGAGCAACCCCACATTTTGTTGATTCAAATTATGAAACTCTTGGGCTGGACGCAAATAGACTAAGAGAATACTTAAGAGTAGAAACAAAAATGGTAAATGGATATTGCGTAAACAAAAAAACACAAAGAATAATTCGAGCAGTCGTTCCAATGCACACCTTTGGTCACCCTGTTGATATCGATGGAGTTTTAACGTTAGCCAGTGATTTCAATTTGCAATTAATTGAAGATGCCGCCGAATCTTTAGGCAGTTTGTACAGGAACAGACACACTGGAACATTTGGAAGCTTTGGTGTTTTGAGCTTTAACGGAAACAAAACAATCACCACAGGCGGCGGCGGCGCGATTCTTACCAACAACGAGGAATTTGCAACTAAAGCAAAACATATGTCCACTACCGCTCGGCTCAAGCATAATTGGGAATTCAAGCATGATGAGATTGGCTTCAATTATCGAATGCCAAATCTAAATGCTGCACTTGGGTGCGCGCAGATGGAGAAACTCCCAGAGAAATTACAGGCCAAAAAACGCCTATTCCACAAATATTCGGAAGCATTTTCAGGTATCAAAGGAGTAAAAATCTTCGTCGAACCCCAAGGAAGCAATAGTAATTATTGGCTACAAACTTTGATTTTGAGCGAAGACAATTTGGAATTACGAGACGAGATTCTTGAAGTAACTAATGCTCAAAAAATCATGACTAGACCTATATGGACTCCATTAAGTGAACTTCGACCATACTTTTCATCTCCAAGCATGAAATTAGATGTAGTCAAGTCTCTCGAGAAGCGTTTGATAAGTCTTCCGAGCAGCCCAAGTTTGTCATTGGAGAAACATGCTTAAGAAAAAAATTGTTGTAATTGGTGCAGGCGGACATGCGCAGTCCTGTATAGATGTGATCGAAGCTCAAGGGAAATTTAAAATCATGGGGCTGATTGGTACCGAATATGAAGTTGGAAAAGAAATTTCAGGATATTCAGTTATTGGTACCGATGAGTATCTTCCGTTTTTGGCTTCAAAGATAACAAATGCAATAATTGGTTTAGGACAAATAGAAATCTCGGATATTCGAAGAAATCTCTTTTTAAATCTTAAACAATATGGTTTCAACTTACCCGTGATCATTTCCCCAAAGGCGGACGTTTCTAAACGCGCACAAATTGGCAGTGGAACAATAGTAATGCATCACGCCTTAGTTAGTGCCGGAGTTAAAATCGGCGAGAATTGCATAATAAATTCCAAGTCAAATATTGAACATAACTCGATTATCGAAAGTCATTCTCACATTTCGACTGGAGCCATCGTAAATGGAAATTGCTTAGTTGGTAGTGGCTCATTTATTGGTAGTGGTTCCGTTGTAAAGCAAGGTTGCTCAATTGGAATAAATTCAATAATCGGTATGTTGACCAGTGTAAGAAATGATATCCCCGCTAATTCCATATACAAAGGTGAAGCAGACAAATGAAAGTGGAGATCATTGCGGAAGCAGGAGTAAATCATAATGGTGAATTAGGTATTGCAAAGAAAATGATTGAGGTTGCGGCCCATGCGGGTGCCGACTTTGTAAAATTCCAGACATTCAAATCCGAACTACTAGCTACGGATGAGGCCCCAAAGGCTGAGTATCAAAAATCTGAAAAACTTGGCTTTGAATCGCAACGCGAAATGCTAAAGAAGTTAGAAATTAACGAAGAGATGCACATAGAGCTGATCAAACACTGTCGCGAATTAAACATTGAATTTCTTTCAACTGGATTTGATGTTGAAAGCATAGAGATGTTGATGAAATTAGGAGTCAATATTTTAAAAGTTCCTTCTGGAGAAATAACAAATTATCCATATTTAAAGTATGTAGGAGCCCAAGGAAAGCGTGTTTTACTATCCACCGGGATGTCAAATTTAGAGGAAGTATCAGCGGCAATTGACGTATTAGTTTCATCCGGTACAAGAAGTGACCAAATTACCGTTCTGCACTGCACAACCGCATACCCCACTCCAATGAGTGACGTAAACCTAAGCGCTCTTCTGGCGATAAGAGATCAATTTTCTGTAGCAATAGGCTATTCCGATCACACATTAGGAATTGAGATCTCAGTTGCCGCGGTTGCTCTAGGAGCAACAGTAATTGAAAAACACTTCACACTTGATCGTTCACTTCCTGGTCCCGATCACAAAGCGAGCCTTGAACCAAATGGGTTACGGGATATGGTTAAGAGTATTAGAAACATTGAGTTGGCAATCGGTGATGGGATAAAACAAGCTATGCCTTCCGAAACATCTAATTTGAATGTGGCTCGCCGCTCGATCGTAGCTTCAAAGTCAATCAATGCTGGTGAAAAGTTTTCCGACTCTAACCTGGCAACCAAACGTCCAGGATCAGGGATTTCACCTATGCGCTGGAATGAGTTACTTGAGAAAACCGCGAGTCGCTCGTATGAGGCAGATGAGTTAATCGATGAGGCGTAAAATATGCGTTGTAACGGGTGGAAGATCTGATTACGGCCTGCTCAAATGGTTGATGAAGGCTATCCAAGCTGATACAGATCTGGAACTTCAAATCATCGCGACCGGCATGCATTTGTCTACAAAATTCGGAAATACTTTCACTGAAATTGAGCAAGACGGCTTCAAAATAAACGAAAAAGTTGATTGCCTGGGTGTATATGACACCGCAATAGGCACCACAAATGCCATGGCAAAAACTATAACTGGATGTTCTGAGGCTTATTTGAGATTAAGGCCTAACGTAGTGTTAGTACTTGGAGATAGATTTGAAATATTCTCTGCCGTAGCAGCAGCACTTGTTTCCAAGATTCCTGTCGCACATTTGCACGGAGGTGAGATTACTTCAGGAGCTATTGATGAAAGTTTTCGCCACGCGATTACAAAAATGAGTGCAGTGCATTTCGTAGCTAATGAGGAATATAGACGTAGAGTTTTGCAACTAGGTGAAGATCCAAATTTAGTATTCAACGTTGGCGGATTAGGCGTCGATGCGATTTTAAATATTAAATTTTTGAATAAAGAACAATTATCAGATGATTTAGGAATTAATTTTTTAGACAAGTCTCTCTTGATAACATTTCACCCAGAGACTGCGACATCAAAATCGCCGGACATTCAAATCGGGGAGATTACAAATGCACTAAAAAAATTAAAAGATACAACTCTAATTTTCACAATGCCAAATAGTGACTTCGGTAACTCAATTATAACAGAATCAATTCGACATTTTGTGAATCAGGATAAAAACCGATTCTTCTTTGAGTCACTTGGGCAAACTCGATATTTTTCTATACTCAACATTGTTGACGGAATAGTGGGAAATTCTTCAAGTGGATTATCGGAAGCACCTTCGTTTAAAACAACTACGATAAATATTGGAAAACGTCAAAACGGAAGAATCCAAGCATCCAGTGTTCTTAGTTGCGAAGCTACAGTAAACGAGATCGATGAAGCGTTTAAAATCATGTACTCCGAATCTTTTCAAACCAACTTAAAAAACACCATAAATCCCTATGGAAGAGGCGGCGCAAGTTCAAAAATAGTGAAGATCTTAAAGGAAGTCGACCTTCAAGGATTAATTGAGAAATCATTTAATGACCTATAATTTAGTTATGACGGGATGGGTTTAGTTGTGGGAAATCAGAATTCTGTCTGGCAAAATGCCTTGTTAGACTCCGACTCCAATATAGAGCAGGCAATAAATGTACTTAATATTGGTGCGCTAAAAATCGTAATAGTGACAAATCCAGGCAATAAATTTTTAGGAACTATTTCTGACGGCGATATCCGCAGAGGAATTCTAAAAGGATGTTCCCTAAATAGTCCAATAAAAGAAATCATTCAAACGAATTCGTTAGTGGTCGACCCAAGAATGAACCGAGATAAAGTATTGCAACTCATGTTTACTCGAAAGATTCAACAAATTCCGATTGTAAATGATGAAGGAATTGTTTTAGGCCTGCATCTCTGGGATGAGATTAATCTGCAACCTAAGCGAAATAATGTAATGGTTATTATGGCTGGTGGTAAAGGAACTCGCTTGCTTCCTATCACGGCAGAACGACCTAAGCCGATGCTAGAGGTTCTTGGAAAACCTATTTTGGAGCACATCTTACAACGCGCAATTAAACAAGGTTTTTCAAAATTCGTAATCTCAGTAGGACACCTTGGGCATTTAATCGAGGAATACTTCGAAGACGGGAACAATCTAGGCATCTCGATAAGCTACATCCGTGAAGGTAAGCCTCTGGGTACAGCAGGAGCACTAAGTTTATTGGAAATCGAACCAATAGATCCCGTAATAATTACTAACGGTGACGTTCTGACCGAATTAAATTACGGAGAAATGATTGATTTCCATGTGCATCAAAAAACAGATGCAACGATGGCCACTAGAGTCTACGAAATACAGAACCCTTTTGGAGTGGTTAACACCGACGGACTAGACATAATTAGTTACGTTGAAAAACCAGTAAGCAGGAATTATATAAATGCTGGTGTATATGTTTTCGATCCGAAGGTACTTAAAGTTATAGACAAGAATCAGCATATGGACATGTCAACTGTATTTGAACGATTAATTCAAAGTGATTACCGCGTTATCGCCTTTCCAATTCATGAACAATGGTTAGACATAGGAAGACCTGAAGAGTTTAAAACTGCATTGGAATTAGTCAAGAGTGTTGATTTAGAAAAGAGAAAATAATGATTGATTTAAAATGGTGCAGCGAATGTTTAACAATGTCGACGAGACCACGAATCACATTTGATGAAAACGGAAGGTGCAACGCCTGTGTTTGGAAAGAAAAAAAGAAGGAATTAGACTGGACTACTCGAGAAAAAGAACTCAATCAGCTGCTGGATAGTCATCGCAAGAAAGATGGTAACTTTGATTGCCTTGTCCCCATGAGTGGCGGCAAGGATGGTTCGTACGTCGCGTACAACTTGAAACACAAATATGGAATGAATCCATTATGTGTGACCATCACCCCTGCGTTACCACTAGACCTGGGAGAGAAAAACCTAAGGGCATTTGTTGCAAGTGGGTACAACCACATTTCCATAAATCCTGATAGCGAAGCTATGAAAAAACTAAATAAAATCGGTTTCATTGAGATGGGATTCCCCTATTATGGCTGGCTTACAGCAATTACGACGGCACCAATCCGAATAGCAATTGCACATGAGATCGAACTAATCTTTTATGGAGAGGATGGGGAAGTTGAGTACGGTGGATCAACGGAAACCCAAAGAGATCCAATTTATAACACAAATTATCAAAAAAGAGTCTATCTCGAAGGGGGCCATGAAAATATACTTTCAATGTCAAATCTTCGAAAAGATCAAAGATTATTCTTCGAGTTTCCCGATCCTAAATCAAAAGAAACACAGAAAATTAAACTCACGCACTGGTCATATTTTGAGAATTGGGACCCTTACAGAAATTATTTAGTAGCAAAAGAACACTGTGGTCTGACCGAAGCGGAAACTTCCAATGCAGGAACGTTTACTAATTTTTCTCAGAATGACCAGGCTCTATATTCACTGCATACATACCTCATGTATTTGAAGTTCGGTTTTGGTAGAGCAAACCAAGATGCGAGTATAGAAGTGCGTCGAGGGGCAATGGACAGAAAGCAAGCGATAAATTTGGTGAAATTGTACGATGGCCATTATCCGGAAGAATACATCTCACAGTATTTGGAATACTACCAAATGTCAAAATCAGAATTTGATTCTGTGCTGAAAAAATTTGTAAATCAAGATTTGTTTTCATTTGTAGCGGGATACTGGAAACCGAGATTCGAGATTAAATGAAAACCAAAGAAGTGACCATCATTAACTTTGGTATGGGGAATGTATGGTCAGTTTCGAGCGCCTTTGAATATTTAGGATGTAAAGTTAGGATTACTTCAGATAGAAAGGAGTTAAAGAGTGCTGAAGCATTAATCCTTCCAGGCGTTGGATCCTTTAAGTTGGCTATGGAAAGAATTCAAAAGTTAGACTTACGTGATGAAATAGTTGAGACCGTTAAAGTCAGCGGAGTTAAAATCTTGGGAATATGTCTAGGAATGCAGTTGTTTGGAAAAAGCGGAACTGAAAATGGTTTCCATGAAGGATTAAATCTTTTACCCCTAGAAGTTGCTGATTTTAGCTTTAAAAATTCAAAACAAATTAAAACACCACATATCGGTTTTAACCAGGTGGATAGCGTGGAAGATTCTGTTTTATTCAATGATTTACCGAGAAAATCGGATTTCTATTTTGTACATTCCTACAGGATGCTTCCTAACTTGAAAAGCGGGAAGTCTGCTACAACATTTTACGGAGAAAAATTCTTAGCCGCCTATGAACATGAAAATGTCTTTGCTACACAATTTCATCCAGAAAAAAGTCAGACAAACGGTTTGACTCTACTCAAGAACTTTCTTAAGGCTTAGGGTCATGCTAAAAAAACGCATGATTTTTACTTTGTTGTATGGGAATGGAAACTTTCATTTAAGTAGAAATTTTAGGCTTCAAGTAGTCGGTGACATTAAATGGCTCAATCAAAACTATAATTTTGCAAAAATTGCACATTCAATAGATGAGTTGGTTGTTCTTGATGTATCAAGAGGCTATAGAAACGAGGATGATTTTTGTTTTGCCCTCAAGGCACTTGCCAAGGATTGCTTCGTGCCAATTTCTGCAGGAGGTGGAATAAGAAGAGTAGAGTCTGCCGAGAAATTACTTCATTCGGGCGCGGACAAAATTGTTGTAAATTCAGCTCTTTATGGAGAAAATAGTTTTATGAGCTCCCTATCCAGTTTGCTGGGGGAACAGTCCATAATTGCATCTGTCGATGTGAAGACTGGAGCTGATGGAGATCACCAAATTTGGACAGAAAATGGTTCGAACTTAATTGAAGAAAATGCAGAGTTTTGGATTCAACGCTTATCGGATTACCCAATAGGAGAGATTTACCTTAATTCCATCGGAAACGATGGAACAGGAAACGGATTCGAGATGGATCTGCTAGATATATTGCCATCGAATTTGATGAAGCCGGTGATCCTTGCTGGGGGCGCAGGAAACTCTCAACACTTACTCGAAGCGCTTAGAGACGAGCGTGTGGATGCCGTAGCCACGGCTAACCTTTTTAATTTTGTTGGCGATGGACTAACTGACGCACGGAAATCTATCATCTCAAAGGGAGTAGATTTGCCGATGTGGAAACCAATTTTAGATTATCAACTTCAGTGTTATTCCTCTGGGTTGAAAAAAAATGAAGATTGAACGCCTTCTAATTGTTGGGCTAGGAAGTATTGGGAAAAAACATTTAAGTATTGCCCGGAGCATGTACCCTGAAGCCAAAATTATGGTCTTGAGGCACAGCAAATCGAACGAAACTTTACAAACAGTTAATTTCACCGTTTATAACGAAAAAGATGCCATCGATTTCAATCCCCAGATTTCGATTATTTGCACTCCATCGAGTCAACATGTTTCTATCGCAATGGCCTTGGCCAAAATAGGATCGCACCTACTGATCGAGAAACCAATTTCCAATGAAACGATAAACGTTCGCGAACTGGTGGATTACTGCAAAGTCCACAACAGGGTATTGCTTATCGGATATAACCTTAGATATCTAGGCTCACTCTTATATTTTAAAAACCAGATTGATAGTGGCTGTATTGGCAAAACACTCTCGGTCAGATGCGAAGTTGGACAGTATTTGCCGTCTTGGCGAAAAGATACAGACTACCGAACTAGCGTATCGGCCAATAGAAGATTGGGTGGAGGCGTGCTTCTAGAGTTGAGCCACGAAATAGATTACTTGAGATGGATTTTCGGAGAGATAATTTGGGTGAGATCAACCCTGGCCAAATTGAGTAGTTTAGAGACAGACGTTGAAGATTATGCAAACCTTACAGTGGGAATTATGGCATCAAAACAATCTGAATTAATCATTGGCAACGTCATCATGGATTTCTTCAGACATGATGATAAAAGAGTCTGCTTTGCCATAGGAGAGTTAGGCACTCTAATGTGGGATGGAATTGAAGATAAGGTGCTAAAGAAATTATCAAACGAAAGTAACTGGACTACACTCTTTCAAGGAAAGCGAAATCGCGAAGAGAGTTATACTCAAGAATGGAAGGCATTAACTGAGCTAGTTGAAAATGAGAAAAGCGAAGCGCTATCAGGTGATGATGGACTCGCCGTCCTAAAGATAATTGAGGCAACCAGAAAATCTGCGAAAAAGGGAAGACAAATAAATGTGAAAAGCCCTTCAATCAAAAAAGGAATCGAAAATTGAGCACCGTGGCTTTTGTATTTGCCCGAGGTGGATCCAAAGGGTTACCGAACAAAAATGTTTTAGATTTTTCTGGAAAACCACTTATCGCTTGGTCCATAGAACAGGCACTAGCAGTGAAGAGAATAGATAGAGTAATAGTTTCAACAGATTCTGAACAGATAGCAAATATCGCAAAAAATTACGGTGCTGAAGTTCCATTTATCCGACCCGCTGACCTTGCTACAGATTTCTCACCCGAAATTCTTGCCTGGAAACACGGGCTGAAATACCTGAAAGAAAGCACAGGAGAATATCCTGAGGTTTTCCTATCTATTCCGACGACTGCACCATTGCGCTTAAGCTCTGATATTGACCTATGTTTAGATGAATTTTTAATTAGGAAGCCAGACGTGGTTGTGACGGTTACTGATCCACACCGAAATCCGCATTTCAATATGTTGCGAATCAACACACAGGGAATCTGCAGTTTGGTCATTCCTAAGGAAGTAAGTGTGGCTAGACGACAAGACGCCGAAGAAGTCTTTGATATGACAACTGTATGTTACGTAGCAGATCCTTTTTTCATTGAAAAGTGCGAATCTATACTGGAGGGCACAGTACGATCTGTGCATATACCTGCAGAAAGAGCGGTAGATATAGATAATTTGATGGATTTTCAATTTGCAGAATTCATCCATAGCAAGCGAGGTGGCGATCAATGATTGACCCAAGATCACAGATGGATTTATCTGGAAGAACCGCATTGATAACTGGTGCCGCTGGTGGGCTTGGGAGCGTATTTTCAAAATCTCTAGCCTCGCTTGGCGCTAATTTGATACTCGTTGACATCGATGAGATTAAATTGAACTCAATCGCTGCGGAAATTCGATCACTCGTCAATGTTGAAATTACACTATTTCAATGCGATCTTGAGAAAGAGAATGAAAGAACTAATTTAATTACGAACGTTCTGAAATCAAATTCAGAACTGAACATATTGGTAAATAATGCAGCTTTTGTTGGATCCTCAGATTTGACTGGCTGGGCGGAACCCTTTCTTCTTCAATCCTTGGAGACGTGGAACCGTGCGATTGAAGTGAATCTCACGGCATGTTTTCATCTAATTCAAGGGCTGTCTCCACTAATGAAAAAATCAAAAGGTGCAAATGTTGTAAACATTTCATCCATTTATGGCCATCATGCACCAGATTGGACACTATACGAGGGCACGAGTATAGGAAATCCGGCAGCCTACGCATCGTCAAAAGGTGGATTGATTCAGCTAACGCGTTGGCTGGCGTCAACCCTCGCCCCAGAAATCCGAGTTAATGCTCTATCTCCTGGTGGCATTTTGAGGAACCAACCTGAATCATTCATAGGTCGCTACGAAGAGAAGATACTACTTGGAAGAATGGCAAAGGAATCAGATTTTATTGGGGTCTTAGCCTTTTTGGCCAGTGATTCCTCGGCGTACATGACTGGTCAAAATCTTTTGATGGATGGCGGCTGGAGTTAACACCGGCTAAAATTTCACATTCGAATTCTTCATTTCTGCAAGTCTATTGTAATCCGATCTTGCCTGATCAAGAAATACTTTTATCTCAGGAGAGATTTTTTCTAGGAGGGATTCGTAGAGCGAGGATTTGTTGGTCGATTCTCGTGGCAATTGTTCCTGTTTCATCATTCGTGAAGTCGACCGTGTGGTTACAGTACCTAGATGATTTGCAATTCTTTCCAGCTGTGCATTTGGAAAGCGCATCAAATCATCAAACTCCAAAATGTAAACATTTCTTCTGAACCTTTCTTCGAGCTCTAACATGCCGTTTAAGTTGTGGGAAAAACAGAAATGAATCATAAGCACCAATCTTTCATAGTCATTCAAATCAGAATCTTCGAAATCAGAATCGACCAAGAAAATTGGAACAATCTTGTCCTTCTTCGAAAATGAAAACTGAAATTCTCGAGGATCAGAACCGATTCGATTTGCAAAACCACGACGGTGCCAATCGAAAACCAACTCACAAGGATCTCGGAGGATGTACACAATACTCAAATCTTCCCCAAAAGCCTGGAAGAAAAGAGGTGCGCTTCGCAAAGCGTCATGTGGCGCCTCATTCAATATTGGTTTATCAGCTAATATTCTGCCTAGAACAGCGTCACCCTCTTTAAAAAAAAGTCTCTTAAAGTATCGAAACCTAAATGCGTTGCGCATGACACCAGTACTATCTCTCGGACGAAAATTCACGTCTCGACTAATCATAATGTGATACAACTGAAAGTCTGCCTCTGTTTGTAAATAAGTAACGGCCGCATCATGACTCATTTTCCCAAACCAGTGTAGGTAGGAAACATAATCAAACGCATAGTGATTCGACTGTTTTTCAACCCTAGCGAAGCTTGAAATAAGATGGGAAAGCATGCCTTTACCTGAACTTCCGATACCATCACAAAACACAATCTCTCGAGCGAGGCGGTTCGGACGTATTAAAGACAAATTGCTAAAGCCAGTAGATTTCTTCATGAATCGCTCAAATCACTAAATTAATATTTACGCACTAAATGTATCTGATTAAATGAAAAATAAAAAGACTGCAAGAGGATAAAGAGAAGAAAAATGTATAATAGTCGTACAATTAAGGCATGTGCGGAATAATCTTCTCAAATAACCCAATTATCAGCGAGTCGAGATTTCGAAAAGCCGTTCACAGGATCCATCACCGCGGTCCTGATTATTCTTCAGTAGAAATCAGAGAAAATGGAATAAAAATTGGACATACTAGATTAAGTATCACTGATCCAGAAAAACGAAGTAATCAACCCTTCACATCTAGTTCTGGTAGACATACGGTAATTTTCAATGGAGAGATTTACAATTATAAGGATCTTCGAAAAGCAGAAAATTTTGACTGGAAAACCAATGGCGACACGGAAGTAATTGTAGAACTTTTTGAAAAATTTGGAGCCAGAATTTTAGAAAAGTTTATCGGAATGTTTACGATTTTGATAATAAACAATTTCAATGGGGAGATATTTGCAGCAAGAGATAGACTAGGTGTAAAACCACTTTACTTTCGAAAAAGTAATAATTTTTTTACGTTTGGCTCAGAAACAGCAGTTTTCCACGAGTTATACGATGACTTAACTCCGAGTCGCAGTGGTATAGATCAATACAAGAACTTGCGGACTACTTTCAACGGTGAAACTTTCTATAATGAAATACGTGAATTCCCCGCAGGACATTTTTTTCAAGGAGAGAAATTCCATAAATATTGGACATTAGAATCGCCAAACATGGGAGATGTAAGCGAATCAGGTTTTATTGATGTATTCCAAGAGGCTGTTGAACTAAGAATTCCTAAAGATGTAGCCTATGGAAGTCTTTTAAGTGGAGGTATTGACAGTGCCTTACTGACAAAGGCTAGTAATTCAAAATATTCGTGGTGTGTTGGAATGGACGGCATGAATGAATTTAGTGAATCAACAAGTAATGCCTTGGAATTTGGAACTCAACACAAAAATGTTCTAGTTTCAAGTGAAACTTTTATCGATACGTTGGCAGAAATGGTCGAGCAAAGAAAGGAACCTCTATCTGTTCCAAATGAAGTTCTCATCTACATACTTTCTAAGGAGATTTCCAAAGATGTAAAGGTTGTATTTAGTGGCGAAGGAGCGGATGAACTATTTGCAGGATATGACCGCATATTTGATTGGGCCTCAAAAGCAAAGAAATTTAATATTGTGGAATTCGCAAATTTATACTCCTATACAAATAGCATCAACCTAGAAATAGTTGAGAGTGCGGTCCAACCTTTCATGCATTTTCATGATCCGTATCTTATTGTTTCAGCTTTTTTTCAACAATTTCATTTAATTGGATTACTAAAACGATTAGACCATGCAACCATGTTAGCTGGAGTTGAATCGCGTAATCCATTCGTTGACCATCGCCTAGTCGAACTTATGTTTGGAATTTCTTACCACAGAAAGAGCCAAAATGGAGCGCTACCTAAATATTTAATGAGAGAGGCTTCAAAAGATATTTTATCGGAAACGATTAGAATGCGACATAAAGTAGGTTTTCCAGTACCGATTGCAGAGATATTTTGTTTAGGAGAAAAGATTGATCGAAAAGTAGAGTATGACTATTGGCTGCATCATAATTTATCAATTTTGAATTGGGATGGAGATTTTAGTGGCTAACATAATTGGATATACAACAGGTGTCTTTGATCTCTTTCACATTGGGCACGTGAACCTCTTGAAGAATGCTCGGAAGTTATGCGATCAATTGATCGTAGGTGTGACAACAGACGATCTAGTCTCATATAAACATAAGCGAAGCGTGATTCCATTTGAAGAAAGAATTGAAATCGTCCAATCATGCAAATATGTCGATATTGCAATACCTCAAACTGATTTGGACAAATTTTCCGCATGGAAAACAATTGGTTTCGATAAATTGTTTGTCGGTGATGACTGGTACGGCAGCGATAAGTGGAATGACTACGAAGAGAGGTTGAATCAAGTTAACGTGCAGGTAGTATATCTTCCCTATACGAAGTCCACGAGTTCAACTTTAATCAATAAAACACTAGAATCACTGAGAAGAGAATCAACCAGATAATTTTTGCTTTGCAAAAGTCATAGAAAAGTTTAAAATGGGTTTAAGGCCAAGACCTAGCCTAAATAAGACAATTTTGGCTAACGAAAATTTATTCAGTATTTATCATTTAATTTTACAAGCTCGTAAAAATTAGGAAGATTTTGTCGCCCGAAGATGTCTTAGTAACTTAATCGGAGCAAGATATGCTCGTTCTTTAGTGAGCGTTTGGCCACATATTTTTAAATTATAACCGGCTAGTTGGGTGAATCTAGTTGGGTTACCAAAAGAGTCAAGATACCAATACCACTTAAATAAAACACTACGTTCGAATGTAGGGAAATCGTTTTTAAAGAAAGATTCAATATTCTCTCTGTTCCAAACGTGTATACCCCACTCCATATTCAGCCATTGTGTATTTCCTAAAACGAGAGTCGGCCTAGACCTGGCTAATGACTCTAAGCCTACGGTAGAACTCCAAACAACATTTAGATCGGAGTTGATGATCAATTCGTAAGTATCAACTTCTGATTCCTCATTGAGTTGAATAACATCCTGATCAATTTTAACACTGCTCCAATCCACGTTACTTCGTTTCTTCAAGTTTTTGAACTTAACTCCTATTGGGTAAGGATGGTATTTCAGAATTAAACGGTAGCCATTACTTTTTGCAACTTCCTGAAGACAAGTAAATGCCTCGTACTGATTCGCAAATCTATTGCTCACTTCAGGAATAAAATACGCGGAGTGTTCATACTCACTTTGCGCATAAAACACAATCGTCCTACCCTGCCATTTCGGTACATGACCAGATTTTTGATTCAATAAATATTTCTGTGAATCTTTGCTTGGGCCGGAAGCGAGTTCTTCAATTTTTTTCTCCACGGTTATCAATTCCTGGTCGGATGGCGGAAACCGTAACCAATGCTCCTGTACTTTTGCCTGCCATTCGTCTGCGTCGTATAGCGAATTCTCGTACAACTCAGTTGAATTGATTTGTGATCCGAAATAAACAACAGAATGTGTTATGCCCTTCTCTTCCGCTATTGCAAGGGTAAGCGCAGAACCCAAAATCCGATCATTTATAGTGATGATTAGATCTGGCATACTCTCAGATATAATCTGATTCACATTGTGGTAAATATGGTTGGCAGATTTCAAATAATGACGAATAAAATTTCTGACGTAACTAACCTCAAAAGATGTAGTTTTTAATGCAGAACTGACCGAAGAAAATATCATGGCTCCTAGATTTATATTATGAATCCTGTAACGCCTTAACTCTGCTATTGAACTAAACGATGGGACATGGAAGTTCTCACTAGTAACCGGAGATCTCGCGCCTATTAGAATTCCCTCTGCCTTAAGTTTGGTAGTAACTTTTTTCGCAAGATTCTGATAGCGCCATCGTGGTAGCAAATCATTTTTATTCACCTCAAATTTTTTAGACTGCTTTCTTGCTACATTAATCCAAGTTACTTCTGCCCCTAAATTCTGGGCCCTGAGCGCCACTTCAGAGGTAAGAAACAGTGACCAATAACTATTCGAAGGATTTACAACCAAAACCCTTGAGCCAACCTTAACCTTCTCTTCAATCGAGGTTGACATCTTAATGTGGCTCCTTAAAGTAACTATTACAAACAAAAGTAGACTTACTCATATGTTATATTTTCTTGACTTAGATTACATCAAGAAGCAACGGAAATACTCCACCCACAAAAGATAAGTTAACCCAAAAAACGAAAAAGATAACTTCCATCAACACCGCACCCGTTATCGTCATCGGCACTACCCGCGACCCCGCGACCCCGCGACCCCTTATGAATGGTCAGTTGGCCCCAGCAGAATCTTCACCTCATCAAAGCTAATCTCGCTTAATACTGACGGCCACACCGGCCAAGGACGCGGCGGCGCCTGTGTAGATGACGCGGTGGATGCGTACTAATTAAAAAATAAAAGCCCAAAAAAAACCTTTCCTGCGCGCTTTAGCTTTCTACGCGGTAAGTAAGCCAATAAAACAAAGATAGGTGAGATGATACGTCTGTGAGTCTATCCAAATCTGAGAACCTTAAATTCTGGCTAAAAGTTGTTAAACGTGGCTTGATTCCTGAAAGTTACAACTGGCGAAGATCGAACTATTCATCTCCAAGCCCTCAACATGTAAAGATAAAGGTTTTAAAATCTCATGCACTGCTTAATTCTACATGGATTGAAACTGGAACATATCTGGGCGATACAACATCAAAACTGGCCAAGATTGCAAATAGAGTAATTTCGATTGAGCCACAGGCCAAACTAAGTTTATTTAGCTCAAAAAGATTAAAAAGAAAGAAAAATGTGGAGGTTATTAACGCGACAAGTGAAAGTAGCATTGTAAGGGTTCTAGAGGGAATCAGTGGACCTACCTGTTTTTGGCTAGACGGTCATTATTCTGGAGATGTGACTTTTCAAGGAACTGAAATTTCAGCTATATCAATCGAACTCGCTGCAATCTCAAATTACCTTGTCGATAACCAAGTGATTGTTTTCGTGGATGACTTTCGACTCTTCGTTAATTCAGTTGTGACGGGATACCCAGATCAATTTACATTGTTGGAATGGGCGAGAGAGAACGCACTGGCTTGGACTGTGGAACAGGACATATTCATTGCTAAGTCTAAACAGTCCAAACAGTCTAAAAAGGATGAAAATTGAAAATTGAATACTCAATAGTTATACCAGTTTACAAGAATTCAGCAAATATTCTCTCCCTAATTGAACGTACTGCCGAAATAGAAGAAAGTTTCTCGAAGCAAGATGTTTGCATGGAATTTATTTTCGTTGTTGACGGATGCCCAGAAGGCTCTTATGAAATTCTAAAGACTGAAATATTAAGACATCACTTTTCTAGCAAACTATATAAATTGAATAGGAACGTAGGTTCCGCTCAAGCTATCAAATTTGGATTGAAAGAAGCTGATGGAGAGTATGTTGCAGTAATGGCTGCAGATTTGCAAGAGCCAGCAGATCTTTTTGTGGATATGTACTTAGCGATTAAAGAATCAGGCGACGAAATTGTTTTTGCGTCACGGAAGAAACGCAACGATGGCTTCATCAATAACTCTTACTCAGCTGCTTATTGGAAGCTATGGTCTATGGCTCTCAAAAAAAAGATTCCCTCTGGCGGTATGGATGTTTTCTGCATGACACAAGAAGTAAAGAAAAGATTTGTGGAAAATTCGTATAAAGGATCTGCTTTGATTGCGGCATTACTGGATCTTAATTTGCCATATAGTTTCGTCCCTTATGAGCGAATCAATAGGGGTGAAGGGAAAAGTGCCTGGACATTTAAGAAAAAACTAAGAATGGTTTCTGACTCAGTATATGGGTTCACAGACCTTCCTTTACGGTTGATCAACTATATTGGTGTCGGCGGAATTTTTATTTCGATAATTCTAGGTTCAACTGTTGTAGTAGGAAAACTTCTTGGGATAATTGATAGTCCGGGATTTGCGGCCTTGATTACTACAATCTTGTTTACAAACTCCCTTTTAATAATTGCCATAAGTATCGCCACAAATTATATTTGGCGAATCTTCCTAAACTCAAAAGGGGACAATCTCTTTTTCAGCATAGATGAGTTCAAAAAAGGATATGACAATTAAAAGAGTTAGCAGCAAAGTTTTTGCCGATACCCGAGGGGTACTGATGCCCTTCAATCTAGATGATGCTGAACTGAATTCGTTTAGGAGAGTTTTCTGTACCGCAGATTTGACGCTGGGAGAGGTTAGAGGAGCTCATGCTCACCGAAAACAAACACAATTGCTCTACGTTATTCAAGGAGAATTTAAAATCACGTTTGAGAATTCGAGCGAAAGAGGCGAAGTTTTACTTAACAATCATTCAGACGGAATTGAAATTCCCATGATGACCTGGTCAACACAAACTCCAACCAAGGATCACTCTGTGTTAATGGTCTTTGCCTCTGACGTTTATGAAGAGAGCGACTATATTCGAGATTATGAAGAGTTTCAGAAATTATGTAGTCGGGTCTTAAAGAAATGAACTTAATTGAACCTTCAGCAAAGATAATTGGTGATGTCCAGATTGGAGATGGAAATTACATCGGACATAACTCAGTATTAATTGGCCCCCTAACTATAGGGGACGATAACTACATCGGAAATATGGCAGTAATCGGGAGTAGCGCGCAAGATGACATTTTAACAAGCAGGGATCATTGGCCTGACGTTGAGCAAGATTTCTTGATAAGCATTGGGAGCGGAAACGTAATTCGTGAGTTTTCAACAATACATAGAGGTCTAATTTCAGAAACTGCTATCGGTAATCAGTGTTATCTAATGGCATATTCCCATGTTGCCCACGATTGCAGAATTGAAGATTTCGTTAAGATTGCTAATTCTGTACAAATCGCTGGATTTGCAACTGTCGGCTCTCACTCGTATCTTGGATTGTCATCTGTAATTCACCAATTTACAGTGATTGGATCGGCCAGCATGGTGGGAATGAATTCTACTGTGGTTAAGTCAACTCAACCTGGGTCGACAATCGCAGGTACGCCAGCAAGATTCCTTAAACCAAACCTCATCGGTCTCCAAAGGCTCGGCATCATTTACGATTCTTGGTGGAACGACCCCGAAAGGTTCCCAGATAACTATAGAGAAGTGCTATCAAAATTTGATGATGAAGTATCAAGGCGGGCTGCTGAAGCTACCAAAGTTCGTGAGTTCCGAGACAGCTTACTTAACGTTAAGTTCAAGGATTAATCCAAATAGAGATTTTGAATTTACTTTATCTCAATTATCAAAAAATTTGCCGCGAAGAAGAAAATTAGTTTGAGCTAGCGAGAGCCATACAAATAGTTTTGACTTCTTCGCTTGTCAATTCTGGAAACAGGGGAATTGAAACTATACGATTTGCTGAATCTCTAGAAACCGGCAAATCCCAAGCTGAATCATTGTTAGGAAGTCCTACTTGATCCGCGTCTAATATTGGATAATGGATAGCTGTTTGGATTTCAAGGTCACTGAGTTTTTTCCGAAAACTTTCTCGTTCAATGTTTTTTGGCAAGAGTAGAACAGCTAAATGTGCCGCACTTTCATCCGAATACGATGTAACCAAAGAAATATCTGTGCCAACAAGAGCATTCGCGTACTCCTTAAGTATTTCTCTACGTTTAGAGTTTAAATCATCAATGCGCCTAAGGGAAATTCTCAGAACCGCTGCTTGAATCTCGTCAAGCCGACTGTTCTTACCTCCGGCAATATCTATAACGTATTTTGCACCCCAACCATATTGGCGTAGTTGCTCGATCCTCTTTGCTAATTCTTTATCGTAAGTTGCAATGGCTCCTGCATCACCGATAGCTCCAAGATTCTTGGTCGGATAAAAACTAAATGTTCCGATGTCTCCGATAGTTCCTACCGCTCTCCCTTCGGAGGTTGCGCCGATCGCCTGTGCACAGTCTTCGATAACTCTTATATTAAATGGTTTACATAGATCCATAATCGCTTTTACCGGAGCGACATTTCCATACAAATGCGTGACAACAACTGCCGTTATCTCCGCGGAAAGAAGCGATGTAAGAGGCTTTGGATCCATCACTAATCTCAGAGGATCGACGTCAGAGTATAAAACTTCACAACCGATTAGTGCACCGGCTATGGCAGCGTAGCCTCCAGCATTTCCTACTGTAATTATCTTGGATCCATTAACACATCCCACAGCCCGCAGGGCAATTTCAAGAGAATCAGTCCCGGAGGCAACACCAAAGACTGAGTCAGAATCCAAGAAAAGCGCCAGCTCGTCTTCGAATAAATCATGCTCTGGACCCATAATCCAATTTCCGCTCTTAACAACTTTAGTGACCGCTTCTTGAATTTCAAGCGAAAACGGATAATTCCGAGACAGATCATTCAATGGAATCAATTTAAAGCCTAATCTCTCAGGGGATACTTATCTTGAGTTGAGATTTTATCCCAACAAACGTCAACCCAGCTACCTTCTGGCGAGATGTCGCTTATCCCAGGCATAGCCGCAGGACCCATGTGCCAGGTAACTCTTCTCTCAATGATACTCGAGTTAGTTTCATAAACAACGACAAAGGCGGACAAAAGTAAACAACAAGTCACTATAGTCGCGACATTATTGGGAAGAAACGAAGCGGTTATTCTAAACCTATTTCCCAAATAGACTCCGACAAAAAAGAAATAAAAGAATAAAAGAGACCGAAATGTAATTAGGTGCCAAAACGCGTTGTAAGTAAACAATTCTGAGATGCTAATTACTCCAAAATAAATAAACAGAAATGCAGATGAAAATTTGAAAAGTGTTTCCAGATTAATGCGTGAGATTTTAAATGAATAGAACTTGAAAACAAGCCCTGATATGAGAAATCCGATCAAAACTACGAAAAAAATGCCAACATTAAAAATAGAAGTAGTGAATTCTAAGAAAGAAACAAGAAACCAGCGCACCGCAGAATTTACCGTAGGGTCTTCAAGCGAAAGTGCAAGTGATTCGGATCTAATCTGCGCGCCAAGGGAAAAGTATGAGAATGTTGCTCCCACGAGAA
>Ga0164292_10000968_pt1 | contig 22776 bp, 30 predicted proteins | sample GEODES117metaG_FD_111486 | JGI IMG/M metagenome (GOLD analysis project Ga0164292, IMG submission 111486) | Eutrophic lake water microbial communities from Lake Mendota, Wisconsin, USA - GEODES117 metaG | ecosystem: Environmental > Aquatic > Freshwater > Lake | place: USA: Lake Mendota...
AAACATTATTTCCAAAAAAAATATAACACAACTAATGTAAACGTCATAACAAAGGCTAAAGTTCAGAAAGAAGACGGAGAACAAACGGTAGATGTGTCTGTAAATATTATGGACACAAACTACCAAGTAGAACTACTTAAACAGTTTCTAACAAGTAAAAATTACGACAAACACTTGGATGAGATTTTGAATCATAATAAAATGGTTGAAAATAAAATGCAAGAAACTGAAACGGATAGTGCGGTGTTTAAAAAGTGGTATATTAAAAATATTGAGTTTTCAAACTTCCTTTCATATGGAGAGAACCAAGTCGTTGATTTTGAAAAAAGTAATGGACTAACGGTTATTGAGTCTAATCCACCAAACTTCGGTGGTAAAACTGTATTGTCAGTGGATCTATTATTGTTTTTATTCTTTAACGAAACAACAAAAACAACAAAAGCGGAAGAGATATTTAACCGGTTTACAGATAAAGATAAAGTGACAGTTAAGGGTGAAATCATCATCGACGGTGAGGAATATATTATCGTAAGAAACATTGAAAGAAAGTTATCCAAAAAAGGTGAATGGAACGTTAAAACGGAATTGGACTTCTTTAAAAAAATGGCTGATGGAACCTTACAAAACTTTACCGGAGAACAAAGAAGAGAAACGGAAAAATTCATTAAAGATTCGATCGGAACAAAAGAAGACTTCTTAATGACAATCCTTACAACGGCAACGAACCTTGAAGAATTAATAGACTCCAAACCAACGGCAAGAGGTCAGGTACTTTCGCGTTTTATGGGTCTTGATTTTTTAAGAAGAAAAGAGGACGCAGCAAAGTCAATCTATTCTGATTTTTCAAAATCAATGTTATCAAACATCTATAACACAGAACAGTTAAAAACGGATAACGAAAATAACGAAACAAAAATCACCGAATTGAGAGATAATCTCAAAACGTACAAAGATGATCTTAAAACCATCGAAGAAAACATCGTAAAGGGTAAGGACTATCGAGACGATATGTTAAGAAAAAAACATACCGACATTGATGTTGAAATAAGTAGATTAAACCCAAGTCAAGTTAGACAAGAAATTGAAAATCACGAGTACCAGGTTGAACAAACAAAAACGAAACTTAATGAACTTAACGTCGTTGAACCAAAAGAGTACTACAAAGAGGATGAGCACGATAAGGTAAAAGAAGAATATAATGTTGCGTTTAAAGAGAAAGTTCAGTTGGATACAAAAATCTCTGAGATTGAGAAATTAAGATCTTCTGTTAAAGACGGGATCAAATGTGAGCACTGCGGAATTGACTTGATGAATGCTAGTATTACACAACAAAAAATATCTGAACTTGATGGTTATATTAGTCAAAAAGGGGAAAAAGAGGGGTTAATGACTGTTTTAACAAGCAAAGAAAAAAGATTTGTTGATATTAAAAGACAATTTGATGAGTATGAGAAAAACAAACTAATCAAAGAAAAACACGAAGCAACAATTGAGAACTATCAGTTGAAAATAGGTGGACTTCAGACAAAACTTACAGAATATGATAAGATGTTGGATAAAATCAAGGCTAACGAACATATCGATACGATGTTGATCAAAGCGAATATGAGGTTGGAAGATTTGGATAGACAAAAAACTCAAAAACAAAATCAGATTAATAATGATGAGTATTCAATTAAAACGTTAGAAGAAAAAATCAAAACAAACCTGAATAACATTATTAAAATTGCTGAAGAACAAGAAAAAGAAAAAATATATAAGATTTTCTTGGAAGCATACGGTAAAAACGGAATCTCAAAGATCATTATGAAAACAATGATTCCACTTATTAATTCGGAACTTCAAAGATTGATGGAGGAGAGTGCGTATTTCAAACTACAAATACAAATCAACGATAAAAATGAGGTTGAGTTTAATATGATTGATAACGGAACGGGTATTGAAAAACTTATGGCTTCGGGATCAGGGTATGAAAGAACAATAGCGTCATTGGCATTAAGATCGGTATTAAGTAAGATATGTAGTTTGCCAAAACCAAATATTGTAGTTTTTGATGAAATATTTGGTAAGATCTCAAATGATAATTTGGAGATGGTGCATAGTTTCTTTGTTGCCATTAAAGACTTCTTTCCTACCATTTTACTTATCAGTCATAACCCGATAGTGAATAATTGGGGGGATAACACAATAAAAATCGTAAAAGAGGACAATATTTCAAAAGTTTTTCAGTAAAAGTGAAACCAATTTGAATTTTATACGTATCTTTGTAATATGAGAACAAAAGAAGAGTGGGAAAACAGATATCAGTGCGTTAAAAGACTTATGTCTGTTATGGATACACTTTCTGAAGATTTTGAAGGTAACGATAGAATTTTAGAAACATGTGCAACCATGTTAAGAAATCCCGTTATATTTGATAATAATGTTAAGGTAGTCAAAACAAGGCTACCTTATTCTATTGAAAATATGAATCAAGAAACTGAGGACCATTTAATTGGTATTAGTAACATTGTATTATACATATACAAAAGAAAGTTACATAATAAGTGGAATAATGTTGAAGACTTTAAAAAAACATTAAAGGCGTTGAATGTATTATTACCGATAGAAAAAAGTTTGAATAATAGTAAAGTTTTTAAACACCAGTGGAGTTTTAGTTATGATGATATTGAATCATGTATTATGTGGGACAAAAAATTGGAGTCCGTAGGTATAACAGAATTGATATGTGACGAAACAAATGAAAAGGTTTCTGTAACAAAAATTAGAGAGACTTGGTATAAAGAAAACGAAGAATATTTATAAAAAATAATTAGAATGAAAAAATTAACACTAACAGGACAAACGTTAAATCAATTGTACAAATCTGTAGTTGAAAAAGACGTTGAAAACAGTTATAGACAATTTTTATCTACAAGAATTTCAGATATGGTTTTTACGTCTCCATATTTGTGTGATGGTTTTGGTGTTTCAGAAAAGTATAAAATAAGAATACTTTGTGAATTTAAAAAAGACGCCGATTTTAGGAAAAAAATAGACAGAGTACAGGCACTATGTCAAGTTGTTGGTTACATAAAAAAATTCACAATAGATGCTATAAAAATACCTAATGTTGTTTTAATTGGTGATAGAAATGAATGGTTTGTTTTACACGTCAATGAAATATTTAATTACTTAAACTTAGATATTGATTGGAAAATTGCACCATCAGACGCTTACAAAAATCAAGTTTTGTTTAATGCTTTAATGGAAGACGATAAAATTAATCCATTTGTTTTTGATGTTACTGAAATAGATCAAGTGGTTGATAAAATAAAAGACTTAGCAAAAAACGTTACAAGATTAATACCTATTACTCCACAAAATATTACTGAAGTATTTTTGTATTTTGAAAAAAACGTCTTAGGAAAAAATAAACTTACAACAAATGAACTTGCTAATTTATTTGTTCAGATTTTAATTAATCCTGACGATAATTACTTACATCCGGTTAAAAAAAGGAAGACTATTGTCACAAAATCGTTTAATGAAGTTCCGGTAAAAACAAGGGACTCGTTTAGTTCGTTTTTTAGTCACTTCGCTAATGAGTATAGTCCTACACAAAAAGAAGGTCTTACTGCGGTTGTTGACAGATTAATACAAGACGTTACAAGACGTAAACAAGGTGAATTTTTTACACCGACAATATGGGTAGATAAAGCACACGAATATATAGCATCTGTTTATGGTGACGATTGGAAAGAAAAATATGTAGTTTGGGATCCAGCTTGGGGTACCGGTAATCTTACTCGTGATTATAAATTTAAGGAGTTATATGTATCGACATTAAATTATTCTGACATTCAGACTGCGGACCAAATGAGTTATAATATGGGAGCAACAAAGTTTCAATATGATTTTTTGAATGATGATTATGATTTCTTGCCAAAGGGTTTGAGGGGGGCTATTGAGAGTGGAAAAGAGATTATTGCGTTGATGAATCCACCATATAAATTTTCGGGTAATGGTACGGGTAAAGGAGGGGTATTTGAATTACAAAATGTGACCCAAAAAGAAATGAAAGATAAAAATTTTGGAAAATCAGCAAATCAAATGTATCTCCAATTTTTATATAGGTTAAGTAATATGGGTAAAATACATTTATTATTTTTTTCAAATCCCACATTTTTAACTGGTTCAGGGTATTCTGTGTTTCGGGGGTTTTTTTTAAATAAATACGAATTTAAAAAAGGATTTATGATGAATGCTAAAGAATTTGAAGGAACTAAAGAATGGGGTTTAACTTTTTCAATTTTTAATAAAAAATAATATGATAAATTTTGATATCTTGAAATCAAACGATAAGTTTGAAATTGAAAATTTAGGGGTAATTACATTATACGATACGGATAATCTAAATCCATTATCCGGATTTATTAAAAACACAAATTCTACAGAATTTTTTAAAATGAGTTTTGATAGTAATAATGTTTATAATAGTGGTCAAGGGGTCTATTTATTTAATACTATAGATAAAAATAACAAACGCAAAGTTAAAGTTGGTGGGGACAATTTTGGTGACGCTATGGTTGGATTTACTGCTAGAAAATTAATACCATTTACGTGGGTTAATGAATATTCTGAATATTTAAAACCTAACGTTGAAAATAAACAGTATGCGAATTTCAAAAATAATTCTGTTATTTATAGTCTTTTTAATTCTCAAAATTTGTTACAACCTAAAAACGAATTCTTTTGGATGTCAAAAGAAAAAATGATGGAAATGGCAAATAACATTAACTACACCGAATTATACAACGACGCAAGAACCGATAATAACAGGTACGTACATAACCTACTATTCGGTGAAGAAAACATTTATGAACAACTATCACCTGATGCTAAACTTGTATTGGATAAGGCTACAGAATTAACCATAAGGTCAATGACGATGAGAAGTCACTTCGCTGACAACCACAATCACCTTAATAGTTGGGATGCTGGTTACGCACAACTTAAATTGGTATGGAAAGAATATTTTCCAAATGAGTTTAAAGAATTTAGACAACTTTATAAGAACTTGGAAGACAGAATGAGACCTTTAGTAAATGAACTTGGATTTTTATTAAAATAATATGTACGGAATAACAAAAAAAATACTTATATTTGTAAAACAATTTAAAAACATATTTATGGCTAGACAGAGAAAAGTAACAAAACCCCAAGATAAGAGGTATATGTTATTTTTATATGGTGATTTTAGTGATGGTGATGAGTTAACAAACGAGATCAGCATGCAGTTTGTACCAGCAGTATCTTCTGAATTTTTAAAATTCACTTATGGTGAGTTTGGTGTTGTATTACACTTTAGAACTAAAGAACCGTTTGAGGACCTTAAAGACTATGTTGATATGGTGTTTAACGATATTACCGAACAATATTTCTTGGTTGAAGTATCGGGAGATGTTGATATTAAAATGCCAAGAAAACTTAAAAAAGACTTTTTAAATATAGACGGAGACATAAAGAAAGAAGAACCAAAAACAGGAGGGATAAAAGTAGATGAAGTAAGAGACGATAGAAACCGAGACATTAAGAATATGTCGTTTGATATATTCTTACCAATGTTTGACCCCACCTCACCCTTTAATAAGGTACAAGAAGAGGTATTACCAACAGTGGATGAAATTTTAGAGAAGATAACAGAGACAGGAATTGAATCATTAACAGAGAAAGAAAGAGAAATATTAGACAATTATGGAAAAAACAAAAAGTGAGAACGTTAAATCGTCAAACCCTTTGAATCAAGATGAGATTCAGATTTATTTAAAAGACATTAGAAAACTAAAGGTTATGACACCTGATCGTGAGAAAGTCTTGGCACAAAAAATTGCGTCAGAGGACTGTACCGAACGAGAGAAAGAACAAATCCAAAAGGAGATGTTGGAAGGAAACCTTCGTTTTGTTATCACGGTGGCAAAACAATACCAAAATCAAGGGGTTGATTTATCGGACTTAATTGCTGAAGGTAACTTTGGTCTTATGAAAGCAATTAAAAACTTTGATTGGAGTAAAAATAACCGATTCATATCATATGCTGTATGGTGGATTAAACAATCCATTTTGCAATCCCTTAATGAGCATTCAAGAACAATTCGTCTTCCGGTTAATGTTGTTCAGGATATGCAAAGAGAAAAGAAAGAGAATGAAAAGACAAATAAAGAATTGTCTGACAAATTCGCAACCCTACCAAAAATGATTGATCTTGATATGCACATCAACGAAGATGGGGACACCTTGATTGATATCATCAAAAATGAAAACGTGGAATCACCTGACGCTATATTCTCAACAAAAGATCTTTTAAAGGATAAGATGATGAATATTATGGGTGTTTTGGATGAAAGAGAAAGAGTGATCGTTGAAGATTATTATGGAATTACCGGAACACCAAGAACATTGGAAGATATTGGATCTGACTTTTCTTTAACAAAAGAACGTGTAAGACAAATTAAAGAGAAAGCTCTTCGTAAGTTAAGAAACGAATGTTCGGATTTATTTGAATATTTATGATAAAAAATTTGGCGGATTGGAATAAACACCATATATTTGTATAACAAACAAAAAGGGTTAAAATTCACCGATTAATTATAGGTGATGGGTTAAGTAGAAGTGATTTAGGAAGAAACGAGCCTAAGTCGATAGGAAGATGGAAGACGATTCAGATACTAATATTCTATCCTACTTAATCAACCCAAATTGTTAGTTGTGGTCTCCCAGAAGTTTCTTTATAGTAAGCCGACTTAACAATCAATAAAAAATTATACGGATCCTCTTCCTTTAATACTACAGGAACAAATAAACCTGTTGATCTACTTCTTATAATAATATCCTCATTATCAGAAACCTCATTTAAAATTATCTTACCAGTTAATTCATCAATTGCTAATTCAATAAGAGCTTTTATTGTTTTACTTTCAATACCCCTTTCTTTTTGCCTACCTTCAGCATGACTACGATTATCAACTTTAACATCATATGTAATAAAAATTTGAGAACGTAGTTGGGCAATTCTTTTCTCAAGTAATAAATGTTTTCTAATTGACTCTCTGAGTAGTGACATATTGATTAATCTTTATTATAAGTATTTATTAATTATAGTTTAATAATATGAAAGAGAAATTTTTACCTTGGTTTTTATTATTTTGTGCTTTAGGGTTGTCAGGGACTGCAGCCTATTATAGTGTTGTCGGACTATCAATAGTGTTTGTTGGTGTGGCATTACCCGTTATTATTATGGGAACGTTCCTTGAGATATCAAAGATTGCAATTGCAACATACCTACACGATAAGTGGAAAGAAACGTATGGTGTGTTAAAGATTTATTTAACCATTGCCCTTGTTACATTATCACTAATAACTTCACTTGGTATATATGGGCTTTTAAGTACTGGATTTCAGGGAAACATTGCAAAACTAGAAATCAATGAGAAACAAGTTAAAAATGTTGAGGTCAAAAAGAAACGTTTTGAGGAGATAAAGACCGAATTAACGAAAGAAAAAACCACACTTGATGGTGATATTACAAAATTAAGAGATGGTCTCTCTAATAACACCACAACACAGTCTGTTGATCGTAAGACAGGTCAATTAATCACAAAGGAAAATAATAACAATAGAAAATCATTTGAGTTACAACTAACCCAAGCACAAATAAGAAGAGACACTATAACTAAAAGAATAGATAATATGAATGATAGTATAACTAAACTAGATGTTGATATTTTAAATATGGAGTCAGAAGAAATATCAGGAAGTGAGTTAGGTGCTTTAAAATATGTTAGCGAATTACTTGATTGGGACGTTAAACGAACCGCAAATCTTTTTATTTTAATTCTGATATTTGTGTTTGATCCATTGGCAATCACATTAGTTATTGCAACAAACCAAGCGTTTAAAGGAAAAAGAAAAGACAAAAATTCAGAGAGGGACAACAATGTCCCTAACAAAGAAGAGACCATACATGATACAATACATGATACCATACATGATACCATACATGATGAGGTTGAAGTAACCGCACAAGATAGTAACCAAGTAAGTGACCAAGTACCGACCAGGTATCGACCAAGTACCGACCAAGTAAAAAGGGTATGGGAAAAGGTTAAAAAATTAAAAGAAGAAGGAAAACAAACGAAGGATTACACTCCACAAGAAATGGAGGATTACTTTGAAAGGGAGGATCTGATTGATTTACAAAAAATAGAAGAAAAACCAATAGAAGAACCTAAAGTTCAAGTTGAACCTAAACGACTTTCATATTTAAATAGAGATGGTGGATCTTTCAGAATCAATAGAATTTAAATCAGAAGGGATATCTGAAAAAAAAACACAAATAATACTTTCCGAAACTAAACGGTCAGCTAAAAATTACATAAACTCTTTAAAATATAGGTATAACAGTAAAAACCCTTATATACCAAACTATGTAATTGATAAAGAAGGTGAAATATATAAGATTTTAGACGATAAAAAGTATTCAAAATACATGGATAGTGAGGTAGTTAATAAACGGGCCGTTATTGTTGTTTTAGAAAATTACGGTTGGTTATTAAAAAATGCACTTGAAAACACATATGTAAATTATGTTGGTGATATTTATAAAAAAGACATATTTAAAAAAAAGTGGAGAGACCACGATTATTGGGATAAATACGAAGAAAAACAAATAAACGTGTTATCCGAACTTTTAAGTGACATATGTAATAAAATGAATATTGAAAAGGAATGTATTGGAACTAATGTTAGATATAATGAAGTCACAAACTTTAAGGGAATTGTTTCCAAAAGTAACTATGATTTCATCTATAAAGACTTAAATCCATCGTTTAACTTTGAATTATTAACAAAACTTTTAAAAAATGAGTAATCAGTACGAAGAAATTAAAAACCTATTAAAGAAAACGAGACTTCTTAAAGAACAAGCCGAGAGAATAAACATGGCTAAAAGTATCGAAAATAATATATCTGACGATGAACAAGAATATGAAACCGCTGACGGTGAAAATGAGGTTGAAGATGTTGTTAAAAAAGATAAAAGCAAATCTTATAGAATTTCGGGAGGACTTTTAACTTTACACGGTAAAGAAAAAAAGGACATAGAACTTACAAGTGACGAAAAAACAGCATACCAAGAAACTATGGATGAGTTTGTTTCTGAAGTTTCTGATTTGTCTGACTTTGGTGTTCTAAACATGTATCCAAATGAAGTACAATGGAGTGGTAAGGTAATTGATTTTGATTTGGAGTTCTTCTTTTCTATCGGAGAAGAGAATGGTGTTTACATCAACGGAGATATGATAAAATTAGATGAGAAACTAACAGAACTGGTATCCAAATTAACAAGTTACTATGAAAAGTTTAAATCCAAATGGGCTAAAGTAATCGTCGGAAGAAAGAAAACTCAATTTAAAAAAGAAGAAGAATGAAAAACTTTGTAAAAAAATATTTTAAAGAAATTTTATTGGTAATTATGGTAATCGCCTTAATTTTTCTTTTAATTAACATTTTCACACCAAAACCAGAAATGTCTGAGTTGGATAAATATAAGTTAGATCAGTTAAATAAAGACATTCATTTAATTATTGAAAATCAAAAAAAATTAGATAAACAAATTGAAAGTTATAAAAAGGAACTATCACACATAGACTCAACGATTGCCAAAGTACAAAATCAAAAAACAATAATAAAAGAATATTATAAAGAAAAAGGTGAAAAAATTTCAGGTATGAAACCATCTGAGATTGATAGTCTTTTTCATAAACGATATAACTATTAAAATGAAAAAAATATTAATTATCCTTTTGTTTTTACCTATGATGGTATTATCACAAAAAGTAAAAACAGACACCACCGTTATTTGTATACCTTACAAGGCAGCTAAACAAATGGCTTTAGACCTTAACCGTTTAGACTCTTTAACTGCCGTACATAATTTAACAGTAACCGAATTATCACAGACACAAAACAAAGTTACTTTTCAAGATAAGATTATTTCCATTATGGAGCAAAAAGAAAATAACTATGAATTACAAATAGAAAAAGAAAAAGAAAAATTTGTAATAGTTGAGGGGCAAAATGAAGATTTAAGAAACCAAGTTAAAAAACTAAAAACAAAAAATAGTTTTATTGAAATTATAGGAGGAGCGTTGCTTACGACATTAACAATATTCTCAATTCTTAAATAATGGCACTAACACCCTCAGAAAAAAAAGAACTGGAAGCGATGGTGAGAAAAGAAATAAAAGACTTTCTTGGAGAACCAACAGTAAAAAAATTTGAAAGTTCTTTAGTAAAAAAAATTGGTAAGGAATTAAAAAGTGGTGAATTAAGACCCGATTTTAATGAAATATTTACAAATATGATGGCCGAGTTTTATTACACTATGTGGACTAGAAAGAATACTTGGCAGAGTAGTTTAAAAAATAAAAAATAATGAATAAGTTAATAGACGATTTAATTAAAGAAGCATTAAAAAAACTTAATGATGAACCTAAAGAAGCAACAGGAACGGGTTCTGCTGGTGGGTTTAATGGTCCTGCGTTTAGTATGTGGTCAGAAGATGATGAGGCAAAGTTGGAATATAAAAAAGGTGAACCTGTTGAGGGTGAATTTACTGAAGCCACAGGATCGGGATCTGTTGGTGCTTACGACGCACCTGGATTTGAAGACGTAAACATGAGAGGAAACAATCCTGTTGGTCGTGGAAGGTCGTTTAAAAAAACACAAATACCTGGCGGAGGATTTGTTAAAATACAAGATAAGTGTGGTAAATATAACAATAAACCTTGGTGTAGCCAAGGTAATAGTAAAGACAAGCCGGTAAAACTAACCAAAATCGCTAAAGAGTCACCACTAAATGAGGCGATCAACAACGTATCAATGAGGACTGGATTAAGTGTTGAACGAATAAAAAATATAATAATGAATACAATTAATAGCGATTTATAAGTAAGGCGATATTTATTCTATATGGAAAGTAATGCGATTAATATTATAAATAAAATTGTTTCTGAGGAAATAAAAAATAGGGTTTATTCATTAAAAAATAAAATTTTTGAAAACAAAAATATGAAAAAAGGTATGTGTGAAGAATGTGGTTCTGGAAAAATGTACGAAGGTATGTGTTCAGAATGTGGTTATTCTGAAAGTGAAGTTAAAGAAAATACAGAAAAAGGTATGTGTGAAGAATGTGGTTCTGGAAAAATGTACGAAGGTATGTGTTCAGAATGCGGTTATTCTGAGGGGGAAGTTAAAGAAGGTAAAAGCCTATCTAAAGGACAAAAATATATTGCAAGACAGGCAAAACCATACGACAAAATAGACGGTGAAGATTTTAAAAAGTTAAGATCAAATAAATCAGAAGTAAAAGAAAGACTTTACGGAAGACAAAGTAGGATTGATGCTAATAAAAATAATAAAATAGATTCTGAAGATTTTAAAATATTAAGAAGAAAAAGAACGGATGAGAGTGTTACGTATAAATTGGTTTTAGATGAGTCAACAAACGAGGTATTCTATTTTAAAGAAAATGAAGTTATAAATATTATTGAAAATATAGTTTTAGAAGAAAAGAAAAAGAAAACATCTAAAATACCAAATATAACCAAAGACTCACAAAACAAATCTAAAAAAGAAAATGACGATTATCTTGAAAGTGTTGTTAAAAAAATGAAAGATTATTTAAAGGCAGGATCTAAAGGTAATTATGAAACAAACCCTAAACACTTCCCTAAAGGTAACGGTGAGTTAGATAAAATGGAAAAGATGGCTTATATGCCGTCAAATTCTGTTGAGGAATATATTGATAATTTTACCGCAGCTGGTTTAGAGAACTTAGATTACGATGAGATCCACCCTAATGAAGATTGGGTTAATGATTTGTTAGTTGGATCATCAAGAACAGGTAATAACCCTGAATGGGGTAATGCGGTAGAGACACCAGCAAACACAAAAAGAAATAAAATAAGAAAGGATAATTTACTTGCTAAACTAAAAAGAAAGGCATATAATAAATCACCACAACCTGTTGTTAATGATAATACAGGTAATCAAACGGATAATGCGTCTAAAATCATGATGAAATTAGAGTCTAAGGAAGAAAAATTGGTTTTAGAAGATATCAAAAAGATAAAAAACCTACTTTCATACGGTAAAAAAACACAATAAGTCTTTTGTTTTAAAAAGGTCCGTATTATTATTGTTACATGATGATTGATAATAATATGGGTCGTTTTTTTGATTGGTTAGCAAAACCAATGGATCAAGAAGATGTAACCTCTTGGTATTTAGCCAATAATATAATTCCTGAACTTACAGAACTATTCAGGGATTTTTGTATATCTTTTTTAAGTTTAATTAAAGACACATATTTAGGGGATGATTTTGAAAATACGGACACTAAAGTCGGAATGACTGAAAAACAAAAGAAAGAACACTTAACATGGTGTATTAATAAAACCCTTGAAAATTTTAAAAAAGAGAACATCTATTTTATCTTTAGTGGTGATGATATAACCTTTTTTGAGGGGTTCTTTTTTGAGGTCTGTTACAACCAAAACGATCAAAAACTTAAATTAGCTATGGATGATTTTTTTGTAAATCTTTTTGATAGACATCAGAAAAAAACAAAATCAGACATTGAAATATTCACAGAAATATATAAAATATTAGAAAGATCGTTGAAAGTTTATTAAATATCTTTACTATTTGCTAATAGATTTTATTATTTTTTAAAAATAAACATTATATAACACAAAAAATGGAAACATTAGAACAAATTAAAACCTTAGTAGAAACGTTGTCAGCAGAAACCACAAAATTTTATACTAAAGGTAATCATTCTGCCGGCACAAGAGCTAGAAAAAGTGCTCAAGAATTAAAAGAACTTATGCAAGTTTTAAGAAAAGAAATTTTAGCACACAATAAAGAAGAAAAGTAATATGGAATTATTATTCAGAGCATCAACATTTGTACTTGTATTCTCAACATTTGTCGTTTTAAAGTATATGGTTAACTTTTTAATGGCTATATTCTCAAACCCACCAAAACCAATAGAGTATACAGAAAGACAATTAGTTGTTGTGGGGTCTTTTCTGTCGTACATTATAACATACTTAATATTTTTTTAAAATTATGATTTTTAGCCAATTTATATCAAGAGCAACCAAGTATCTCAAATCAGTTAGAGTACTTAAAAATTTTATTAGTTTTGACATGATTTTTCCTAAAACATGGATGACACTAAAAAAATATCCAGAGGGTATTGAAGTTATACAGACAGAAACAGAAAATGGTAATACTATTACGTCTTTTGTTTGTGAAAATAATAAAACACTAATAGACATTATTGAGCAAACATTCGAGACTTACGTTAAAACAAATATTGAAAGAGAAGAAAAAGAAAAATTATTTAAAACAAAAGTAAGAGAATTACAAACAATTTTTGAAAAAGAAAAATTAGAGAGTTTAAAAAGTCTTAAATTTGACATAGAAGAGTTGACCAAAATTTTGCAAGATAATGAGCCAGAAGAAATCAATGCCGGAGATACAGAAACTAATTAATGTATTAAGAGAGGACATAGAAGAAAATAAAACATCCTTAGAAAAAGATAAAAAAAAGTTTTCAGATGAACTTATTAAGTTCAAAAAAGAAAATATTAAAAATACAATACACAAAGAGGAGAAATACACTTTATGGCAAAGAATATTGAGAACTTTAGGGATGAATTAGTCAAGTTCGCAAATATTGTTGAAATACTTGAAAGTACGTTCATAGGTGAAGACTCCACAGAAATAATCACATATTTAGAAGATCATGTTTTTGATAGAGTATCGAGAGAACTAAAAACTGACCAAAAAAATAAATGCGTTATATCTATAGGTAGTGTAAATTTTACCTTTTTGAAAAGGTAGTTTTTAATCTATACAACCTTTTTTTATCAAACCCCTTTTCCGTTAAGACATCATATATCCACTTCCTTTGTGTTGTGGATATGTCTTTTACAAACATACCATCAACCCTATTATTATTGAAAAAATAGTATTGAGCACACTCTAAAAACCTAACCGACTCTGATTTATCCTTCAATGAGAAAACACTTAAATCCGAATCCTTCTGAACACAGATTTTATTATTCAACGTGAATATATTCTTCAATTCGTTACTTCCACAGTAGTTCTTTATAAACTGATTAAAGGTTATTTTTTTTTGAGTTTGCCAATCAAATATCCTCTCCTCTTGTTTATAATTTTTTAAATCTAAAAAAACGTAATCAGTGTTTTCAATGGTTGCTGGCACATTCCTACCAAAAACATCTTTTATAAAAATACTTTTTTGTATGTTAGTTGTGTTAGTGAGTAAACCTAACGTATAGGTCGTTTCCTCGGCGTTTTCTATTAGTTTATCAAAAATAATATTTTCTTGATCCTTAATTAATTGATTAAATTTCTCTAATGCTCGTTTTTCTATAGAATAACGTTTGATAATTTTTCTTTTTTTTTTATTCTTAAACAGAACGATAATATAGTTACTACTCATGAAAAATTATTATGAAATTTTAGGTGTTGACGAAACGGCAACACAAGACGATATAAAAAAGGCATATAGACAATTAAGTAAACAATATCACCCAGATGTAAACCCTGAAGGTGAAGAGCGATTTAAAGAAATTAGTGTTGCTTATGAAAACATCGGAGAAGAGAATAAAAGGGCTCACTACGATAATGTTAGAAAAAATCCCTTTAATGGAATGGGTGGTGGTAATAACTTTGATTTTGATTCTATTTTTGAACAAATGATGGGTGGTAGATCCAATCACAGACCTAAAGCTCCTGATAAAGTATTAAGTTTTGATATTAGTCCTGTTGATTCCTATTTTGGATCAAAAAAAGAGATTAGATTACAAAATAACGTTGCTTGTGAGCCGTGTAATGGTAATGGTGGAGATAAAAAAATATGTGATACATGTAGAGGGAATGGGTTTGTGATACAAACGTTCGGCACCAATATGTTTAGACAACAAGTCCAAGTACAATGCCCTACATGTAACGGTCAGGGGTCAATATTAATCACTCCTTGTAGAATTTGTAGAGGGTTAGGTGTTGAACCTAAACTTGAAGCTTTCATGGTAAACTTACCACAAAATACGGATAATGGTCATTTTATGAGATTAAGAGGTAAGGGAGATTACTACCCTAATATAAAACAAAGAGGTGACCTCATAATTAAGGTTAACGTCGTAAACGATAATGACTTTGAAAAAATGGGAGACGATTTGGTACACAAAGTAAGATTATCACCGATGGATTTAATTTTAAATGAGAAACTCCAAATTAACCATCCAGATGGTGCGATATCGATTAATATACCGGATAAAATAGATACTGACATACCGCTAAGAATACCTAATAAGGGGTATATGTCTGAAAACGGTAGAGGACACTTCTACATAAAAATGTCAGTAGTAAAAGATAAGTCCCTTAATGATGAAGTTAAGAAAAAGATAAAATTAGCGTTAGACCATACCAACTAAATCCTGTATAATTTTGTAGGTGCCGTATATGGCACTAGCAAAAATATACATTGAAAATATGATTAATCCTACCTGCGATTTATTTAATCCTTTTTTACATGTGTTACATCTTGTAACTTCTGTTGCCTTTTTTGTTTCCATAGTTATATTTTAATTATAAATCATTTGAAAATAAATATTTAAAAAACTATATTTGTGTTATGTTAAGTTATATCGGAGGAAAAAGTAAGATAGGAAAGTGGATAGTCCCTTTCTATGATAAAAATATGGAAACATATGTTGAAACATTTGGAGGTATGTTTTGGTGTTTTTATAATATGGACTTGAAAGAGTACCCCAACCTAAAGAAAGTTGTTTACAACGACTTTAATCCACTAAATTACAACCTATTTAAGTGTATTCAAAACCCAACGGAGTTATTACAGGCAATTAATGCAATACCATGCCAACAATTTGGTGAGGTACCAACCCCACCATTATATAAAGAACAATTTATCAGGTTCCAAGCTGAAATATTTGCTGAAGGTTTCAGCGTAGAACCTGGTGATTACGAAGTTGCTGCCAAATACGTATATATCCTAACTCAAGTATTCAGTGGATCAAAACCTGAGACAAGTTCTTTTATTGACCTTAAAGGTAAATACAAATCAAAGTATTTGACGTTTAGAGATAAACTATCAAAACCTGATTGGGTTGAACATTTTTTAAGAATAACACACGTCGAAAATATGGACTTCGATGACGTAATCAAAAAATATGATTCACCAACAACATACATTTATTTAGATCCTCCTTATTGGAAAACTGAGAACTATTATTCAAACCACGATTTTGATAGAGAAGATCACGAAAGGTTAGCAAATGTCTTAAAGACTGTTAAAGGTAAATTCTCATTATCCTACTATGATTTTCCAATTTTATCTGAGTGGTTTCCTAAAAATGAATACACTTGGGTTAAAAAAGAATTCGCTAAAGCTGCTGCCGCGAAGAAGGGAACCAAACAAAATATGGGTGAAGAGTTATTGATTATGAATTATTAAAATATTTTTCTTATATTTGTGATATTTATTAATAAAAACTATAATTATGGCAATTAGATTTACAAGTATATTAAGAGACCTTATCGTTGAAGGTTCAAGACAAGACGCGTTTATTCAAAATTATATTAAACCTAAAAAGGGAGAAAAAAAAGGTAAATTACCTTTTCAAGTGATGGTCAAAATTATTGCCGCTGATCCAACAACAAAGAATCTGGAAGGGATTGATCTTGAAAATATCACACAAGAAGACTTTAATAAAATCCATATTGGTAAGTACTCTAAGTGGATGATTGAAAATTATATTAAGACTTATGTTAATATGAGTGGAACTATGGAACCTGATAGTCCGGAAACGAAACGATCTATCGAACGAGCCCAATCACTTTTTATGGAGGACTTATATAAAATTACTGGTGACTTAATGAAGTTTGAACGATTTAAAAATAGATTACCACAAGAGGTGAGAGATATTAATAAATTGACACCTGAAACTCTTTATGATCAAGTAAAAAACTTTTCATTAGAAAAAACTAGAGCGACTAAAGATGAGAAAAAAGAAGCGTCTAAAACTTACGAACATCCTGGTGGTGAGGTAGTTTATCGTGGTAGTGAATGGACTGTTGTTAGAATTTCAGATCAAGGAGAATTAGGTAAAAACGCGGCTTGTTTCTATGGTGGACAACATAAGGATGTACAAAATGGTGAAACAAGATGGTGTACGTCGTCTCCAGGTCTTACATACTTCAACACATACATTAAACAAGGACCTTTATATGTTTTAATACCTAACTCACCAAGACCATTCACAGGTTCAATGGATATTGGATTGGAATCAGGACTTCCAGCATATAGATTACAATTCCATTTCCCATCTAATCAATATATGACACCTGACGATAGAAATATCAATTTGGTTGAGTTTTTAAATGAAAACGAACCAGGACTTAAAGAGTTCTTTAAACCTGAGTTTGCTAAAGGACTTGCTAGTCAATCTTTAGTTAGTCAAGACAATTTGGTGTCAATTACATATCCAGATAGTAGTGCGGCATCTAAGTTTATCGCTCTTTATGGGTTTGATGATCTTTATACTATGTTACCTAAAAATATTAGAAGATTGAGTTTTAATAATGTAGGGAAAGAAGTGTTTAATTTACCAATTCCTGACGATATTGGTGATTATACGTCGTTAATTGGTTTACACTTATCTAATTGTGTGACTAACCTACCTGATAGTGTTTGTAAGATAAAAAATTTAAAGTTCTTATCTATAACGGATAATCCGAACCTTCAAAGTATACCTGAATGTTTGGCTGATGCACCACATTTAACAATTCTTAATTTGAAGAATAGTAGAACGGAAGGTGTTGTACCAGAATCGTTAAAACAAAGAAATGATACTGATGATCATTTTCATCTTTATCTGAATTAAAAAAGGGTAAAAATCAAAAAAATTTCTTATCTTTGATTAATGTAAAAAAATTAAATTATGGGTAACTTAGATATTGAAATTTATATGACGAACTTTAAGGGGTTTTTTGATAAAAACCCCGAACAGTTAAAAAAACTCATTGGTGATATAAACCCTGATAAGTTTTTTGGAGGGGTAAGAAAAATTGTTGAATCAAATTCTACAGAAGATGAAACACCTTTAGAACCAACAAGAAAACAACTCATATCTTTAATTTTAGAACTAAACGGTACAAGTACCAATGTTGATAAAGTAATCCCATATATGGAGCACCATATGGGATTAATATGTATGAATTAGTAACCTTATAATATTATTTTTATGTCTGAAATGACAAGCTTATTTAAAGCACAAGAGGTAACATATAGAACCGAAGTTTTTGAAAATTTTAATCAAATTGAAAAACATAAAGACGATTTAGAAGATATTTTTGGAGAAATGTCACCTGTTCCATATAGGGTTCAAGGGTCTTTTAAAACAAAATTTAAATCATCCGATGAGAATGTTTTTTTAGAAAACTACGGGAACCAATTTGCTGAATTACATATGAAAAGAAAGACTTTAGTAGTCGAAGAAAACGAAAATAAAATCGCATTAAAATTTTTTATTTATAATAATTGTAGAGACGTATCCAAAAGGTTTTTTAAAGTTAGAAAAGAAATACACTATCTTACATTTAATATTAAAAGAAAAACATTTTATTCTGGAGAACTTAGACTTAAAAAAAAGAAAAAAATTGGGTCTAAAATGGTTATAAATAAAACAGATTTAAATGGTATATCCGTTTATAATCAAATGATGTATTTTCATTATAACCTTAATGATTCTGATAATTTAAAATTTAAAAACGAAGTTATAAATATATTTCTAAATAGAGTTGCAGAAAGAATGGAGGTTAAATTTGATAAGGAAGGTTTATCACCAGAAGACAAACTTTACCAACTACACTTAAAATTTTCAATCATTAAATATCCGGATGCGTTTTCAAAATTCAAAACTTTTTACACACCTAAAAAAGAAATCAGACAACACGATAATAATTTAGTTACTTGGTTTATGAATAAACACAATCTTAAAGGAACTAAAATTAGAGAAATTTTAAATAGGTATAATAATATTGATATGAATGGTCTTATTATTTTTTACAATTTATTTGGAATTGATTTGTTTAACACAATACATAACGATTGTTTTTTAAATATGAATCCTAATAATTTTGTTGGGTATTATGGGTCGTTAATCGAAGATATTAGTAAAAAAGAAAAAGAAAACATTGCTAAAATTTTAAATACCACGGATTCTGAAACATTATTAAACTCCTTGAATGACCACATACAATATAAAACAACATTAAAACGATATGGTGAACACGTTAAAATTACAGCAACAAACTATGATGATTACGTAAAAGAACACTCAGAGTGGTCAACTTTAGTACAATCATATCGTTCAGGTACTGTGAAAAGATTTTATGGCGACGAGGCGTATTTGATTGAAAAACCGATTGTTAGTAATGGTGATATATATTACCCAGTATTATTAAAAACAACTGAACAGTATGAAAACGAGTCTATGGTTCAGAGTAATTGTGTTAGGACTTATAGTGAGAAACCCTATTGTTTTATAATCTCATTAAGAAAGGGTAGTATTGATAGCGATGTTAGAGCTAGTATTGAGTTTAGATACTCAGATGACGACATCAGAATTGTTCAAAAATTAGGTAAATATAATAAAGGGTTAGATCAAGAGTGGACCTCACCAATACACGACTTAGAATTGTTTGGTAAGTTTCTTTACGATAAAGGCATGATTAAATTACCTACAATGGTAAAGAAATACCCAAACGGTAAATCATCTAAAGAGGTTGCAATATTTAAAAACGAAGATAATATACATAATATGTACCCCGTATGGGAAAACCAAAATACTGTTAGTGACTATTTACTAGGTGAGTTAGACAATTATAATCTATTTGATGAACTCTTTTAATTATGGAAGAAAGAAAAGAATTTAAAATACCTGAACACATTATTGATATTTTTAAAAAAAAATATGAGTTGTATCCTTGTTTTATAAAAACCAGAAATGTTGTTGAAGGTGGTATTGATGTCCTAACAAAAAAAAACAAAATAGTTTGGTTTGATAAAATTTTTGATGGTAAAAATACACACATAAAAGGGGCTTTAATTGACTATAGTGTGAGTAATAAAATTATGATTTATGTTAAAGCAAAAGAGAGTGAGAAGGTATATGAATTAGTGATACTATCGAGCGATGAAAGTGGTGTCAGTGTTGATTTGTTATTGAAAGGTTTAAATAAATATTATACAATAGATTTTATATGAAAGTTGCAGTTGTTTACACTATGAAAGGTTGTCCGTTTTGTAGTATGATTAAAGAAGAATTAGAAAAGGAAAATGTGTCATTTTTAGAGAGAGACATTTACGAATATGAGGAAGAATACGACGAGTTTTCAAAAGTCACCGAAAATGAGTATGTTCCAGCACTTATGTTATTAACTTTAGATGATGAGGATAACCCAACTAACGTAAAACTTTTAGCCCCCGATAGAGATTTTAACGATATCTATGAGGGCGTAGAGATTGTAAAACAGTATTTGTTATAATAAAACCATTTCACTAACCACATCAAGTTTTTCCCACAACAATCGATCACTCGGAGATAGAACCTCAACAGACGAATCGTAGTTAGAAATATCAAAACTATTAGACAAGTCTTTATGATTGAAAGGGAACACATCCAATATAAGCGACCTCAACCAATTGGTTCTAACGGTGTGGTTGTCGTTCAATATCTCAAATTCAGAGTTTAGATTATCTATTTCACACGGCCTGTATTTACTATATAGTTTCATGTTTAACTCTTTTGAAATCCCTAATGAGAATACATTATATGTGATATAACGTAATAATATATGGTATAATTTTTCAGTATCGTTTGATAAACCATAATAACGATCTGAAACATAAGTTTCCTGACTAAGGTCTGTTTTTATAATTTTGTAATTAGGGAATTTATTAAAAATGATTTCTTTAACCTTCTCTACGTTAGAATCCAAACAATCAAAATATAGATAGTTATTTGTTTTCTCCAATTTAATGTTAAAGTATAGTTTATCTTTAACGTGAGAATTAACAAATTCTTGAATATCTAACTTTTCTTTTTCGTATAATTTATCTGAATGATACTCAATATCCATATTTCTATTGTCAAATGAGGTGTTATAATTAATCACATCAATCACTCGAATGATGTTAAGTAAATCTTCATCATCGTAATTTTTTAAAAATTCTATTAAAATATTAGTTAAGTTTAAAACAACATCAGATGTTGTTCTACCACGTACAATAAAAAAATTCCTAATGTTTACTACTGTTATTTCAGTATTCGCATTAGGAAATGTTTTATTTATTTCATTCACAATAAGACTTGCAAAAATATTACATAGATTTTTACCATCTAAGAAGTTGTAAACCTCAATCGTTCCCATATTAATTTATTTATTTTTTATTTTAATTAATCTTAAATAAAATAAAATATAGGTTAAATAGTTTTTATTTTTTGTTATAATATTTTTCTACAACTTTTTGCACACCATTTTTAACTGACTCGGTTTGTTGAGCCTGTTGAGTTTGTACGGTCTGTACTTGTTGTTGACCATTGTTTTTGTTTTTACATCCACACGACATAGTTATAATTTTTAATTAGTTTATTATATATATAAATATTTATAATTTACGATTATTCATTTGTAAATATAAAGTATTTATAAAATATGAGAAAAACAATATTAAGAATATTAAAAGAAGAAACGGAAGAATGGGTTGATATCAGTCCTAATGAGTTTTCTGAACTACTAAGGGATGTTGGTGGTGATAGTAATCGTATAAAAAACATTTCAGAATACAGAGGTAAAAAGATTAAAATTACTGGTGATTTAAATCTTTCAGATAGAAAAGACATTGAAAATATAGATAGTATTGATTATGTGGAAGGTAAGTTAGATATATCAAACTCAAGCGTAAAATATTTTGATAAAAATAAAGTTAAAGGTTATTTCTCATATTACAATAGTGAAATGCAAAAAGAGGAAAAAAGGAAAGAACTTGAAGGTCGTCTTGAACAACTAACTGAACTTAGAAATAACGGTGCGTGGGACATTGAAAACGATGACATTATTTCAAACGAAACCGAAGCGTTGTTTAATCATCTGATGAGTGAAGGTGACGTTGAGAAAGGTGAGGATAAATATTATATTTTTCCGTCATATAGAAGTACATATGGTGGATATTATATTTGGTTGGGTAACAACGCTTTTGAGCAAGAATATTTTGTCTGTGATAATGATAAGATTGATGATGCTGCTAAAGAATCTTTACAGAATATTGTTGATGACTTAGGGTATGAAGCATTTAGACCCCAACTATGGGAAAACTTTGTGGATGAAAATGAAGCGAGGAAATGGTTATATGATGAGTTTAATGGTATGATATGGGATAGCCCTGAAGATTATGGGGTTAGTAGATCACAATCCAATGAACAAATGAAATACAATGAGGTATATAGAAAATCCATATCAAATTTAGAAAATAAATTAAATGCGGAAAATCTAACCGAAGAACAGGAGGATGAGATAAGAAACCATATTTCTGATTATGAGAGTTTAATAGAACAT
>Ga0164292_10000970_pt1 | contig 22742 bp, 19 predicted proteins | sample GEODES117metaG_FD_111486 | JGI IMG/M metagenome (GOLD analysis project Ga0164292, IMG submission 111486) | Eutrophic lake water microbial communities from Lake Mendota, Wisconsin, USA - GEODES117 metaG | ecosystem: Environmental > Aquatic > Freshwater > Lake | place: USA: Lake Mendota...
TATTTTAATTGGACCACCCGGTGCTGGCAAAACCATGTTGGCCAAGCGATTGCCTTCTATTTTACCGCCGTTAACATTGCAAGAAGCACTAGAAACTACCAAGATTCATAGTGTTGCAGGTAAACTTCCATTTAACAGCGCCTTGTTAAATCAACGACCGTTTCGATCACCTCATCATACCATTTCAGATGTTGCCATGGTGGGTGGTGGAAGCAATCCTCAACCAGGAGAAATCTCTTTATCGCATAATGGTGTGTTGTTTTTAGACGAGTTGCCTGAATTCAAAAGAACTGTTTTAGAAGTGATGCGTCAACCGATGGAAGAAAGAAAAGTGAGTATCTCCAGAACTCGCGTAGCGATTGATTTTCCAGCCAATTTTATGTTGATCGCTTCAATGAACCCCTGCCCTTGCGGCTTCTTCAATCATCCCGAAAAAGAATGCACTTGTGCTGGTGGTTTGGTTCAAAAATATTTGAACAAAGTATCAGGACCATTATTGGATAGAATCGATCTGCATGTAGAAGTGACTCCCGTTGCGTTTAATGCATTGAACAATCAACAAAAAGCAGAAAGCTCTGCTGCTATTAGAGAAAGAGTAATTGTTGCAAGAGCTATTCAAGCAAAAAGATTTAAAAATGAAAAAGGCATTTATGCCAATGCACAAATGACTTCGCAACATCTAAGAGAAGTTTGTCATCTTTCAACTGTATCCAATAATTTATTACAAAAAGCCATGAGCAGACTTAATTTGAGTGCACGTGCATACGACCGAATTTTAAAAGTGAGCCGAACCATTGCAGACTTATCGTTTAGCACAGATATACTACCCGAACATGTTGCCGAAGCCATTCAATACCGAAGTTTGGACAGAGAAGGATGGGGCGGATGATTAATATTGCCCAGTATTCAACATCACCAATGTGCAAGCTTCAATCGCTTGAATGCCTTTTTCTGTGGCCATTTCAACTAATTCATCATTTTCAGTACCCGGATTAAAAATGATTCTTTTGGGATGCAGAGACAGGATATAATCATAGTATTCTTTCTGCAAAGATGGATTGAGGTACAATGTGATTGTATCAACTTCTTTTTGGGAAGGATGATCAGTAATAATGGGGACGCCGCCGATCATTCCAGCCTTTCTTCCAATAGCAATTACTGGATGATTGTATTTGGTCAGTTTTTGAACCGCCAAAAAACTATAGCGCTCTGGGTTATCTGAAGCACCTAATACAATGGTTTTCTTCATTATGCTGGTGTTGATTCCATGTACTTTTTATGTGAACCATCGCAATAAGGCTTGTTGGCAGAATGCCCGCAGCCACAAAAAGAGGCTTTTTCTTTTACATCAACCGTGCCATCTGCTTTGGTAACAATGCACTTAGAAGCGATAACAATTGGTCCGGCAGCTTTAATTAAAATTTCGGTACCTGGGGTATTTTGTTCTTGTTCCATGTTGCAAATATACACTATTGAATAGTCATTCTAACACCTATAAATCCCCTGATACCTTGATTAGGGGCATATACATAATTGGGGTCGAATGTTAAGGCATAAGGATTGTTGGCAGTTGGAATTACTTGGCCACTGTTATTGTACTGTACTTGTTTATCAAATGGATCATTGGTTCTGGCAATAATGAAAGGATTATTATTGGTAGGTAAATAATTCAATAAATTTTTTACGCCACCATATAATTCAATTTTTTTTCCAAGATGCATACTCAGCTGAATATTTTGAATACTCCACCAAGGAGAAAATTCATTTCGAGGATCTAATGAACTTAGTAAAGGCAATCGCATAGGGCCATAAACATTACCTGTATAATCTATGTCTATTTGAGTACCTGGAATTTCATAAGAAATGGACCATGTACCAGAAAATTTTTCGGTGAGTATTTGTTGTTCTTTTTGTTGATTTTCATAAAGTCCTACATCGAGGTAAGTTGCACCAATTAAAAACTTCCAATTGGTACTGGTAGTCCAATCCAGATTAACGGAAACTCCTTTACTAACAGCATATCCATCTAAATTGCCATAGATAATTTGATTGGGATTGGTATCATAATCTCCTACAATTCGATTATTGAAATAAGTGTAAAAAGCGGTTGCATCTATATTCATGGAATTTCCATTACTACCATATATTTTATGGTTGTAATTAATATTGATATTGAAGGATTTTTCTGGCTTCAATGCTTCTTTTATAATAACTGTTCTTGCTCCTGTTAAAGCAGCATGATCTTCCGTGAACAAATTCACCACCCTAAAACCTGTTCCCATATTTACCCTCAAGAAATTTTGATCATTAATGGTGTATTTATAGGCTAACCTTGGTGTAAGAATACTTCCGTGGGCAGCACTATAATCATATCGCATACCCAATAACAATTTATGCTGCTCGTTGAATTTAATTTCATCTTGTGCAAATATGCCAGGCAACACAATTCGCTGAGGTAAGAAACCCAATTTTGTAGGATCCAATGATCCAGCAGCAGGTGTATTGTCGTTGTAAAACGTATACCTGATTGCTGCTCCCAACAACCAATCATGCTTGCGAAAGGTTTTATTAAAAGTTAATTGTGAAAAAGCAATTTGTTGTTTGGCAATAAAAGAACTGGTTCCATATCGGCTATCCTGATCGTGTTGATTTAAAGAAAAAGTCAAGAACATCATTTCTTTTACTGGTAGTTGATAATTACCCAATACTTCCCAACGATTGGTATAAATACTTTCGCCATATATACTATCTCCTCCTCGGAATGCTTTATTCCATCGCATATCTCCACCCCACCTATTTTCGTTGTAATAGCGGGCTGCTATGCTGAATAATCGATTGTTGGTTCTGGTAAAATTCCATTTTTGAAAAACAGAAACTCTTTTTTGTAAAGTAAGGTCGGTAAATGAATCTCCATTTACATCTTTAGGGCTATCGTAATTAAAATAGTTAATGCCCGTTAAGATGGCCGCTTTTTTACCTGCTTTCAAAGTAAATCCAATATCGGCGTTTAATTCATTCCAAGTAGTGGTCATTAAATCGGCTGTGATCGCTGAAGCATTGGATGGTTTTTTGGTAATTACATTGATTAATCCCCCAACAGCCTCACTGCCATATAATGAAGAAGCTGGTCCTTTAACGATTTCAATTCTTTCTACCAATGAATTGGGAATACCAGAAAGTCCGTACACTGTAGATAAACTACTTACAATCGGCATACCATCGATAAGCACCATGGTATAGGGGCCTGGCAAACCATTGATTCGTATATCGCCTGTATTACAAACATTGCAATTGATTTGCGGCCTCACTCCATTAACCAGTTGCAGTCCATCAAAAATGCAGGATGTTGGGTTCTTTCTAAAAAAAGAAGGATTGTACAATTCAACAGGAACAGGGCTCTCTAACCGCTTTACCGCTTTCATCGTACCTGTAACAACAATTTCAGATAAAGTTGCTTCCATTGGTTTCAACAACTTTATACTGTCTGTTTGTGCCAAACAAGTATTGTTGATGAAAAGCAATAAGAAGCTGAACCCTAGTAGAAAAAAGCGCGCCAAAATAGATGTTTTGGAGGTAAAATTATATATGTTAGACTTATCTAACAAAATTAATTTGACAAATACCCTTATTTTTATACTATGGCATCTAATACAGAAGAGAATTATTTAAAAGCCCTTTTTCAAATTACGATTGAATCGGGCTCTAAAATAGAGGCAGGCACCAATGAAATTGCAGCCCATTTGGGCGTAAAACCCGCTACGGTAAATGATATGCTCAAGAAATTAAAGGCAAAAAAACTGATTCAGTACGAAAAGTATGGAAAATCGAGTCTTACAAAATCGGGCAAGAAAATTGCCATTGAAGTGGTACGGAAACATCGCCTCTGGGAAACTTTTTTATTTCAAAAATTAGCATTTAGCTGGGATGAAGTGCATGTTGTAGCAGAACAATTAGAACATATCCAGAGCAAAAAATTAATAGATAAACTGGATGCATTTTTAGATTATCCTGCTTTTGATCCACATGGTGATACTATACCCAATGCAAAAGGCGAACTGGCTATTACTGTTAAAAAAACATTGCTAGAAGAAAAAATTGGACATCAATGTAAAATGATTGGTGTAAAAGACAATTCTGCTGCATTCTTGCAGTATGTTAACAAATTAGGTCTTTCAATCAATCAAACCATTAAAGTTATATCCCGTCAACCTTTTGATGATTTAATAGAAATAGAAGTGAATAAAAAAATCAACAGCATTAGCCCCAAATTTGCGGAAAACATTATTGTTGAGTGTAAAGAATGTATGATCAAATAAAATCAATCTGCATCTATATTGGTTAAGCTTTTCTTCATTCTATAGATCACTTTTTCATATTCGCTTGCGTCAAAACCAGCTTTTTGTTTTTGCTGTATGGCTTTTTCCTCCCACTGAATGGCTTCAGTTTGATTACCCGTTTTGTACAACAGTCGAGCATAGGTATCTATGGATTCCGGTGTTTCAAAAAACTCCAACGATTTTCTAATATATAGAACCGCTTTATTTAAATGTGCTGGATTATTACTGTAGGTATATACTTTCCATGCTCCTTCGTTTAATCCACTCGCATAATATTGAACTCTTGGAGCATATGTAATTGTTTTACTAAAAACGGCACCAGTCTTTTTCATATTTGCTTCAACTTTCCTCTTTATGCTGTCTGGCAATTGTTGAAATATGATTTCAGATTCAGAAGGGCTAACCGATTTTGAAAGCTCAACTTTATTAATTGAATCATCTCGTTTAATATCATCCGGTTGAACATTCATATAAAACCGATCATAATAATTAAATACAGATCTCAGATAATTAGTCGTATCATTTACACTACTATAATAAGTAAGCATGGTTTCCAAATTTGCTTTAAAACCATCTTCTGGCTTATCCGTATAAGTGCCTTGTCTAAAGTAGGCAACCTGATTTGCAAAACCAACGTTCTTGTCTGCAATTGCTTTATTGATACTTTTAGCAGCAATTCTATTATTTATTATTATCCTTTCCCTTAAACTCATACGGTACCATGCCATATTATAGTTATCACGCTGCTTTGTAATCGTAAGGTATGCACTTGAACCAACCAATGGAGCCTGTTTGAGCACATATTGCATAAATGAAATTGATTCTAATGAATCGGCGGATGCTTTGCGCACAAGCTCATCAATTAATTCACCACCAGGCTCAAAACCAATTTGCATAATTTTATTGGCTAATTGCATGGATGTTTCAAATGATGGTTTCTGCATCAAATACTTTTCCTTAGCACGAGCAAATGTTTCAGTAGAATTTTTTTCAACCAATGCCCTTTGAATCAATTGTATATATTGAAATGGATTTGTATTACTAGAGTGCATTACTGATAATATATTCATAGACTCATCGGTAATAATCACACCAAAATATTCTTTGGGAATTTCATAAATATTATAAACAGGTTTTATTTCTTCAGGAATTGTTTTCAAATTAAGTATAACGCAATGACTATCAATGCTTGCTTTAGCAGCGCGAATTCCCATATTGGCTACATCATTGCATTGGAAACATTTTTCCGACTGTATTTGCAAAAAAAGCATCTTTTTTGCCTTTGTGGCTTTTTGCAATGCCTCTGTTATTTCAGGTGATCTGTTTGGAATGGGTTGTGCTTTTAGCTGCCAACTGCTAGTAATTATGAAAAGTGTTGTTACTAAACTTGGCAACAAGAAAGGATTTCTCATACATGGATTTTATCTATCTAAGATAAATCAATAATCAATTTCCAAGCGCAATTTTTCTTTTAATTCTTTAATGAGTGGATATTGCTCGGCAATTCGTTCAAATTTTTGTTTGCTGTTTAAACGCATGTGCAATGGCACATCTTCTTTTTCTCCAAGATCTACCAAAATGGTAAAATCGATTAATCGATTATTAAACAATTGATGCAATTGTTCCTTCAAATCCAATTTCTCTTGTTCAACAAATTTTTGAGCAGTAATAGCAGCAACATGTATTGTGAAATGAATATCAGAATCAATACTTAAAGAGGCAATTTTAAAAGTGCCTGCTGCGGAATGCTTTAATTGCTTTTCTAATTCAACTGTATATTTATTCCAGAAAACTTGTAATTTTTCAATATTTAATCCTTCGGCTTCTTTAATTTCTTGGATATCGTATTTAGCACCAACTTTTTCTCTTAAAGCATCCAATAAATTCTTTTTCCCGCCATTTGCTGCTAAAGGTTTAGAACTAAGTGGAGCAGTATTGAGGGTTTCAATTGGAGGCGGAATATTGCTGTGTAGTGTTGTGGATTGAACATTAACTGGCAACTGATCAATATATAATTTTGGAGTATTGGTAGTAGTAACGGCAGTTGGAATAGGAACTGCAGCCAAAGGTTGAATTGCTTTAGTTCTAAATGCTATTGGTGCATCAACTCGTTTTTTTTTTACAACTGTACCTTTATCAGAAGCCATGTCAATGGCTTGCTGCAGAAAATTTAATTTTATCAATGCCAATTCTACATGCAAACGCTTGTTGCGTGCCATTTTGAAATTAATCTCCGTATCATTCAAAACATTCAGTGCACTCACTAAATAAGACAAACTGGTTGTTGCAGCAACTTCTATGTATTTCGATTGCATTCCTTCTACCACTTCTAACAAGCTTGCCGATTTAGGATCTTTACAAACCAATAAGTTTCTGATGAATTCGGCAAATCCATTCAATACCAAATCGCCTTCAAATCCCTTTCTATTGATTGAGTCGAACAACATCATAGCCCCAGCTAGATCTTGTTGTTGCATCGATTCCAATAATTTGAAAAAATAATCCTCATCCAAAATATTCAAATGCTCTAAGGTGTTTTGATACGTTACTTCACCATTGGTAAAGCTTACAATCTTATCTAAAATACTGAGGGAATCTCGCATGCAACCTTCGCTCTTTTGAGCTATAACCTGTAATGCTGCTTTTTCGGCTTTAATATGTTCTTTATCTACAATTTCTTGCAAATGTTCTACCGTATCGTTATTGGTAATTCTTTTGAAATCAAATATTTGGCACCTACTTAAAATAGTAGGGAGTATTTTATGTTTCTCGGTGGTTGCTAAAATAAAAATAGCATGTGCAGGTGGTTCTTCCAATGTTTTTAAAAATGCATTGAATGCACTTGAACTAAGCATGTGTACCTCATCTACAATATATACTTTGTATTTACCTGCTTGGGGTGCAAAGCGCACTTGTTCTACCAACACACGTATATCATCTACCGAATTATTACTGGCAGCATCCAATTCGTGAATATTCATTGATGTCCCTGCATCAAATGAAACACAACTATTGCATTCATTACATGCTTCACCTTCAGGCGTTTGATTGGTACAATTAATGGTTTTGGCCAATATTCTCGCACAGGTGGTTTTACCTACTCCTCTAGGTCCACAAAACAAAAAAGCATGCGCCAACTGATTATTCTTAATCGCATTTTTTAGTGTGGTAGTAATATGTTGCTGACCCACAACTGTATTAAAGTTCTGGGGGCGGTATTTACGAGCTGAAACAATGAAGTTTTCCATAGAAAGGGTTGCAATATAGCTTATTTATAATCCATCTCAGGGTGCCTTTCAAACAAATATTTATCATCAAATATAAATCGATAGGTAACCATTCTCCTACTTTGTTTTCCACCAAGACTTTTGTAAATATTCACCATCTTGGGGTTCCAATCACCTGCCCAACCCATTTCATATTGATTGTACCATCCCTTGCCTTGAATTGTTAAACCACAAGCATAAATAAGGTAGCTATCAATTCCTAAAGACTGGTATTTAGGCACAACGCCAAAAGCCAACCCAGTTAATCGTTTATTAACACCTCGGTATTTCATCCAGAGCAAGCGCAATTTTTCTAACCAACCGAATTTGCCATTGAAATATTTAAAATATTGATTGATATCCGGAATATTGATGAACATAGCAATCGGTTCCTCTTTGTAATAAGCAAACCAAACAACCCTTTCATCCATGATGGGTTTCATTTTATTAAACAACTTCATTACTTGCTCTTTGGTGATTTCTTTTGCTTCACCATGCTGAGCCCAAGCTGCATTGTATACAGTGGCAAAATCCCCGGCATATTTTTCTAAATCGGATATTTTTATATGCTTAGCCTCGTATCCTGGCTTAGCATTGAATTTGGCGTATCGCTCTGGAAACCTTTCAGGCAATGGATCATCTACATTCATGTAATAATAATACTGGTTGTAATAATTACTGAAACCATATTGCTCAAATAATGATTGATAATAGGAAGGATTAAAAGACATTCCATACATCGGTTCGCTATTAAATCCTTCTACCATTAATCCCCACCATTTATCACGATCTCCGAAATTAATAGGTCCATCCATTGCTTCCATCCCCATTTCTTGCAACCAGTTTTTTGCAGTATCAAATAACAAATTGGCAGTTGCTTGATCATTGATGCAATCAAAAAAACCAATACCCCCGGTTTTAAATTCAGTACCTTTATTGATGTATTTATCGTTGGTAAACGCCGCAATTCTTCCCACTAAATTTCCATTATCGGTTTTCGCAATCCATCTTTTTGCAGTGCCATATTTAAAGTTTTTATTTTTTTGGGGATCAAAAACATCGTTCACTTCATTGTCCAAGGCCCTAATATAAACCGGATTTTGAGCATTCATCAATGCATTCACTACTAAAAAATCTTGTATAGAAGCAGCATCATGCACTTCAATTATCTGCATACATTCAATTTATTGATTAAACAATTTATTCATCATTTTAGCATCGTGGCCATAAATATCTTTCCGAAAATTCAATAACCCGTCTTTATCAACCCAAGCTGTAAAATAAACCAAGTAAACTGGAATGGTTTGTTTCAAAGTAACCCATTTTTCTTTGGCCAAATGCATGGCACTATCTATGGTAGCGCTTTTCCAAGTAGTTGTATCATCCCTCAATAAATATTGAGCGAATTTTTTGGGTTCAGCAATTCTTATACATCCATGACTCAGGCCTCGTCCAGATTGCTGAAACAAATTACGATTAGGGGTATCATGCAAATAAATGCTATAGCTATTCGGAAAAAGAAATTTAACCAAGCCCAATGAATTGGTTGGACCTGGCTTTTGCCTCACAATGGGCAAAGAACCGCTGTATCCGGTAATTTCCATATTGTGTTTACCAATATAATTACGATCTCTTTGCATTGCAGGTAAAATCTCTTTTCGAACAATACTTTCGGGCACATTCCAATATGGGCTAAAAACAATGTATTTTAAATTCCCGTTAAAGATTACGGTATTATTGGCGGCAGAACCTACAATAACACGCATATCAAAAACCTGTTTCCCACTATCCATTACATGCAATCTGAATGCTGGAATATTAACCAAAATAAAATTCCTTTCTTGCTGAGGAGGCATCCACCTGATTCTTTCTAAATTAACCAAAATCTGTTGCACTCTTTTTTTCAAAGGAATGTTCAACTCTGCAATCATTTGATTTCCGATAACTCCATCAATAGCTAAACCATGGCGCAGCTGGAATAATTTTACAGATCGCAACATGGCAGTATCATATACATTAGAACTATCTAACACTATATTGGATTGCAATACATTTAATCGTTGTTTTATTTGAAAAACAATACCTGCTGAATCGCCTATTTTTATTGGCTTTTTAAGCAATGGAATACTATCATTTGTTTCTTTCTTCTCTAATTCAATGGTTTTAATCAACCAATTTTCGAGCACTTTATACTGATTACTCATTGGCGCATAAGCATCTGGATCTTTTGCTTTAGCGGCAATAATGGTATCCAATAGTGCACTTAAATTAATTTTCTTTCTGGGGATAAACCAGCCCAATTCTGCAGCATTAATGTCTGCTCCCTTGTACACTTTTGCAGCATATTTAAAAAACTGACCGGTTAATAATAATTCTGTTTGTATAACTGCTTTATTGTTTTTTTCTGCAAGGAATTTTTTTGCAGCCAAAGAGTCATATAGTTGATTCAATAAAGCATTATAGATGCTGCTATCTTCAAAATTATTGATATAGTTATTTTGAAGATTGTAGAAATTATGGGCTTGTTCGGATAGTCCGCTTGAATCAAACCATGCAAATTCAAAATTTCTTGGAATATAAAATTGATTGAATTGCTCCTTATAAGAAGCCAAATCTGGATGTAACACCAAAAATGCATCCACATCTGCACTATCAAAAAATATAGAATTAAAAGAGTTAACAGTTGTAATAGTTGTATCTCTAATTACAACTTGTTTTTTACCAATTATCCCATTACAAGAATAAGCAATAATGGAAATGCAAAAAACGATGGTGAATATTTTCCAAGGCATACGATGAAGTTACTAATTGTTTGCAATTATCTGTTCTGCAATAATACGGCAGCAACCAATCCAGCTGTTTCTGTTCTCAGTCGATTGCTTCCTAAACTCACTGGTGTAAAGCCTTGATGGATAGCTGCATCTATTTCAACAGGAGAAAAATCTCCTTCTGGGCCAATTAAAATGAGCTGATTATTTGTTAAGGCTAGATTTTGAAGAGGCGCTTTTTCAGCTTTTTCGCAATGAGCAATCATTTTTAAACCTTCCGATTTCATTTTAATAAGTTCATTAAATTGAATCGGTTGATGTAAGATAGGTTTCCAACTTTGTTGGCTTTGCAACATAGCAGAAACGATAATACTCTCCCAACGCGCTGCTTTAAAATGATGTTTTTCGGTTCGTGTAGATATTAATGGATAAAAATGACGTATGCCAATTTCAGTAGCTTTTTCTAAAAACCATTCCATCCGAGCAGGATTTTTTACAAATGAAATGGCAATACCAGAGATTGGAGTAATCGGCGCAACCTCTGTTTTATTAGAAAGCAACACTACTGCTTGTGTTTTATTGGCCGAAAGAAGGGTTGCATCAAAACGATTTCCTACCCCATCTGTCAGCATCATCATTTCGCCCTCTTTCATTCTCAACACCTGAATACAATGTTTTGCGGTATCTGCGGAAAGTGTAAAATGCGCTGACAAATTGGGCAAACTGGGTTCAAAAAAAAATGGAATAGACATGTTTAAGCAATTGAATGGCTAATTTAAAACAAGCACCATAACTCCCTCTGAAGCAGATTTTCTTTTTGGGAGATATAGATCTCTCCCATTAAAATAAAGATGTATAGGGGAATTGCTTTGTGTATCTAATAATAGGTCTACTCCATTCATAAATGGAACTGCATTAAAATTAGGAATTAGCTTTCCACTGGATTTTTTATCTCCATCATCAAAAATAAATTGAGCAATCCCAGTTTTAGAAGCAGGTGCAATAATTGAACTACTAAGGTTAATATCGTTAAGGGTTAAAGAATCTCTTCCACTTACAACGGCTCCATTACTGGTAAAAATAGCCAGAACAGACTGGTTATCATCTGCTGGTAAAATATTGAGTAATAAAGCAGTCATTCCTGTTTTAGGCAATGCTCTTAAATAAACCAGTGAATTTGATTGAACAAAGGGCTCATGAAAATAATGCACGGTTCTTTGGCCACCAGTTGGTTGTAAAACAAATTCATACCCGATAGAAGGGTCGGCCATAAATGGCCCCCAATTTCCCAAAGAGTCTGCCAGAAAATGAAAATCAGGAGCTGATTTTTTTCTATTCCCTTTGGTAAGATCAAAAGCATATACATCAATCAAAGCGCCAGCTAAAGGGGTATTTTCTCCCATCAAACAAGCTTTGCCAGCAATCACAGGTTTTCTTTCTTTTTTATTTGTAAGAGCAGCTTTATTGCCATTGTTAAAAAAAGAATACATACTATAAAAAGAAGCTTCGCTAGTTGCAACTTGATAATGGTCATTACCAGATTGCTGAATATTAACTGCACCAGGAATTGCACCTCCCTTGGCTACTTTATCATCAGTAGAAAAAATATTCATAGTAGGTACATCTCCATTTTTACCTGCAGGTTTTGTATTTTTCCCACTTCCTATATGAACATAATGCGCCACTTTGCTAGCACGCAAAGAATCATTTAAATAATTATATCCAATTCCACCTCCTGCAGAATGACCTACCAAATTAATTTTATCAGCACCTGTTTTTTTGATAACCACATTGATCAAGGAATCTAACTGTGCGCTGGTGTTTCCACGGGCGCCAATGCTGTTCCAATCAAAAACATACAACTGATTATTGCAATACCCGTTGGAAATGAAACGCTGCAATTGAGTAGCATAAGTATCTCCACTACCTAAAAATCCATGTACAAAAACAATGGGTGTTTTTGAAGGATCGCATTTTTGAGCTAACAAGAAACTGGTAATCATCCATCCACAAAAAAACAATATAATTTTTTTCATGCTAGTTTTAAGTTAACTAAAAGGAGCATCTTGATCTAAACCCTCATCAAATTCGCCACCATTCATTTTGCTTCCTTTCTGAATAAAAAATTTAGCTCCATCGCCCGAACTTGCGCTACCACTTGTAGGAAGGTTAGGGGTTATAGGTCTCCAACTAGAACCAGCATTGTTATCATTGTCCAATTCTTCAAATTTTTGAATAGCCAATTTGGCCCTTAGCTTAATGGTTTCTAATGAACCGTTCCTGTGCTTTGCTATCCTGATATGGGTTTCTCCAATAGTGCTTTCGCCATTTTCATTACTCATGTTCTCGTAATATTCTGGGCGATAAATAAACATCACCATATCGGCATCTTGTTCTATTGCTCCAGATTCGCGAAGATCACTTAGTTGAGGCATTTTACTTTCCTTTCTGGTTTCTACCGCACGACTTAACTGACTCAATGCAATAATTGGAACACTTAATTCCTTTGCCAATGCTTTTAGGTTTCTCGAAATATTACTGATTTCTTGTTCGCGGTTTCCTCCCTTATCGTTACTTCCACTCATCAATTGCAAATAATCTATAATGATTACGCCAACATGGTGTTTGTTTACCAATCTTCTTGCTTTTGCCCTGAATTCAAAAATGTTTAAAGCAGCTGTATCATCAATATAAATTGGAGCAGACTCTAACTTTTTAATGCCCTTGCTATGCAATTGTTGGTATTCATGGTCTTCCAATTTACCTCTACTAATTTTTTCCATTGCAATTTCACTCTCAGCACTTAAAATACGCTGTACCAATTGAGCTGCACTCATTTCTAATGAAAAGAAACCTACACCAACAGGTTTAGTAGGATGCAATGCTGCATTTCTTGCAAGGTTTAGGGCAAATGCTGTTTTACCTACCGAAGGTCTGGCCGCAAGAATAATTAAATCGGTTGGTTGCCATCCATAAGTGATGCGATCAATCGAAGCAAAGCCACTTGGCACACCGGATATCTCTTCTGTTTTTGTTCTTAATTCATCAATGCGATTAATGGTTTTAACCATTACATTGCCAATATCTTCAAAATTCTTTTTTAAATAATTATTGGTAATATTAAACATCAATGTTTCGCTATGATCCAATAAATCGAATACATCGGTGCTGTCTTCATAAGCATCTCCAATTATTTCTCCACTGATTCTAATCAGTTCTCTTTGAATAAATTTTTGCAAAACAATACGAGCATGTGCATCTATATTGGCAGTTGAAACAACTGAATTGGTCAATTTTGTAACAAAATAGGGGCCTCCAACCATATCGAGTTTCTCCTGAGTTTTCAATTCTTCTACAACAGTAAGAATATCGATGGGTACACTTTTTTGTTGCAATGATTGCATGGCTTCGAAAATGAATTTATGTGCATCTACATAAAAACATTCTGGCTTAATGATTTCTGATACGGTATCAAAAGCACTTTTTTCGAGCATAATAGCACCTAACACAGCTTCTTCCAATTCCTTGGCTTGAGGAGGCACTTTGCCATACACCATGGTACTTAGGTCTACAGAAGGCTTTCTTCTTTTTCTATCTTTATTTAAACTCGTTATTTCCATTAGCTAGTACATACTTTTAATGATTGATGGGTTGCTTTATTCAACGGAATTATTTCTATGTTACCAAATTGTTTCCTGTTGAATAAAGGGGAGCGAATATAATGGGAAGTATTTGGTAGCCAAAATAAATGATCCATCTATATTATTCCACAGGCTACATTATGCTTATTAACAGCTAAAACTCACCTATCCACACAATTTACTAAGCTTATCCCCCATTTTCAAAAGTTTTACGCTTTTATTTGGAGAAATTAACAAAGCCATGTGCAGAAAGAAATTTCTTAAAACACGGAGACATTCAGCGGAATTCACGTATCTACAAGTGGGTTATATAACGGAGCAATTATTGGTAATATAGCAGGTGCATTAATCCCTATCTTCCTTGCACAAATCAAGCAATAGCTTAATTTAATAGATTTTGAGCCCACAATCCCCACTCCTCTCTGCCCAACAATGAAGGCATTGGTAATTCTATTTGAATTCTCCTTTTCTTTCCTTCATTTTTGAAAGGTTCGGATTGGGCATTGTGGGCTCATTTGATATTTTTAATTGCATCAATAATTTCTTCAATCTTGATTTTCTAAAATAAAAATGTCCTCCACTTTCCGTTTGAAAAGCTGCGCGATTTTTAATACCAACATAGCAAATGACACATATTTGACTGATTCAATAGCAAAAATGGTTTATAGGTGCAGAAACCTTAAATTTGCCCATTTCAAAGCAGCAGCAAGTATGACAATTAGTTACAATTGGTTATCTGAATATTTACCCGAAGCAATCGATCCGGTTCAATTATCTAAAATATTGACTTCTATAGGTTTGGAAGTAGAGAGCTTAGAACAGTACGAAAAAATTAAGGGTGGATTGGCAGGAGTACTGATAGGAGAAGTGTTGACTTGCGAGCAACATCCCAATGCAGATAAATTAAAGTTAACTACCATCAATATTGGTAAAGAAGCCCCTTTAAAAGTGGTTTGTGGCGCAGCCAATGTTGCGGTAGGCCAAAAAGTGGCAGTGGCAACTATTGGATCAACCATTTATCCTATTTCTGGTGAGCCAATGACCATGAAAGCTGCTAAAATCAGGGGCGAAGAAAGCCAAGGCATGATTTGCGCAGAAGATGAGCTGGGATTGGGTTATAGCCACGATGGAATAATGGTTTTACCCAATAACTTAATACCAGGCACGCCTGCTGCAGACTATTTTAAACCCTATTCAGATTGGATCTATGAAATTGGTTTAACACCCAATAGAATGGATGCAATGAGCCATATGGGTGTAGCTAGAGATGTGGCCGCCTACTTAACCCATCATCAAAAAGAAACAAGGGTTAAATCTCCTTTTTCCAATGGTTTTAAATCAGCTAACAATAGCTTACCTATAAAAGTTACTGTTGAAAATAGTTTGGATTGCCCTCGTTATGCAGGCGTTACCATCAGTGGTGTTACTGTGCAAACTTCTCCTGAATGGTTGGTTAATAAACTTACTGCGATAGGTGTTAGAAGCATCAACAATATAGTAGACATCACTAACTTTATTTTACACGAAACAGGTCAGCCATTGCATGCTTTTGATGCGGTCGCAATTACTGGTAACGAAGTCATCGTAAAAAACTGCCCTGATCAAACCATATTTACCACACTTGACGAAAAGGAAAGAAAATTAAATGGTACTGATTTAATGATTTGCAATGCTGCAGAAGGCATGTGTATTGCAGGTGTTTTTGGGGGAATAAAAAGTGGGGTAAATACAAATACAAAAGCCATTTTCTTAGAAAGTGCTTGTTTCAATTCTGTAGCAATCAGAAAGACTTCAATCAGACATGGATTAAGAACAGATGCTGCAACCCGATTTGAGAAAGGGATTGATATTTCCAATACGGTGAATGTGTTGAAACGTGCGGCCTTATTGATCAAAGAGATTGCAGGCGGCGAAATTAGCAGCGACATTGTAGACATATATCCAAATCCTGCCCCAAGAGTAACGGTAACCATTAAGAATCACTACCTCAAGAAATTGAGTGGTAAAAATTATCATTCAGATAAAGTAAAAAGAATATTGACTGCATTGGGTTTTGGTATTGTAAAAGAAGGAATGGATGAGTTGATGGTGGAAGTGCCGTATAGCAAGCCCGACATCAGTATTCCTGCAGATATTGTTGAAGAAATTCTGCGCATTGATGGTTTGGACAATGTAGAGATTCCTTCCTTAATCAGCATTAGCCCTGCAATAGATGGTTTGGGAATCAAAGAAAATTTGCGCGAAAAGATTGCTCACTTTTTAATAGGAAAAGGCTTTACAGAAATTATCACTAACTCAATTACCAATAGCAAGTATTTTGATGAGGCTGCTAGTACCAATTTGGTAAAAATGATGAATAATTTAAGTGCCGAATTGGATGTTTTAAGGCCTTCGATGTTAGAAAGTGGTTTAGAAACCATCGCTTATAATTTGAACAGAAAAAGCAACAATCTGCAACTATTCGAATTCGGAAAAACCTATCAAACCAAAGAAGATGGATTTACTGAAGAAGAACATTTTTGCTTATTTGCAACAGGAAATAACCACGAACAAGGTTGGAGAAGTAAAAGCAGTGCTTTGGATTTCTTTTCGATGAAAGGCTTGGCTACAGCCATTCTCCAATACTGCGGATTGTTCAATATTCGATTTGAATTGTTGGAACAAGAAGCCAGCATCCAAATTTATTCCGACAAGCAATTATTGGGTGAAATACTGACTGTAAGCAATAAACAATTAGCCACATTCGATTTAAAGCAGCCAGTTTATATGCTTGATTTTACTTTCAAAAAACTGGTTAGTGCAGTTCAAAAAAAGAAAATCACTTACAAAGAAGTCAACAAATATCCTTCTGTTCAAAGAGATCTTGCATTGGTAGTGGATAAAGCAATTACCTACGGAGCTATTGAAAAGTCAGTACAAACCATTAAATTGCCTAAACTTCAGCAAATGCAATTGTTCGATCTGTTTGAAAGCGATAAATTGGGGACAAATAAAAAATCGATGGCGGTAAGTTTTACTTTTTGGGATGATGCCAAAACCCTTACCGATAATGAGATTGACGGCATGATGGGAAAGTTAATTCAATGTTTTGAAAAAGAAATACAGGCGGAAATCAGAAAATAATGACCGACATTAACAACCATATTAACCAACTGCAAGAAAAACTACAATTGCTAATTAAAGAATACAAGCAATTGCAGAAAGACAATAAAAAGTTGCAAAAAGATTTAACGGTCTTAGAAAACGAACAATCAGCAAAAAATATACTCCTTCAACAATTGGAACAAAAAGTTACTGCTGTACAAATTACCGGAGGTCATTGGGAAGATTCCGAAAAGCAAGCAATTCAGAAAAAAATAGACACTTATCTCAAAGAAATAGACAAATGCCTGGCATTGCTGCATGCCTAAACATATGAATGAACTGATACCCGTAAATATAGTAATTGCCGATAGAAGTTATCGCTTAAAAATTGAGCCTGCAGATGAGGAAATGGTTCGCAAAACAGCTGCCTTAATCAATGAAAAAATCAATTCATTTAAAACGCAGTTTGCCGGTAAAGACATGCAGGACTATATAGCTATGGTATTATTGTGGTTTGCCACAGAACAAAAAGAAACAGGATCCCTTCCTGTTCAATGGAATGATGCTGCTCAACAAATTACCGAATTGGGAAAATTGATCGAAAAAACCTTGCAGGAAGGCAAAGATTAGCGCCTATTTTTATAGATCAATCAAATTCTTATCTCCTTCAACTTAAATCTGCAATCTTCTTGTTATCTTCGTAACAAATCATTACTTATTAGTATTAAATGAGATGTGATCAGACAAATAGGATTGTGAACAATTTAAACCCTTGCCAACACCATGGATTCAGTAATATTATTAATCATATCGGCTACAGTTGCTCTTGTAATAGGCGTTATAGCGGGTAGATTTATTTTCGCCAAAAACACCAAAAAACAGTTAGAAGACGCAGAAAATCAGGCTCAAAATATCTTAAAAGAAGCCGAATTAAGGGCTGAAACAGTAAAAAAAGAGAAGCAGTTAGAAGCCAAAGAGCGTTTTGTTCAACTTAAAGCAGATCACGACAAAGAAATTTTGGAAAAGAACCGTAAAATCGGAGAAACCGAAAATCGTATCAAGCAGAAAGAGATGACCATTAACCAGAAAGAAGCTTCTATAGAGAAGCAGGTTAAGGAAAATGATGCAATTAAAGAAACCCTCAATCGCCAGATTGAAGTGGTCAATCAAAAAAGAACAGAATTAGAAAAACACCAAGAAGAACATATCCGCAGATTAGAAAAAATTGCAGGATTGAGTGCAGAAGATGCTAAAACGCAATTGGTTGAAAGCCTTAAACAAGAGGCCCATACACAGGCTTTGTCTTTACAACAAGATATTATTGAAGATGCAAAATTAAAAGCCAATAAAGAGGCTCGCAAAATTGTTATTCAATCTATTCAAAGAACGGCAGCTGAAATTACGATTGAAAACACAGTTACCGTATTCAATTTAGAAACAGATGAGATTAAAGGCCAAATCATTGGAAGAGAAGGGCGTAATATACGTGCTATTGAAGCTGCAACTGGGGTTGACTTAATTGTAGATGATACACCCGAAGCGATTATTCTTTCCTCTTTTGATCCATTAAGAAGGGAAATTGCCCGATTAAGCTTACAAAGATTGGTTTCTGATGGAAGAATCCATCCGGCCCGTATTGAGGAAGTAGTTGAAAAAACACGTCGTCAATTAGAAGAACAGGTAATGGAAATCGGAGAAAGAACCGTGATTGAAATGGGCATTCATGGATTACACAAAGAATTGATCAGAATTGTAGGTAAAATGCGGTTCAGGTCTTCTTATGGTCAAAATCTATTGATGCACAGTCGTGAAACGGCTAATTTATGCGGAATCATGGCATCTGAACTTGGGATGAACCCTAAATTGGCCAAAAGAGCTGGTTTATTGCATGATATTGGCAAGGTTCCAGACGAAGAAACTGAATTAAGCCATGCCCTATTAGGCGCTAAATTGGCTGAAAAATATGGGGAAAACCCTGCAGTGGTAAATGCCATTGGTGCTCACCACGATGAAATGGAAATGTTATATGTAATCTCTCCTATTATTCAGGCCTGTGATGCAATAAGCGGTGCAAGACCTGGAGCCAGAAGAGAAATCATGCAACAATACCTCCAAAGAATCAAGGATTTAGAGAATCTAGCATTGGCTTATCAAGGAGTAGAAAAAGCCTATGCAATTCAAGCTGGACGAGAATTAAGGGTAATTGTAGAAGCAGATAAAGTAACCGATTTAGACAGTGATAAGTTGAGTTTCGAAATAGCCCAAAAAATTCAGACAGAAATGACTTATCCAGGGCAGATTAAGGTAACCGTTATTAGAGAAAAAAGGGCAATCAATGTGGCTAGGTAAAAAAAATCGGTAATGAGTATGCTCTTTACTAATTTTTCACTACCTTTGCCGTCCGCAAAAATTAAAAGTTATGGACGCAGCAGTTCAGTTTGTACACGATCAGTTAACTACCAAGAAAACTCATCCGAAGTTTAAAGCAGGTGATAATATTACCGTAAACTATAAAATTGTAGAGGGTGGTAAAGAACGTATCCAGAGTTTCCGTGGAGATGTGATTAAGCACCAGGGAACTGGGGCAACAGCCTCTTTCACAGTTCGTAAAATCTCTGATGGAGTAGGTGTAGAACGCTTGTTCCCAATCCTTTCTCCAAATATCGATTCTATCGTTTTGAATAAAGTGGGTAAAGTGCGTCGTGCTAAATTGTTTTACCTACGTGAGCGTAGTGGTAAAAGTGCACGTATTAAAGAAAAACGTTTCTAGTATTCTGAATATCATTTTAAAGCGTCCTGATTTACCATCTGGGCGCTTTTTTATTGGCCAAATTGCACGAATTAACAATATTTGCAAGAATGGCATCCGAATTATACTAACTTTACAAACTTAAATTAATCATTATGGGCAATCTTGGATTTCAAGAATTATTGATCATCGGAATAGTTGTATTGGTTTTATTTGGTGGTAGAAAAATACCGGAATTCATGAGAGGACTTGGTAAAGGAATCCGTGAGTTTAATGATGCCAAGAACAACGTAAAGAAAGAGTTAGAAGATGGCATGAAGGAAAAAGACAATACTCCTGCCTAAATTTTAAAGTTATTTTAAACAAAGCCTTTGTTTCGGTTTAGTACAATCAAAGACTATCATATAGCATTGCAGAACGGCCAAACCACCTGTGTGGAGGCCGTTCGTTTTTATATAGATACCATCAAGGCAAATGCTTCACTCAATGCTTTTATAGAAATCTATGAAGCAGAAGCAATTGCCAAAGCTTCAGCATTAGATGCGGTCTGCAAAGCAGGTGCGATTCTTCAACCACTTCATGGAGTTATTGTGGGATTGAAAGATGTGATTTGTTATCAGGATCATCCGGTTACTGCAGCATCTGCTATGCTCAACAATTTTAAGTCCATTTACAATGCTACTGCAACCCAAAAATTATTGGATGCAGGTGCTATTATTATAGGCAGACAAAACTGTGATGAATTTGCCATGGGAAGTAGCAATGAAAATTCCTATTATGGTCCAGTGAAAAATGCCAAAGATCAGGAAAGGGTTTCAGGAGGATCATCAGGCGGGTCTGCGGTGGCAGTTCAAGCAGGCCTCTGTATGATTAGCCTAGGATCGGATACAGGCGGCTCTGTAAGACAGCCTGCAGATTTTTGTGGCGTTATAGGTATCAAGCCTACATATGGAAGGATCTCTAGATATGGCCTAATTGCATATGCATCTTCATTTGATCAGATTGGCATTTTTGCTAAAACCATTGAAGACGCAGCATTAACCTTAGAAGTTATTGCAGGTGCAGATGATTTTGATAGCACCGTTTCTAACAAGCCAGTGGAAAAATATTCATCATTACTTGATGTTCAAAAAAAATACCGCATCGCTTATTTTAAAGAAGCACTTGAACACCCTTCTTTGGATAAAGAAATAAGGGCTCAAACAATGGCCTTAATTGAAGAATTAAAATCGGAAGGGCATACAGTTGATGCTGTTGATTTTGAATTATTGGACTATGTTGTTCCTACTTATTATGTTTTAACAACCGCAGAAGCATCAAGTAATTTATCGAGGTTTGATGGAGTAAGGTTTGGACATAGAACTAAAACAAAAAACATTGACCTTACTGAAATGTACAAAGCTTCTCGCAGTGAGGGTTTTGGGGATGAAGTAAAAAGAAGAATATTGCTAGGAACATTTGTTTTAAGTGAAGGATATTTGGATGCATACTTCACCAAGGCACAACAGGTTAGAAGGTTATTGAAGAATAAAACAGATGAATTGTTTGCTCATTACGATGCCATCATCTCACCCACTGTTCCTTCTCCCGCTTTTAAAATTGGAGAAAAATCAACAGACCCTATAGCCATGTTTTTAGCAGATATTTATACTGTTTATCCAAATTTGGTTGGCATTCCTGCAATATCCATTCCTTTATTTACCCATTCAAATGCAATGCCATTTGGGCTTCAATTAATGACCAAACATTTCAGCGAAACTACCCTCTTGCAAATAGCTGATTATTTACTCCATCTTAAGCATTAGTATATGAGCAGTATCCATCAAATTGCAAACTGGTTGATGCTAGAAAAAATTGCACAGTGTGCTTGTAAAATGCTTAAGAAAAATTGGGTATTGTTATTACTGGCTATTCAATTGATTTCACTAAACCCTACTGCTGCTCAAACTATTTCAACCCAAGCTCCTACAGCTAAAAAGGATAATTCGAAAGACAAATACGGTTTTACATCTTTGTTTAAAGGCTCTTTTAATGCATCTAAATCATACGCATCACAACTCAATCCAAGAGCCGTTTCTTTTGTGCAGGATTATATCAAAAAACAAGGAAAGGAATTGGAAAAAATGAAAAGTTGGGGCAAGCCGTATTTTGACTTATACGATATAATACTTGCCCAGTATGGAATTCCAAAAGAAATGAAATACCTAAGTGTAATTGAAAGTCATTTACAATCAGGGCTTGTTTCTTGGGCAGGTGCTGTTGGACCTTGGCAAATAATGCCTTATGAAGCTACTCGATTTGGTTTGAGTTTAGCACCCAAAGATGAAAGAACGGATTATTATAAAAGTACAATGGTAGCAGCAAAAATAATGAAAGAATTATTTACCGAATTTCAGGATTGGCTGTTGGTAGTTGCTGCATACAATGGTGGCGCAGGAAGAGTTAGGCAATGCATTAGAAAAGCAAACAGCAATAATTTTTGGGACCTCCAATATTATCTTCCAGAAGAAACCCGCAATCATGTAAAGAAATTTATTGGTACCCATTATATCATGGAAGGCCAAGGAGGGTTTACTACCATGACAGCGCAAGAAGTAAAATTACAAAAAGCAAATACGCCTTTAGAAGAAAACAATATACCTAAAGAACTAATTGAAAACAGCTGTGTTATTGAAATCAGTGGACGTTACAATTCTATCATTGTAGCAAATGGATTAATGATGAATATCAATCAATTCAATTTATGGAATCCTGGTTTTGATCAATTGTTAGCAGAGGGTAAGAAATTCAACCTTCGTATTCCTTTAGATAAAAAAGCAGTATTTGAGTCAACAAAGCAGCAACTGCTTGCAACATCTGTGCGAGCATTGTTAGAGGGCAATCGAACGATCAAGTAA
>Ga0164292_10000972_pt1 | contig 22708 bp, 30 predicted proteins | sample GEODES117metaG_FD_111486 | JGI IMG/M metagenome (GOLD analysis project Ga0164292, IMG submission 111486) | Eutrophic lake water microbial communities from Lake Mendota, Wisconsin, USA - GEODES117 metaG | ecosystem: Environmental > Aquatic > Freshwater > Lake | place: USA: Lake Mendota...
AGGCCGCATTCGCCACGATCGCCAGCACCGCCGGCTTGAGCGCCCAGAACACCGCCTGCAGCAGTGGCAGCTGGCCCCAGAGGGCGTAGACGCTGGAAAGGCCAAGCAGCACAAGCACCGAGGGCAGCAGGAACAGGCCACCCGCCAGCAGGCCTCCGCGGCTGCCGTGCATCAGCCAGCCGAGGTAGGTGGCCAGCTGGGTGGCCTCGGGACCGGGCAGCAGCAGGCAGTAGTTGAGGGCATGCAGATAGCGGCGCTCCGACAGCCAGCGACGGCGCTCCACCAGTTCGCGATGCAGCAGGGCGATCTGGCCGGCGGGCCCGCCGAAGCTGACCCAGCCGAGCCGCAACCAGAAGCGGGTGGCACTGGCAAGGGTGGGACCTGGGGATGGAAGCGGCCGATCAGCCAAGGGCCTGACGAAGAAGGGAATCGAGTTGGCGGCGTTCCGCCAGGAAGCCATCGTGCCCGAAGGCGCTGCCCAGACAGGTGGTGGTCACACCGCTGCTGATGGCCTGAGCGAGTTCCAGCTGGCGATCGGTCTTCGGATCCTCAGCCAACTCGCCGGAATCACCGACCATCGTTCCCCCACGATCTGAAGCCAATGATCGGCTTCATTGAGCAGGTCGGAAGCCGAGAGATCGGAATGGAGAGAAGAACCCGCCAAAGCATGATACAGCTGAAGTAGATTGACCTGATTGGCTGCACAGGCAAGACGATAGCCACCCTTATTCCCCTTCTGACTATCTAGAAAACCCAATTTTCGGCATTCCCGTAGAACAACCGAAAGACAATGAGGTGAAAGGCGAAACTTCTCAGCAATCACACTGGGCTGCTGCTCAAGGTGCTGGTAGAGCAGCTGATAGAGAACGATCGGGCCGCAGTGGAGGACGAAGGCAGCGGGTGACTATGGGAATGGCCGTCAGCTGGCATTGGGTGGATGATGCAGATCCTGCATCATTCCTGATGGATTCATTCCAGGCTGTAGGGGTGAATCACGCCCTCCAGGGTGAGTGGAAAATCGCGCACGTTGCGGGTCGCCAGGGTGAGGTCATGGCAGCGAGCCGTGGCCAGGATGATCGCATCCGGCACCTTGAGTCCGTGAGCCTGCCGGATCTCCATGGTCTCCTTCGCTACCGCCTGGTCGAGCGGCCAGCGCGGGAAGGCCTCAAGCCAGCCCGTCACCGCCTCCGCTTCTCCGTCGCGACAGCCCACCAGCACCTCGATCCAGGTGATCACGCTGATGCTCGGCCGTTGTTGCTGCTCCAGCCAGTTCAGGGCCTGGGGTTCACCTCGCAGCACGTCGATCAGGATGTTGGAGTCGAGCAGCAGCATCAGCGGTCTGCCCATTCCTGGCGCAGAGCCGCCTGCAGTGTCAGGGCATCTTCGGGGCGATCACGCCACAACCCGTAGACGCTGCGGTGCTGCGGTTGCTGCCGCTCCAGCCACAGCCGCAGCGCCTCCCTGAGGGCCTCAGCTCTCGACAGGCCGCGCTGACGGCAGAGGGCATCGAGCTGTTGGCGCTCCGGTTCCGGTAGGTCGACGATCGTGCGCATGGCCTGCGTCGTGATGACGTGATCTGATGACGTTATCGGTTGTCGAGCTCGGCTGTCCATTGATGTCCGCGAGGGGCGCGCCGGCTGCGGCGTCAGCTGCGGCCCGCTCGTGTTGGAGAGGGGCGCGTGGCCGCGGCTCAGGCCTGCCCCTGCTCGCGTTCTTTAAGCAAATCGCCGCAGTGCTGTGCAAGGACGGGCAGATTCGGTCTGGATAGCACCCCAGACCACACGGTCGTTCACGTTCTGGTACTCGTGAGTAGGCCTCCCCGATAATGATGAACTCCCGCTCCACAGCAGCGGAACGGATCAAACGGTTCTGCCCATAGCTGTCTTCATCGATGGCTGCTGTCGCCTGCTTGATCGCGGCTGCAGCTCCCAGGATGTCATTCAGATAGGCACTCAGATCACGCTGCATAGATCTGCTGTTTGCTGGCTTCGATCGTCTTCTTGATGTAGGGATTGCGCACGGCATCTGCCATCACCAGATCCACCGGAGAGGCCAACCCTTGGCGGCAGTTCATTCAACAGGGCGAAGTATGTTCGGTACAAGCTGGCTGCATCCAGTGGCTGGAACTCCACCAGGAGATCGATGTCGCTCTCTCCGGGCCGGTAGTCGCTCCGCAACGCCGAACCGAAGGCGTGCAGGCTAGCGACGTGGTGCCTCTGGCATGCCGCGATGATCGTGTCGATCTGGGACTGGTCAAGGTTCATGCAAACCGGCCGCTTTCGCGGCATGCATTCCGCCAGTCTCGCCGACCGGGCGCGGCTGGCGAGTGACTTCACATCCTCCAGAGGACCTGGAGAACCAGCGCCCGCCCTGGTCGATGGGTGTCGCCATCCAGGTGTGTGGCCTGCTCCAGCCCCAGGTCGCTGCCGGGGGCATCTGCATCGCGTTGGCACCTGGTCTTGGATGCGTGTCCCTCTTCAGGCTCCGCCTTCACATCGCCACGCTCGTCGGCAGGTTCGGGCTTTCGGGGTTCACTTCCAGGCTCTGCCGCTGGGGCCGCAGCACCAAGTCCATGTCCTCCATCGGGATGGCGCCGAGCAGCACCTCCGTGCCCAGCACCATGGCGCCGGTGAAGCAGCGGCGGTTGCCGAAGCGCACCTCCACCGGACCCACATAGGGCACCGTGCGGCGGCGGCCATCGGCCAGCACCACCTCGCGCCGCTCCAGTTCCGCCAGCTCCAGCTGGATCGCCAGGTGCTCCGGGATGCACAGATGCACCGCGCCGCTGTCCGCCGGGGCCGACACCGGCAGGGGCTCCAGCTCCGGCCGGGTGGGGTTGGCGAGGGTGACGCTGCCGCGGATCAAACCCATCCTCCGTCGCCTGATTCACGCTAGCGACAGCGTTCCCATCGGCTGCCGCCGCGGCCAGCGCTCCCGCCAGGCCCCGCTCAGCCGGCCACGGGCTCCTGCGCGTGTTCCGTGCCCGCCTCCACCGCCTGCACGGCCCTGAGCCAGCAGCCCGGCAGCGCTTCACCGGAGGGAAAGCGGAGCTCGGCCTTGGGCCACGGCTGGGGCTCCTGCAGTTCCTCGCCGGCATGCAGGCGTCCCAGCACCTGGGCCTCGAAGGGATCGAACAGCTGGGCCAGGTCGAGCACCTCCACCAGGGAGCTGTCGTCGTCGTGGCGGATGGAGAGGAACATCGGAACGGACGGTCTCCGCTCAGCCTGGGCTTGCCGGGCCGGGCCGGTCTTCGCTGCGGCGGCAATGCCTGCCGGCCGCAGCGCCGCCGCCGCGGGGCGAAGGTCACCGCGGGGCTGACGGGTGGCCATCCCATGCCTAAAGGAGGTGTAAACCCACCCCTCTCCCCCGGCGCGCCCAGCCATGGCCCACCACCAGATCCTGATCGTCGGCGGTGGCGCCGCGGGCCTCACCGCCGCGAGCCAGCTGAAGCGGGCCCGGCCCCAGCTGGAGATCGCGATCCTGGAGCCCTCCGATGACCACTACTACCAACCCGGCTGGACCCTGGTGGGTGGCGGGGTGTTCAGCCTGGAGGAAACCCATCGGCGCGAGGCCGATCTGATCCCAGAAGGAGTGCGCTGGATCCGGGCCGGAGTGCGCAGCTTCGAGCCCGAAGCCAACCGGGTGGTCACCAGCGACGGCGACAGCCTCAGCTACGACGTGCTGGTGGTGGCCACCGGCATGAAGCTTTGCTGGGAGAAGATCAAGGGGCTGCCGGAAGCCCTCGGCCAGGGGGGGGTCTGCAGCAACTATTCCCGCGACCATGTCCGCTACACCTGGGAGACGATCCGGGCCTTCCAGGGCGGCAACGCGGTGTTCACCTGCCCGCCGATGCCGATCAAGTGCCCCGGCGCCCCCCAGAAGATCGCCTACCTGGCTGATGACGTATTCCGGCGCGACTCCTCCCTGAGCGGCCGTTTCCAGGTGATCTACGCCACCGCCACCCCGGGGATCTTCGGCGTGCCCACCTATGCGGCCCCGCTGCGGGAAGTGGTGGCCCGGCGCGGCATCGACGCCCGCTACAACCACGTGCTCACCGAGGTGCGCCCGGACAGCCGGGAGGCCGTGTTCCGGGTCACCGAAGGCGAAACCAGCCGGGAGGAGGTGATCCCCTACGGCATGATTCATGTCACCCCGCCGATGGCGGCACCGGACGTGGTCGCCACCAGCCCGCTGGCGATCGATGGGCCCGGAGGCTTCGTGGAGGTGGACAAGTTCAGCCTCCAGCATCTGCGCTTCGCCAACGTCTTCTCCCTCGGAGACGTGGCGGGGATGCCCAACTCCAAGACAGCCGCCGCCGTGCGGGGCCAGGCTCCGGTGCTGGTCAACAACTTGCTGGCCCACCTAGATGGCCAGCCGCTGGCGGCCCGCTACGACGGCTACAGCTGCTGTCCGCTGATCACCGGCTACGGCCGCACGATCATGGCCGAATTCAACTATGAACAGCAGCCGGTCCCCTCGTTCCCCCTCGACCCCACCAAGGAACGCGGCAGCATGTGGTTCGTCAAGACCGCCGTGCTGCCCTGGATCTACTGGAACCGGATGCTGAAGGGCCACGACCATGAGCGGCGTTACGTGCCGGGTGCCACCCCGTCCTCGGTCAGGAGTCCGGGCCGTTGAGCAGATGGCTCTTGCTCTCCTTGAGCTCCTTCCAGATCTTCTTGATCTGGGCATAGGCCTGCTCCTGGCTGAGCTTGCCATTGCCCTGCAGGCCCACGATCAGGCCCACCCGTTCGGCGAAGGATTCGAGGTTCTGGTGGAACGCCAGCCGGGGAGGCGTCCAGTCGTCGCCGCGATAACTGGCATGGGCTTCCATCGGCGAACGCACACCCTGCGGGGGCTCACTGTTCACATCACCCTGGCGGCGGTGCTGGAAATCTAGTCAACGGTCCCCAGCCTGCGCGCGCGGCCGCTGGGCGGATCTGGGCAACCTGCGGTTGAATCCTCACAGCCCAAACGTGCCTCCGTGCTGCGTATCACTCCCGGGGCCCTGAGCTCCCAGCGCATGGAGCAACGGCCTGCCAACCTGCCCGGCCACCTGTTCGTGCATGGCGGCGTGGCCCCCACCGAGATCGATGTGGTGGTCTTCAAGGCCGAAGGCCCGGTGCGGCAGGAGGGGCTCAGTAGGGAGGAGATCGCAGCCCTTCAGCGCCAGGGGCTGCCGTTGTGGGTGCGCATCCGCGGCCTGGGCGATCCCCTGAGGATCCAGGATCTGCTGCGCCGCCTCGATGTGCCCGGCATCCTGCTGGCGCCGATGCTGGAGGTGCCGCAACGGCCCCAGGTCGACTGCCTGGAGGATGTGGTGATGGTGGTGCTGCATCGGCTCGCCTTTGGCCGCGAACCGAGCGTGCTGGTGAGCGAACAGGTGGGGATGCTGCTGCTGCCCGGTCTGTTGGTGACGGTGGAGGAATCGGCGGCCGACGGGGCCTTCCCTGACCTCACCGAATGGCTGGTTTCCCGGGCTGGCGCCGTGGAGGATCGCGATCTCGACGACATCCTCCATTTCCTGATCGACGATCTGCTCGACGAGTTCTTTCCGATGCTTGAGCTGATCTCGCATCGCCTCGACGACCTCGAGGAATCGGTGCTGCGCCGCCCCAAACCGAAGCAGCTCAATCGCGCCTTCCAGTTCAGGGCCATCCTGCGGCGGATCCGAGGCCAGATCTGGCCCCTGCGGCACCAGATCCGCGTGCTGCTGCGGGAGCACCAACCCCTGCTCGGCAAGGAGGCCACCGCAGGCTTCCTGGAGATGGCGGAAATGGTGGAGCTGCTGTTCGAAAACTGTGAACTGCTGCGCAGCCAGTGCGATTCGATCACCCAGGCCTATGCCGCGAGCGTGGGCAATCGGATGAACCAGGTGATGAAGACCCTCACGATCCTCACCAGCATCTTCGCGCCGCTCACCTTCATCGCCGGCATCTACGGCATGAACTTCGAGATCATGCCCGAATTGAAATGGACCCTGGGATACCCCTACGTGCTGGTGCTGATGGCCATCGTCGGCGCCGTCCAGGCCTACTGGCTGTGGCGACGGGGCTGGTTCCAGGACTGGACCGCCCAACGCTGATCAGGCCCTGCACCGGATCTTGACCCACTCTTAAACGGTTCATAACGACCCCGGGTACCGCTGGTCGCTAGCCAAGGGAGGCCCCATCCATGGCTTTTCAATGACCTTCGTGAAGAAGGCCCTGATCCTCGGTTCCCTGGCCGCCACCGGTGCCGTTTCGATCGGCGCGGCCACTGCCGCCGCCGCCCTTAATGGTGCCGGTGCCACGTTCCCGGCACCCTTCTACCAAAGTGCTTTCGCTGGTCTGGCCAGCACCGGCGTCAAGGTGAACTACCAGTCCGTGGGTTCCGGCGCCGGGGTGCGCCAGTTCGTCGCCGGCACCGTGGATTTCGCCGCCACCGACGAACCGATCAAGGCCGCCGAAGCAGCCAAGGTGAAGCGGGGCGTGGTGCAGTTCCCCGCCGTGGGCGGCACGATCGCCGTGGCCTACAACAAGGCCGACTGTCCTGCCCTGAAGCTCACCCAGAAGCAGGTGGTGGACGTATTCTTGGGCAAAATCACCAGCTGGGAGCAGCTGAAGTGCGGCAAGGGCAAGATCACCGTTGCCCACCGCTCCGATGGCTCCGGCACCACCTTTGCCTTCACCAATTCCCTCTCGGCCTTCTCCTCCGAGTGGAAAACCCGCGTGGGCGAGGGCAAGAGCGTCAAGTGGCCCGTGGGCGTGGGCGGCAAGGGCAATGAAGGGGTCGCCGGCGTTCTCGCCAACACCCCGGGCTCGATCGGTTATGTCAACCAGGCCTTTGTGAAGGGGGCGATCAAGGCCGCAGCCCTCCAGAACAAGGCCGGCACCTTCGTCAAACCCGGCCTCAAGGGTGGCGCGGAAGCCCTGACCAACATCAAGCTGAACGGCCAGCTGGCCGGTGAAGACGCCAACCCCGCTGGCGTCAACAGCTACCCGATCTCCAGCCTCACCTGGATCCTTGCTTACCGGACAGGCAATGGCAGCAAGGCAGGCACCATCCGCCAAGCGATGCTGTACCTGCTCAGCCCTGCCGCCCAGAACCGGGCCGATGACCTCGGCTACGTGCCCCTGAAAGGTTCGGTCCTCTCGGCCTCGAAAAAGGCCGTGGCTGGCATCGGCCAATGAGAAAGGCCCGCTGAACGGGCGCTGATCACGGAGTGATCCGGCGCAGCGAAGTGCCTTCGGGCCCCTCGCTGCGCTAAGTCTTGGGAAACGTTGCCGAGCTCCATGCCGCGCCTTTCCCTCCTCCGTCGTGCCGCCCTGCCGGCAGCGATCCTGTTCGGCGGCAGCATTCTGACGGGCTGCGGCGGTTCAGGCGGCGGTACTGGCGGAGCCGGAGGCAGCAGCGTGAAGCTGCCCTCGATCAGCGGTGCCGGCGCCACCTTCCCGGCGGCCGCCTACCAGCGATGGTCAGGCGACTACGCCGCCGGCAGTGGCAACCAGGTGAACTATCAATCCGTGGGATCCGGCGCCGGGGTGCGCCAGTTCACCGCCGGAACCGTGGATTTCGGCGCCACCGACGAACAGCTTTCCGACGAGGAGTTCGCCGCCACCGCCAAGCGTGGCGCCCTCCAGATCCCCATGCTCGGCGGCACCGTCACCCCGGCCTACAACAAGCCCGAGTGCAGCGATCTCAGGCTCACCCAGGCCCAGCTCGGAGACATCTATCTCGGCAAGATCAAGACCTGGGACCAGCTCAAGTGCGGCAGCGGACCGATCACCGTGGTTCACCGCTCCGATGGTTCCGGCACCACCTACGCATTCACCAATTCCCTTAGCTGCTTCTCCGACGAGTGGAAGAGCAAGGTGGGCAAGGGCAAGGCCGTAAAATGGCCCGTGGGCGTCGGCGCCAAGGGCAACGAAGGCGTGGCTGGATCGATCACAAACACCCCTGGCGCCATCGGCTATGTGAACCAGGCCTACGTGCGCGGCACGATCAGGGCCGCTTCGCTGCAAAACAAGGAAGGGCAGTTCGTGAAAGCCGATTCCAGCAGTGGTGCGGCAGCCCTCGCTGCCGTGGCCCTCAACGAACGGCTTGGTGGGGAAGACTGCAATCCCGCCGGATCCGCCAGCTTCCCGATCGTGGCCTTCAGCTGGATCCTGGCCTACGAGAAGGGCTACGGCCCCGAAAAGGCCAAGGCTGTGCGCAGCTTCCTGGAATGGTCCCTTGGCGATGGCGCCCAGAAGCAGGCCAGCAGCCTTGGTTATGTGCCGCTCACCGGGGATGTGCTCAGCCGGGCACGGCAGGCGGTGACGAAGATCGCCGACTGAGGCTCTCCTCCCCGCAGCGATACAAGTTCCATTCCGCCGACCGCTCCAGCGGTCGGCAGTGGTCGGCCTGGCCGGGAGCCTGCTGCCGGCTCAGCAGCAGCCAGGAACCACCACCCTCCACCGGGGCCTGATCCGCCGACTCCAGGCTGCGCACCGGCAGGCCGGCATACCAGCTAAGGCTGGGGCGTTCCGCCTCCTGAAGGATGTAGACGGGACCCTCGATCGCGTGACCTTGAACCAGGGCCCCCAAGCCTGGCGTGGCCCAGCTTTCATTCAGCTCCCACAGCCACCAGGGGCCAGCCATCAGCCAGGCAAGGGCCAGCCAGAGGCCCCCGATCTGAACGATCAGGCCGCCCAGCCGCAGGCGCCGATCCGGATGGACCAGCAGGCGCCCCCCGGCCGCCAGTCCTGTCCCCAGGAGCAGAGCGCAGGGCGCCAGGCCCCGCAACGCTGGGTGGAGCAGTAACCCTGCGGAGGCAAGCAACAGGACGGCCCCCAGGGCGAGCCACAACCAGGGCAGCCGGCGCAGCCACCAGCCTGCCGGCGGGATGGAACCGGCTGGACGTCTCACCAGCCACGCCAGCGCAGGGCCGCAGAGCAGGGCGAAGGGGGGCCACAGCAACAGGCTGTACCAGGGCAGCTGGGTGCGCAGGGGCAGCACCAGGGCGGCGGTGAGCAAAGTCAGCCCCAGGCACCAGCGGGCCCAGCGCTGGCCGCGTTGCCGCCAGGCCATCGCCAGCCCCAGGGGCCAGAGAGGCAGCCAGGGCCAGCCGCCTTCAAGAATCTCGAGCACCGGCTCCAGGGGGCTGCCCCCATGGCCCTCGATCCCCTGCACCACCCGGCGGAAGCCCTGGCTGGTCCACATCTGCCAGGCGGCATCACCACGGGCCAGCAGGTGGGCCCCATGCCAGACCAGGCCGGGCAGCAGACCCACAGCGATGGCCATCAGCACCACCAGCCCCCGGCGCGGCGAGAGGTCGCGATCGAGCCAGCGGATCAGCAGGCTGCCTGCCAGAAGCGGCAGCGCCAGGGGCGCTTTCAGCAGCAGCAGGGCCGAACCGGCCAGCCCCACCACCGCGCCCCAGCGGACCGCGCCCCTTTCGCCAGCGGAGGGCAGCTGCAGCAATCCCCACCACAGCAGCGCCATGGCACTGAGCTGGGCCCCATCGAGCATCACCAGGCGACCATGGCGGGCCAGGGGCAGCAGGGTGAGGGCGATCGCCGCCGAAGCCAGCGTGCTGAGACGGTCGCCGGGACGGAGCCGCCACTGGATCAGCCCCACCAACGGCACCACCAGGGTGGAAAGGAAGGCCGGCACCAACCGCAGCACCAGCTCGGGCGGCAGGCTGGCGGCAGAGGCACCGGTGCACCAGCGCCATAGGCCCAGACAGGCGGCGATCAGCAGGTGCAGGCCCGGGGGTTTGTTGAGGTAGGGAACCCCCCAGTAGGTGGGCAACCACTTCTGGTGCCAGGGAGCCAGGCTGGTTTCGAGCGCCACCCGCGCCACGATGCCTTCGTCCCAGTCGCGCAGCGGCAGGTTGTTGAGGCCGATCAGGGCGAGTGCCAGGGCCAGCAGCCAGAGCAGACCGAGCAGACCGAGGGGCGCCGGACCCTGGGGCGAGGAGGGACGCAAAGCCGCACGAAGCCATCCCGCTGGGGGAGGAGAAACCATGCCGAACACAGGGAAGGGCTTGGATCCAGCCCCCGATCACACGGGGCGGGATCCGATGCAGGGAAATTAGGCAGGCGATCCGGCCCGCCCATGTCGCCGGCACGACCTGGTCGCGGTGCTCTGCGCGTCCACAGCCCTGCCCGCCAAGGCCTGGCGCCAAGCCTTAGCCGGACCTTAACCGCCCCACTACCACGCCTTTGCCAGCAGCCCGGAAGGGCTTCATAGCCTCAAGGGCATTCCACCGTCCATGCCGTCATGGTGTCCACACCTTCCCGCGGATCCCATTCCAGCCAGGGTTTCCGGGAACTGCTGGAGGCCAATTTCCGCAAGCGCAGCCTGGTGCACCTCGCCGCCGGCAGCTCCGTTCCCCTGCTGCGAGACCAGATCTGGCTGGTGGTGCGCGGCATGGTGAAGATCGGGTCCCTCACCATCAACGGCGACGAACTGCTGCTGGGCCTCGCCGGCCCGAATGAGCCCTTCGGGGATGCTCTCTGCGGCGTGGAGGCCCAAAGTGCCACCACCCTCTGCGACAGCGACCTGCTCTGCCTTGGTCGGCTGGAGATCCTGGAGGATCCGGCCATGGCGGCGGCACTGCTCCAGGCAGTGATCCAGCAGCATCGCCAGAGCCAGGCCCTGCTGGCCCTGATGGGACTTCGCCGCGTGGAGGAGCGGGTGCGGGGCTTCCTGGAGCTGCTGGCGAGTGAATACGGCAAACCCTGTGCCCAGGGTCTGCGGCTCGACCTGCGGATCACCCACCATGAAATGGCAAGCGCCCTGGCCACCACCCGGGTCACGGTGACAAGGGTGCTGGGGGTCCTGCGGGAGGAGGGTTGGCTGCAGCTCGATCCACAACGGCGCCTTGTGATCAGCCACCTGCCCCGTCCGCGGAGATGAGAAGGGAGGTGGCAGGTTTCTGGGCAGCTTCCCTGCCCGCTCCGGAGATGGAGACGCGTCGCCAGCCCTCCCAGGGCAGCAGCGGCGGTGAGATGGCACAGGATGGGGGGATGCAAGCCTCCCTGCTGGTCGTCGAGGACGATGAAACCATCCGCGAAACCGTGCGCGAGGCCCTCAGCCTCGACGGTTTTGCCGTGACGGCATGCAGCGACGGCCAGGAGGCCCTTCAGGCGCTGCAGGCCACCGACGCCAACGCTCCGTTTTCACTGGTGGTACTGGATCTGATGCTGCCGGGTCTGGGGGGGTTGGAGCTATGCCGCCGGCTCCGCCAGGCCGGCGACAGCACCCCGATCCTGGTGATCAGTGCCCGCGACAGCGAAGCCGACCGGGTGCTGGGCCTCGAGGTGGGCGCGGACGACTACCTGGTCAAACCCTTCGGCATGCGCGAACTTGTGGCCCGCTGCCGCGCCCTGCTGCGCCGCAGCACGGCCGCCGGAGTGGCGCCACGGATGCTGCAGCACGCCAATCTCTGCCTCTTCCCCGAGGAGTGTCGCGTCACCCGCGATGGTTTGGAGGTGAATCTTTCACCCAAGGAATATCGGTTGCTGGAGTTGTTCATGCAGAACCCCAGGAAGGTCTGGAGCCGTGACAAACTCCTCGAACAGGTGTGGGGAGTGGATTACTTCGGCGACAGCAAAACCGTGGATGTTCATATCCGCTGGCTGCGCGAAAAACTCGAAAACGAACCTTCCGCCCCCCAGCATCTGCTGACGGTGCGGGGCTTCGGCTACCGCTTCGGTTGAGCACGGAAGCGCTGCTGGCGGCAGCCGGGGCTGCAGCGCTCGGCTGGTGGCTTGGTCGCCGGAGCGGCCGGCGCAGGCCTTCCCTGGCGCCGGAACGACCGGATCGTCAGCAGCTGCTGCGCTGGATCGATGCCTCCAGCCTGGCCGGCTGGCTGCTGATCGATGGCCAGGACCATGTGCTGCTGCTCAATCCCCGCGCCGAACGCCTGCTGCAGGTGCCGGGGGCGGGATTGCTGCGCCACCAGCCCCTGAGCCAGCTCTGTGATGCCGAGCCGTTGCGGGAGCTGGTGCGGGAAGCGAGGGTGCTGCAGCGTCCCCAGCGGCTGGTGTGGACCCTCGGGGAGGACGAACTGGAACTCCAGGCCCTGCCCGGAGCCGAAGGCTGCGTGGCGGTGGTGCTGCAGAGCCGCCGATCCCTGGAGGCCCAGCTGGAGCAGCAGGAGCGGTGGGTGAGCGATGTGGCCCACGAACTCAAGACGCCACTCACGGCCCTGCTGCTGGTGGGCGACAGCCTGGCCGCCCAGGTGAACAGCGGCAATGCGGTGCTGGTGGAGAGGCTGCAGCGGGAGCTGCGGCGCCTCCAGGAACTGGTGAGCGACCTGCTTGAGCTCTCGCGACTGGAAAACACGGTGCCCGGCTCGGGGCAACGGCAGGTGCTGGTGGATCTGGGGGTGCTGGTGGAGCAGGTGTGGGCAGGCTTGCAGCCCCTGGCCGAACCACGCGGCATCGGGATCGACCTGGTGGGCCCCTCCCCCGCCGCCGATGCGGTGCCGCGCCGGGCCCAGGTGATCGGGGATCCCTCCCGCCTGCACCGGGCCCTGCTCAACCTGCTCGAAAATGCCCTCCGCTACAGCCCCGACCGCAGCGCGATACGGGTGCGCCTGCTGATGGGGGAGGAGTGGTGTCTGCTGAGTGTGCGCGACCGGGGACCCGGCCTCAGCGACACCGATCTCGAGCGCATGTTCGAACGTTTCTACCGGGGTGACCCGTCCAGGTTTCGCCAGAGCCGCGGCGGCACCGGCCTGGGCCTGTCGATCGTGCAACAGATTGCCCTCACCCATGGCGGCAGGGTGCAGGCCCGCAACCATCCCGAAGGCGGAGCCCAGCTCGAACTGCTGCTGCCGGTGGGAAGCTGAGCCTATGGCTGAGCCCATGGCCGACTCCCCCCACTGCTTCCCTGCCCCTGCCGCCGCCGGGCGGATGGCGGGCGTGCTGGCGCCGGTGATTCCCCGGGTGGCCGCGCTGATGCGGCAGCGGCCTGACTGCCTCTCGCTCGCCCAGGGAATGGTGAGCTGGGGGCCGCCGCCGCAGGTGGCGACGGCGGTGCAGCTGGCGATGCAGAGGGCGGCGAAGGAGGAAGCCGCGGCGGCGGCGCTCGATCGCTACGGACCGGTGCCGGGGGATCCGGAACTGCTGGAGCTGGTGCACCGGGAACTGCGGGAACGGCGCGGCCTCGATTCCCAGCACAGCGAACTGCTGGTGACGGCGGGCAGCAACATGGCCTTCCACGCCATCTCCCAGGTGATCTGCGATCCCGGCGATGAGGTGATCCTGCCGGTGCCCTGGTACTTCAACCACGTGATGGCCGTGCAGCTGGTCGGGGGCCGGCCCGTGGCGGTGGACGCAGGAATGGTGCCGGATCCGGAGCGGCTCGCCGCGGCGATCACCCCCCGCAGCCGCGCGATCGTGACCGTCTCGCCGAACAACCCCAGCGGCGTGGTGGTGCCGTCAACGGTGCTGGAGGCGATCAACGAGCTCTGTGCACGCCATGGTCTGTTCCACATCCATGACGAGGCCTATGTCGAATTCGTCCACGACGGTGACCCCCAGCGCAGTCCGGGCTGCCGCAGCGGCAGCGGCGCCCACACGATCACCCTCCATTCCCTTTCGAAGGCCTATGGCATGGCGGGCTGGCGGATCGGCTACGCGAGCGTGCCGAGCCAGCTGATGCCGGCCCTGGCCAAGGTGCAGGACACGGTGCTGATCTGTCCGCCCCGGCTCACCCAGGTGGCGGGTAGGGCGGCCCTGGAGGCTGGACCCGACTGGTGCCGGCCCCGAGTGGTGGAGTTGGGCGAACGCAGGCGGCAACTGCTGCAGATCCTGGCCGCAGCCCAGCACAACGGCCTGCCCGTGCGGTTGCTGGCCGAACCTCAAGGGGCCTTCTATGCCCTGGTGGCCGTGGCCACACCCCTGGGCGGCGATGCCGTAATCGAACGGCTGATCCTCCGCCATGGCGTGGCGGTGCTGCCGGGCGAAAGCTTCGGGATGGCGGAACGCGAAGGCGAGCTGGCGCTGCGACTCAGCTACGGCATGGTCGGCGGAGCGGATCTCCAGGAAGCGATGAACCGCCTGCTCAATGGGCTGGGCGCGATGGAGCGGGGCTGAGCTCCGCCCCTCCTGACGCAGCGGCTTCTGCACCAGTGGCTGCGGCGCCCCGGTCTGCGGCGCCTTCATCAGCGGCCGAGCCTCCGGCAGCTCCCTGCTGCGCCCCGTCTCGATCGGGAGCGGTGTCGGTGGTGGGCCCATCCCCCGGTGCCCTGAGCAGCCAGACGTGGCTTCCCTGCCTCCAGACCAGCAACACCTCGCCGCCGAGGCCCACGCCCTGGCCATGACGGAGGGGAAGCCCCCGGGGCAGGGCGAAACCGGCAGGCAGCTGACGGCAGCGCACCCCATCGGGCAGTCGGGACCAGGCCCCACCGGGGGTTCGGGCAGGGCGGGCCGCCTGCCAGACACGCTGCCAGCTCTCCGCAGAGACAGCAGCCAAAGGCCTGGCCTGCCCGGCGGCCGGGGGCGACCGGCGCAGCTCAGCCAGGGAGGCCAGCAGGGCGGGAGGCGGTGGTGGAGCCGGCTGCAGCCGAGCTTGGGGGCGGCGACGGGGCGGCGAAGGCGAAGGCGAAGGCGAAGGCCGTGGCGATGGGGATGGCGGGGAACCGGCAGAAGGCGGGGACGCCACAGGAGGCGGAGGTGGCGGGTCGGCCGGCGGCAGGGGGATCGGCGACACATCCACCACGAGGGGCTCCTGCCGGCGGCTGAACCGGAGCAGTTCGGGGGTGTCGTCCCGCACGGCCAGCACCGGCGGCGCCGGCAGGCGGCTATGCCGGAGCTGCAGCAGCGACCACCACAGACCGTGGAGCAGCAGGGCCGCGAACAGCGGCAGGCCGAAGCGGCGAATCAGCACCGGCAGACCGGTGAGCGTGGGAAGGGAAGGCGAGACTTTCACGGCAGCTGCAGCTCCAGGATCAGGTCGCTGCCCTCCAGGCGCTCGATCAGCCCCTGCACCATTCCCCAGGGAACGCCTGGATCGGGCAGCAGCCGCAGCCGCACCCCCGGGCCCCTGCCTGCTGCCCGCCGCAGCAGCTCCGGCAATTCGGCAGGTGCGATCGGCTGATGCCAGAGCCGCAGGCCACCCCCCGCCTCCAGGCGAAGGGCCAGCACTGCGGCGGCGGCAGGACGCTGGGCCAGCCGCTGGGGCACGAGCAGCAGCCCATGGGCCGCCACCAGCAGGGCGACCGCCACCAGGCCAAGGGCCAGAGGATCGAGCCAGCGGGCTTCCGGAAGGGGCCTGGGAAGTTGGTTCATGGGTGCTTCGGCGGAAGTTCCAGCACAACGGCACCGGCCCGGAAGCTGCGCAACCAGCTCAGGGAGGAGGCCACCTCGGCCATCGGCAGGGCGCTGGAGGGCAGAAAACGAACTCCCACGCCCTCCTGGCGCTGCAGCAGATCCCCGAGCCGAGACCGGCCGATCGGGTCGCCGTTGAGAAACCAGCGATCGGCCGGCGCCCGCACGATCCGCAGGGGGATCTGTGTAGCCGCCTGGTCCGGAACGTCGCGAAAACGCGGTTCGCGCACCTGCCAGAACTCCGGCAGCACGGCCGCGGCTCCGCACACCAGCAGGGTGAGGCCCACCAGACTCTGCAGGGCGAGGCTCATGGCTGCAGGGGGGAACGGCGCCACTGACGCCGCAAGCGGCCGAGCTGCCAGCGGCGCAGGCCGCCGTTGAGCTGCAGGGAGAACGTGGCCACCAGGCTGATGATCAAGCCGAGCGCCGTGCTGAGCAGCACCTGGCCATAACCCTGCAGCGAAGCTCCTGCCGGTAGCAACAGCTGGGACCCGAGGGAAGCAAAGATCCGCATCAACCCCAGCACGGTGCCGATCAGACCCAGCAGGGGCCCCAGCACCGTGGCGGCCTGCAGCAGGGACTCCCCGGAGCGCATCTCCAGATCCCAGTCTTCGAGGCAGTGTTCGGCACGAAGGAGCCCGCTGCTGGGTGCCCCCGCTGCCGCGCCCGGCGCCAGCAGCTGGCCCCAGCGCTCGCGGCGATCGGAGCGCTCACGCCACCAGAGAACCCAGTACCGACCGCGATCGAAAACCACGGTGAGGACAGCCACGGAAAGCAGCAGCAACAACGGACCGGTGGGCCCCTGCAGGCCGGGTATCGGTGCCTTCACAGCGGGAAGGAAGGAATCGGAGGCGTTGGCCGGATCGTATGCATCTACCGGCCGGATCCCTTGTGTCCGGCTGGCTTGACAACAATCAACGGTGGTTGGAAGTTTCGCTGTCTAGGGTGCCGGGAGCATCCGACATCTGCCCTCTCCCCCGAGCGATGAGTCCCATCCACGCCGACAACAGCCTCAGCATCGGGCATACGCCGATGGTGCAGCTCAATCGAGTCACCGCCGGCTGTGGCGCCAGGGTGCTTGCCAAGATCGAAGGACGGAATCCCGCCTATTCGGTGAAATGCCGTATCGGGGCGGCGATGATCTGGCAGGCGGAAAAGGATGGTCTGCTCGGTCCCGGCAAGGAACTGATCGAACCCACCAGCGGCAACACCGGCATCGCCCTGGCATTCGTGGCCGCTTCCCGCGGCATCCCGCTGACGCTCACGATGCCGGAAACGATGAGCCTGGAGCGGCGCAAGCTGCTCACCGCCTACGGGGCCAAACTGCTGCTCACGGATGGAAAGCAGGGCATGGCGGGGGCCATCAACGCGGCCCGGGAACTGGCGGAATCCGATCCGGATCGCTACGTGATGCTGCAGCAGTTCATCAATCCGGCCAATCCCCGGATTCACCACGACACCACCGGCCCCGAAATCTGGCAGGACACCGAGGGCAAGGTGGATGCCCTCGTGGCCGGCGTCGGCACCGGCGGCACGATCACCGGCGTCAGCCGCTACATCAAGCAGACCCTCGGCAAACCCCTGGTCTCGGTGGCGGTGGAACCGGCCAACAGCCCGGTGATCAGCCAGACCATCGCCGGGGCCGAGCTCAAGCCCGGACCCCACAAGATCCAGGGGATCGGCGCCGGCTTCGTGCCCCGCAACCTGGACCTGGACCTTGTGGATCGGGTGGAGCCGGTAAGCGATGAAGAGGCCGTGGGCATGGCCCGCCGTCTGATGCGGGAAGAGGGAATTCTGGCGGGCATTTCCTGCGGAGCCGCCACGGCGGTGGCGGTACGGCTCGCCCGGGAGGAGGCTTTCTCCGGCAAGACGATCGTGGTGATCCTGCCCGACACCGGCGAGCGCTATCTGAGCTCGGTGCTGTTTGAAGGGATGTTCAACGAGCGGGGCCTGGCTATCAGCTGATCCTGCTGCCACTGCTGAGGGCAGCGCAGACCGCACGCAACGAGGCGTGGCCGAAACGGGCGTCCTTGAAGCAGCCGCCCTCCAGTTCGCAATGGGCCAGATCGAGATCCACCCCATCGAGATCGCCACCCGCCTGCAGGGCAGCCCGCAGCTGGATCAGGTCCCGGGGGGAATCCGCGGGGGGTTCAGAGAATGGCGGCGAGGGCATCGAGCTGCTGGCGCCGGGAGGTCATCAACAGTTTCTCGGCCTGAGCCAGCAACCGAAACACGCCTTTATCGATCACTTGATAGAAGACCAGGCTGCCCTCGGGCGTACGACGCACCACACCGGCGATGGTGAGCAGCTTGAGGTGCTTGGAAACCAGGGCCTGACTGAGACCGGTTTTCTCCACCACGGCCGTCACGTTGAGAGGGCCACCCCGGAGCGCCTCAAGCACTGCCAGACGATTGGGCTCGGAGAAGACCTTGAAATACTCCGCCAGGGCTTCCATGGAGCAGAAGAGAGAACGGACAGACAAGGCCACAATAACGCAGGTTGCCGATAGGGGATCTCCATGTCATCACGACAACGTGATGCGAGGCGCGAAATGTGGCTAGAGGCGAGAGGCAAGAAGCGAACAACGTCAACGTTATGACATAGTAATGAACCCCCTGAATTGGCTGCGCGAAGACCTGCTGACCCCGCGCTTCTACACCACCGAAATCGACAAGGCTGCCCGCACCCCGCTCGAGGGCCAGCGAGCCGCCTTCGAGGCGATGCTCCAGGAGATGGAGACGGATTACAACCGCCACCATTTCGACCGCAAGGCACCGCTGGAGCGCCTGCGGGCCCCAGCCGTTTCCTCTTATGGTCCGTGTTCCTCACCCACAGTCTCACCGTGGGTGAGAGAGAAGACTTCTACCGGCTGCTGGGAATGGAACCAGCCCAGTTCGTCAGCGAAGTGATCCGGCACACGAATGACACCGCCAGAAGGGCCTTCCCCTGGGTTTTCCGGCTGGATCCGAACTATCTGATCCTTCGCGATCAACTGGTAGAAACCTATCGGGAAGTGCGCCGCAGCAGCTCCCCGCTCCAGAAAGTGCGCCTGAACCTGCGCTTCGCCGGCCTGCTGATGCGTGGAGGTGGGCTCATGAGTCTCGCGCGTAGCCCGTAGCGTGACCACCCACGTGATCAAGGACGAGGCGGAGCACCTGCGCCGCAGCGGTGGAAGCCTGTTGCAGGCAGGTGGTACCCGCGGCCCTGGGCATGCTGCAGCAACTACAGCTGCTGGGCCTCACTGCCCAGGCATTCAGCAACAAAGCGTGAAAGGTTGTGGCAGTACAGCACAAGACGATTGGGGTGATGAATTCATTGGACAGCGGTGGCTATCCTTGCCGCATGAAGGATGACAGCCAGCTCCGCAAGGATCAGCCGCGGCAGCAGGCGCGTCGGAGGGACATCCGCTATTCGGTGCCCGTATTCAGCATCCGGATCCATACCGAAATCCTGGTCGGAGACCAGAGATACGTAGGGCTTCTGTGGGACGTGAGCCGCTCGGGCGCCTGTGTGCGCAGCTTTGAGAAGGTGCCCGCCCGCCAGAACGCCCTAATCCGCTTCCACGACCCGAGCCGCACGGAAGTGATTGAACGGACAGGTCGTCTGATCTGGGTCGACCTGGTGATGAAGGCCTACTACGCAGGGATGAGCTTCGATCAACCGATCGATTCCCACAACACCTTCCTGAGCCGCCTGCTGGAAATCTCCCCTCCCACCCCGGATCGTCGCGCAGGCGAGAAGTCGAGTCGCTACTGACCAGGGCAGGGCCCGACGGCCCCGCAAAGCCGCTGGGATGCGACCTGCCAGGCAGAAGTGAAGAACAGACAGGGAAGACCTCTCCCGATCCTATGCACAACATCAGCGCTATACAGTTGATGCGTTGTAAAGGAGCCAGCGGTTCGCGTCGTCTGCTCTGAGCCGGCAATGATGGCGGTAGCTACCTACTGGGGCTGAGCTGCAAATTGCGCGAGAGCAGTCCGCTGATTAGCTGCACACGGGACTTGACCTGATACTTACGACGGATACTTTTGCCGTAATCCTTCACGGTATGAATGGAGATCAGCAAATGATCGGAAATCTCACGATCGGTCGCACCCTTGAGCATGAGGGTCAGAATTTCCTTCTCCCTTATGGTCAACGACTGAGGAGATTCAACCATCAATTCCTTATTACGCAGCCGTGCACGTGCCAGACGAGAGACGTAGGGCTTGTTGTTGGCGGCCGCCAGCAAAGACTGCATCACTTCCATCTCGGGCATGAGGAAATCCTCCTCGCAAACCACAGCCATAGCTCCGCATTCCAAGGCCAGACCGGTCTGTGAATCTGGATCGGTGAGCACGAACAGAACTCTCAGATCCGAGACGATCTGCGTGGCTCTGCGGCAAAGGGAAAAGCCATTGCCCTTTACCATCTGATCGGAACATATCAGCATGCCGGGGTTGCTTTGAAGGATGCGCTGATAGGCCTCCTCCTCCGTAGAGGCAATGCCCGTGATAAATTTTTGATTCTGGAACGAGCGGCTGGTGGCCAGCAGTCCGAAGTGGCTCTTCATGGCAATGACGAAGCTGAGCCTCATCCCGCTGGAAACTATCCAAGTTCGCATCATGCGACTAGACGGTTCGAGCTCGTTCAAGCGATCAGTGAAATCCAACCGGTTAGGTCAAGCGACGTTTCGGAGGCCTGACCAACGGGGAGGATCAAGCCTTCGAGAGGATAAGGGATTAATCAGCAAAGCCAGACGCTCTGATTACAACATCAGCGAAGGGTGGTGCGGCGGGGCGCTCACCGCAGAGGTCAGCACCAACAGCGGCTGCAGCACCAACAAGCCAAGTCGCCTATTCCTTGACGGTCTGGGCGTTGCTCAAGCCGGGAACCGGTCTGCCGAGATCGGTGGAGAGTTCCATGTTCACGGCGCTACCTTCACCGCTGGAAGTTATCACGCTGGGGCGCCGGGGACCAGCGACCCTGTCAGGGACGCCTACAGGAATTCGAACTGAAGTACTGGCTCCGCTGACCGCCTGGATCGGCACGGCTGTTGCCGCCGACAGGGGCAGGAGAAAAGAGAAACCAAGGCCAATAGCAAAAACCGGCAATCGGGACATGGTGGATCAAAGACAAGGTGATCCCGAAATTGTGATGGTTGTGACGGACAGAAGAAATACCTCCCATCGAAAAACCCCTCTTTGGGGGGGGGGGGCAGCTCAGCCGTGGCATCGATGGCATGGCTCTGATGGAAGTCACAAAAAACCCCTGCTTACGCAGGGGTTCAAAAAGACTCTTACTGTGGCGAAGAACCTGAGACTCAGAGAGCAGCGTCGCCGGAATCGCCGGTGCGGATGCGGATGGCGGTCTCGACAGGGGTGACAAAGATCTTGCCATCCCCGATTTCACCGGTGCGAGCGGCATTGGCGATGGCGGCGATCGCCGCATCCACCTTGTCGTCGGAAACCACGGTGGTGATCTTCACCTTGGGAAGGAAATCCACGGTGAACTCATTGCCGCGGTAGCGCTCCACCTGACCCTTCTGGCGTCCGAAACCACGGACGTCGGAAACGGTCATGCCCACCACTTCGATGGAAACCAGAGCAGTCTTGATGGCGTCAACCTTGGAAGGTCTGACCAGGGCCGTGATCATTTTCATGGAGTTCTCCGGCTCAGTTGGTCATGGGGTCGTAAGCCTCTTCGCCGTGGGCGACGAAATCGAGGCCCCGGTCTTCCTGCTCAGGTGAGACACGGGATCCGATCACCGCATTGAGGATCGCCACGATGATGGCCGTGGCAATGCCCACGAAGGCATAGGAGAAGATCACCGCCTTGAGCTGGGCGATGAACATGCCCACGTTGCCGCCCTCTTCGAGAATCTTGGCGGAGAGGGGGAAGTAATCGGCAGGCACGAGAGCCTTGGCAGCGAACACACCGGCGAGCAGGGCTCCCACGGTGCCGCCCACGCCATGCACCATGAAGGTGTCGAGCGAGTCGTCGAATTTAATGGCGGCCTTGATGCGCACGGCGATAAAACAAGCCGCGGCAGTAAGGGCACCGATCGCGATCGCCGGGCCCATGTAGACGAAACCGGCGCCTGGGGTGATGCCCACCAGACCCGCCACTGCACCGGTGGCTGCGCCCACAGCGGTGGGCTTGCCATCCTTGAACCACTCAATCAGGCACCAGGCCAGCATGCCGGCGGATGCGGCCGTGGTGGTGGTGAGGAAGGGGAGGCCGGCGGTCTTGGCGGCGAACATGCTGGCCCCGTTGAAGCCGAACCAGCCGAACCACAGCAGACCGGCACCCAGAAGGATGAACGGCACGTTGTGGGGCGGTTTGTTGTTGTTGGGCCAGGTGGTGCGCGATCCGATCATGGCAGCGGCCACCAGGGCAGCCACACCGGAAGCGATGTGAACCACGGTGCCGCCGGCAAAGTCGATGGCGCCGACCGAACCGAAGGGGCCAAGGAACCCACCACCCCAGACCATCTTCGCCATCGGGCTGTAGACGAAGAGGCTCCAGAGCAGGCAGAACCAGAACCAGAACTTGAAGCTGACGCGCTCCACCAGGGCACCGGAGATGAGTGCCGGGGTGATGATCGCGAACATCCCCTGGAACAGGGCGAAGGAGGTGGCGGAGATATTGAAGCCAGGAGCGAGAGCAGCATCGCCGAGCTCACCGCCGACCCCATTGAGCCACATGGCTCCGAGCCCACCGATGAACGGACTCTTGAAGCCTCCATCAAAGGCGAGGCTGTAGCCGATCACCACCCAGAGCACCCCGATGAGTCCCATCAGGAAGAAGCTCATCATCATCGTGTTGAGCACGTTCTTGGAGCGGGTGAAGCCGCCGTAGAAGAACGCCAGGCCGGGGGTCATCAGCAGCACGAGCGCCGAGCCCATCAACATCAACATGGTGTCGGCACCGTCGGTGACCCCGGGAGCCAGGGCAGCCTTGGCGGAACCGGCCATCAGGGGAACAAGACCGGCACCGGCAGCCATCACGAAGAAGGCGTAGCGGCGGAGCTGGGGGTCCTGAACACCCGCCAGCACCTTGGTGCGGAAGCGGTCGAAGGTGGTCGCGACTGACGCACCTTTACCGGACGAAAGGGTCCGTGGCATGAGGGGAGCAACCTCTTCAAAGTTCGCAGCATTACATTGCCGAGCGAGGCGGCACCGCTCTGTAGCAACGGAAACCGATCGCCATTCCAGAGCCTTTTGGCACAAAAAAAGCCGGACGTTCAGGAACGCCCGGCAGAGAATGGGGGAAGAATGGATCCAGCGGGCAGGCGCGGGATCAGGCGACAGCGGCAGCTGCGCGATCGAAGTAGGTGCCGATTTCGGACATCAGGGCGGAGCAATCGCCGGGGGTGATGCCGTTGCGGTCGTTGGCGATCGCGAGGGCGGCGTCCTTCATC
>Ga0164292_10000975_pt1 | contig 22693 bp, 21 predicted proteins | sample GEODES117metaG_FD_111486 | JGI IMG/M metagenome (GOLD analysis project Ga0164292, IMG submission 111486) | Eutrophic lake water microbial communities from Lake Mendota, Wisconsin, USA - GEODES117 metaG | ecosystem: Environmental > Aquatic > Freshwater > Lake | place: USA: Lake Mendota...
CCTCCTCCACCGCCCCCTCCTCCACCGCCATCGCCCCGACCCAGGACAGGGGCCGGACTTGGGCTGCATCTCCATGGATCCGCGAATGGATCCGCGAGCTGCGTGGCCTGGCGCCCGGCATCGCCGCTGCAGCCGGGGCGGCCCCGGTGCTGGCCTGGCTCGGCCAGGAACTGGAGAACCTGCTGTTGGCCGACTGGGGCTGGAGCGCCGGGGTGGCCCTGGCCGCGGGGCTGGGTCTGCTGCAGGCCCTCAGCCTGGCTCCTCTGCGGAGGCTGCGGCGGCGCTGGCCACTCAACGCAGCGGAGGCCCAGGATCCCCACGACGCCTGGCGATGGATCACGGCGCCCTGGTGGCATGCCCGCGGCACGGAAGCCGCCGCCAACCTGCTGCTGCTGCTGATCGTGCTGGGCCGTTCACCGCTGCCACTCGGGGAGGTGGTGCTGCGCTACGGGCTCACGGCGCTGGCAGCCCAGGCGCCCGCCGCGCTGGTGGCGGCCCACTTCGGAATCAGCCGCCAGTGGTCGGGGTCCGCCGGGCCGCTCGGTGCCCTGATCGGGCTGGCGGCCGGGATGAGCCTGCTGCAGGGCCGCGCCCTGGCCTTTGAGCTCGGACCCCTGACGATCCCGGCCTGGGTGCTGCTGCTGGTGTACAGCGCCCTGCAGCTGGGCTGGCAACTGCCGCGCCAGAACCCCGACGAGCAGAGTCAGCCGTGGCAACGCCTGCTGGCCAGCACCTGGAGCTGGGGACTGCTGCTCGGACTGGGTTGGGCGCTGATCAGCTGGGTGGAACAACAGCTGCCCCAGAGCCCCTGAACGGCCCCGTGCTACCCAGAACCAAGCGCCCGGCTGGCGGCGGCCATGTAGCGGCCCCAGAGCTCGGCCACCAGGCCGCCACTGGCTGCCTCGGCGGGGGTGTTGTCGTCGTTGCCCATCCAGATCGCCGTGAGCACCCCCATGGAGGGTGAGTAGCCGATAAACAGCACGTCGACACCGTTGTTGCTGGTGCCGGTCTTGCCGCGGGCATCGGCCACCATGCCGGCGGCCTTACCGGTGCCGCGCTCCACCACCGCCCGCAGCATGGCGTCCATGGCGGCGGCCAGCTCAGGCTTGATCAGCTGCCGCTCGCGCTCACCGCGCGGCACGGTGACACCCCGCTCAGGACACTGTTCCAGGCTGAGCAGCGACTGGCAGATGCCGAGGTCGTAGATACGGGCCACCCCATGCATCGGCACGGAGCGGCCGCCATTGGCCACCACCGCATAGGCGCGGGCCATCTCGTAGAGGTAGGTCTCGCGGCCGCCGAGCATGGCCGAGTAATCGGTGCTGAGCGGCGTGCTGATGCCGAGACGCCGGGCCAGGCGCACCACCTGGCCCAGCCCTGCCCGGTCGGCCAGCCGCAGGGCCACCACGTTTTCAGACAGAGCCAGACCGTCGCTGACGCTGATGGCACCAGCACCCGAGCGGCAACCGGCCACGTAGCTCAGCGACGTGCAGGAGATCAGATCCGTGGCGCTGACGCCCGCTTCCAGTGCAGCGAGGAAGGGAAAGAGCTTGAAGGTGGAGCCGCTCTGTCGCAGGGCCTGCACCCGATCGAAGCTGGAGCGCTCGTAGTTGCCGCCGCCCACATAGGCCAGGATCCGGCCACTGGCGACATCCAGGCTGATCAGCGCACCCTGGCTGAGGCCGAGCTGGCCGGCGGGTCCCTCGAGAAAGCGCTGCAGCTGCTCCTGGGCAAGGGCCTGCAGGCGCGGATTGATGGTGCTCACCGCTGCGTAGTTACCCCCCTCGGCGCCGGTCACATTGAGGCCGAAGCGCCGCCCGGCCAGCTCGCCGATCACGTAGTCGCTGAAGTAGGGATAGCTGCTGATCGGCGACTCGCGACAGGCCGAGGGGTCGATGTTGAGCGGCTGGCGCTGGGCATCGCGCAGGGCCTGATCGCCCAGATGCCCCTGCTCGTGCATGAGCGCCAGCACCAGATTGCGCCGCTGCACGGGGAGCCAGGGGCCGGTGCGCACCGCCTCGATACGGGCCTGATCGCGGGCATTGAGCTGACCCTTGCGCGCCAGCAGCCGCTCCTCCAGCTCGGAGGCCTCCTCCGCCGGGGAGAGGGCAAAGCAGGGGCTGTAGCCGTTGGGGCTGGGCAGCAGGCCCACCAGGAAGGCCGATTCGGCCACATCGAGCTGGCTCGCCGACTTGCGGAAATAGAGCTGGGCAGCCTGCTCAAAGCCGTCGCTGCCCAGGCCCAGATGGGCCCGATCCAGATACATCTTGAGGATCCGGTTCTTGCTGTAACCCACCTCCAGCTGCAGGGCCACCCACAGCTCCCGCAGTTTGCGGGTGAGGCTCACGTCGCGGCCCACATCGGCGTAGTAGAGGCGGGCCACCTGCTGGGTGAGACCGCTGCCACCACCGCTGCCGAGCAGGGCCGAGCGCAGCGTGCCGAACAGATCAATGCCGCTGTTCCAGCCGAAGCGCGCCTCCTCCGACGCCATCAGTGCCTGGCGCAGGTGGAGGGGGTAGTCGGCCAGCGACGGCAAGGCGGTGGCCGAGCCCTGCTGGGCGTCGATCTGCTGGCCATCGGCCGTGAGGATCTTCACCGGTCCGGCGATGCTGCGGATCCTGGAGCCGCCGGCCACCGACGCGGCCATCAGCATGCCGCTCACCAGCAGGGCCGAGCCGGCCAGGCCGCCGATCCCCAGCCAGTGCACAGCCTGCTCCAGGGCACTGCGGGGCTGGTGGTATTCCAGTCGCGGCGCATCGCCCTTGAGCGGCGAACCCAGCAACACCACATCGCCATCGCGCAGCTCGATCGCACGGATGCGGCGGTCGCGGTGAAACAGGCCGTTGGCGGAATCAAAGTCCGCCAGTGTGAAGTCGCGATCGCTGGGGCGACGACGCTCAAGGATCGCGTGCACGCGGCTGAGGGCCGGCGCCGCCAGCGGCAGTTCACAGGCAGGATCGCGGCCGATGCGGATGCGCGGGCCGTTGCTGTCGCTGGACAGCCGGTCGCCCTCACCCAGCTCCAGCCGCCGCACCAGCTGATCCCCCTGCCAGAGCTCCACGGCGGCCTGGCGCTGACGCAGCTGGGCCAAGGCCTGGCGGATCGCCGGTGGCCGCTGGAGCAGGGGTCCGGTGGTGCAGGCCCCCAGCAGCCTGCGCCAGGCCTGACGGCGCAAGGGCCCAACAGCTGAAGCAGGCTCGGGGTTGCCAGCAGACGCAGACAAGGCTTCAGACGCAGGCCGGGGCGAAGGTGGCGGCGGAGAACTGGGCCCGTCCATCGCTGCGGCAGCGCGGCAGTGGCACCACGCTACGGACCAGCGCCAGGGCAGACCCACGCTGGGAAACCCGACGCGCAGACAGACCTAGGCTGGTGGCAGTCGCTGGCCCGCCGGGTGCCGCAGCCGCGCGATCCCTGGGAGCCGTTTCGATTTTGGCTCGCCCTCACCCTGGCGGTGTATGCGGTGCGGGCCCTGTTCGCCGCCCAGTGGCCCGGCGCCATCCCGGGCTGGGTGTTGCTGGTGATGGTGCTGGTGGCCCTGACGCTGGCCAGTAGCGCTGTGCTCTTCCCCGGCCGGGTGCTGCCCTGGCGCCAGGGCGATGGCGGCTGGTGGAACGACCTGAGCGACGACTGGCAGCTCTGGTGGCGTCGCCGCCGCAACCGGCAGCCATGAGCGAGCAGGCCCTGCTGCAGCTGCGCGATCAGCCCGACAAGCAGCTGAGGCTGAACCCCGGCCAGCCGCTCACGATCGGCCGCGCCAGCGGCAACCGCCTGGCCCTGCCCAGCCAGGCAGGTGTGTCGGAGCACCACGCTGTGGTGCGCTTCTCCCGCCGCCACGGTTGGCTGGTGTGCGACTGGCAGAGCCGCGACGGCACCTATCTGGAAGGCCAGCGCATCCAGCGCTGCCGGCCCCTGGGCGATGGCGACGAGATCCAGCTGGGCCGCCAGGGGCCGGTGCTGGTGTTTCGGCTGGCGGAGGCCCCTGAGTTGGCCCCGATCCATGCCCCCACCAAAGCCATGGAGCCTGCCACTGCCACTGCCACTGCCACTGCCACTGCCACTGCCGCAGCCGCAGCCGCAGCCGCAGCCGCAGCCGCCGCGCACGCCAGCAAGCTCGACATCGGCGGCGAGGCAATCCCGCTCGCCCAGATTCGCTCGGCCGTGGTGCAGAGCGAGCCGCTCTATCCCCACATCTTCAGCTGGTGGGTGCTGCTGAGCGTGGGACTGCTGCTGCTGCTGCCGATCCGCATCGGGCCGGTTGCGATCTTCTGGCCACTGCAGCTGGCGGCCCTGGCCGGCTGGCTGCTGCTGGGCTCCCGCAAGCACCACACCCTGATGGTGGTGCTGCGCGACGGCCGGGCCCAGCGCCGCCGCTTCGCCAACCAGCGCACCGCCCTGGCCCACCGCAACGGCATCCGCCGGGCGATCGGCGAGAGTTTGGACAGCTGAACCCCCCGGGAGTCGCCTCCCTGTGACCTGGATCCTGCCGGAAGGGGCATCGCTCAGCTTTGAGGGCCTGGCCGAGCCCGTGCTGATCGTGCGCGGCCTGGGCAGCGGCAGCCAGGGCCAGGTGATGGAGGTGCAGGTGGCCGGCGAGCGGCTGGCCCTGAAGTGGTACTTCCCGGCCTGCATCGCCCGCGACCCCAACCTGGAGCGGCGACTGGGCGAGGCGATCCGGGCCACGGCCCCCAGCGACAGCTTTCTCTGGCCGATCGCCCTGCTGCGACCCACCCCCGGCAGCCAGGCCCAGCTGCGAACCCGCAGCGGCGGTTTCGGCTACCTGATGGAGTTGCGGCCGCGAGAGTTTGCCGGGGCGGTGGAGCACGTGGCCGGCAGGCTCGAGCTCAGCCTGCGCAGCGTGCTGCTGGCCTGCCTGCACCTGGCCGATGCCTTCCACGCCCTGCACAGCAAGGGGCTCTGTTACAAGGACATCTCGCTGGGCAACCTGTTTCTGGAGCCCGGTAGCGGCCAGATCCTGATCTGCGACAACGACAACGTGGACGTGGACGGGCGCGACCTGGGCAGCGTGCTGGGCACACCCGGCTTCATGGCGCCGGAGATCCTGATGGGCCGGGCCCGCCCCGGGGCCGCCAGCGACCTGCACGCCCTGGCGGTGCTGATCTTCCGCCTGCTCACCCGCCACGACCCCTTCCGCGGCCAGCTGGAGCTGGCGATCCGCTGCCTCGATGAACCGGCCCGTCGCCGCCTCTATGGCGAGGACCCGGTGTTCATCTTTGATCCGCTCGATCACCGCAACCGCCCGGATCCGGAGCACCACGCCGCCGCCCTGCTCACCTGGCCGATCTACCCCGCTGAACTGCAGGCGCTGTTTGTGCAGAGCTTCGGGCCAGGCCTGAGGGATCCCGCCCGCCGCGCCCTCACGGGCCAGTGGCAGCGAGCCCTGGCCCGCTGTCTTGATCAGCGCCAGCTCTGCCCCGGCTGCGGCCAGGAAAACTTCCGCGACGGTGAGCTCGTCGCCCCAGCCGCGGCCTGCTGGCACTGCGGCTCGCCCCTGCCACCCCCCCTCGTGCTCGTCGTGCCCCAGGGGGAGGTGGTGGCCGCCGCCGGCACCACCCTGCACCGTCACCACTTCGACCCGCTCCATCCGCCCCAGGGCGACGCGCCCCTGGCCGAGCTGGTGGCCCACCCCAGCGATCCGGCGATCCTGGGGCTGCGCAACCGCAGCGGCAGTGTCTGGCGGGCGGTGCTGAACCAGGGGGAGGCGCTGGAGATCAGTCCGGGCAGGAGCGTTAACGTCGCTGCACTGGCCCAGGTGCTCACCCCCGAAGGGCCGATCACCCCGCAGCGCCGATGCCCTCCTTCCCCAATGTGAGGCTGGCCAGCAGGCCCCTGCACTTCATCTATCTCTGCGACTGCTCCGGCTCGATGGCGGCCCAGGGCAAGATGCAGGCGCTCAACCAGGCGATCCGCCAGTCGCTGCCGGGCATGGCGCGGGTGGCACGCGAGAACCCCGAAGCCCGAGTGCTGGTGCGGGCGGTGCGCTTCGCCGACCGGGCCCACTGGCACATCGCCACGCCCACGCCAGTGGAAGAGCTGCAGTGGCAAGACCTGCAGGCCGGTGGCGTGACCGCCATGGGCGAGGCCCTGGACCTGCTGGCGGAGCAGCTGGCCTCCCCGCCGATGGAGGAGCGGGCCCTGCCGCCGGTGCTGGTGCTGATCTCCGATGGCCAGCCCACCGACGACTTCGAGACCAGCCTGGGCCGATTGATGCGTCAGCCCTGGGCCCAGAAGGCGGTGCGACTGGCGATCGCCCTGGGCCACGACGCCGACCTGGAGGTGCTGCAGCAGTTCATCGGTCCCGACCCCAGCTCCGGCCAGGCCCCGGGCACGGTGCCGGCTGGTGGGGTGCCGGCTGGTGAGGTGCCGGGGGCCAGCGGCGAGATGCCCCGCCATGCGGTGGCAGGAGCCGGCCGCAGCGACCGCTCACCGCGCCGGCCCCTTCAGGCCAGCAACGCCACTGCCCTGGCCCAGTACATCCAGTGGGCCTCCACCGCCGTGGTGGGGGCCGCCTCCATGCCCGCCAGCCGGGTGGGAGACGGGCAGGGCGGCACCAGTGGCGCAGGCAACATCCCCCTGCCCGACCTGCCGCCCACCCTGCTGGATCCGGTCGACGACATCGGCCCGGTGGTGTGGTGATCGCCTGCAGCGTGATCGGCGCGTCCCACCGCCGCCAGGGCAAACCCTGCCAGGACGCCTCCCTGGCGCGGGAGCTGCGCAGTCCCCGGGGCGAGCGCCTGCTGCTGCTGGCCGTGGCCGATGGCCATGGCGGCAGCCGCTACTGGCTCAGCGCCGAGGGCAGCCGGCTGGCCTGCGACCAGGCGGCGGCAGCCGTGGAGGCGGCGCTGGCGGATCACGACCTGGCCGATCACGAGCGCTGGGAGCAGCTGTTGGCCGATGAGCTGCCGGCCACGATTCAGCGCCGATGGCTGGCGGCGGTCGAGGCCGACTGGCGGCAGCGAGCCGAGGCGGCCAGCCAGGCCTTCTCGCCTCTCACCTACGGCAGCACCCTGGGCCTGGCCCTGCTCGGCCCCGCGTGGTGGGGCCACACCGGGCTGGGCGACTGGGACCTGGTGCGCCTGGATGGCGCCAGCACCGTGCTGGTGAGCGAGGAAGCAGAGCTGGGGGGGCCGGCCGAGGCCACCGCGAGCCTCTGTCTGGCCGATGCCGCCCGGCGCTGGCGGGAGCGGGCCGGCCTGGTGCCGCTGGCACCGACCACGCCGCCCTTCAGCCTGCTGCTCAGCAGCGACGGGGTCCGCAAGTCGTGCGCCACCGACGCCGATTTCCTCAGCCTCAGCGCCCATCTGGCGGAGCTGGCGGATGCGACCACCCTGGCCGAGGGCCTGGCCCAGATCACGGCAGCCGGCAGCGGCGACGACGTGTCGGTGGCGATCGGCCACTGGGGCCATCCAGGGGACCAGGCCATCGGTCCGCCCCCCCCTCAACCGTCGACCGCCGCGCGCCGAGCGCGACTGGCGCCGCTGCTGATCAGCGCAGCCGCCCTCCTGGCCCTGGGCGGCCTGGTGGCGGGGCTAGCCCTGGGCTGGGAGTCGCTGCTCCGGGGCCGGCAGGCCCAGCGTCCAGGCGCCAGCCCCAGCGCCAAGCCAGGCGCCACAGCCAGCCTGAGCGCCACTGCCCGAGCCAGCCTGGAGCTGGAGAGCCGGCGGCTCTGCAAGCAACCCCAGCTGATCGCCCCCAGCCTGGCCCAGCGTGAGCCGCAGTTCCGCGATCTGCTGAGCGGCAAACTGCTGGCACCCGTGCTCATCGCCGCGGCCGCGCGCGATCCCCTCGGCGCCCTGATCGCCGCCGGCTCCCAGCAGCTTGCAGACGGCTCGCCGGAGTCGGCCCTGCTGCGGGGCAGCTGCGTGGAACTGCGCCAGGCGCTGGATCAGCAGTGGCGCCTGCAGCGCCAGGCCAGCGGCAGGATGCCCCCAGCTCCGCAACCCGCCACCGCGCCGCCCTCCCGTCCATGAACGACTACGAGCTCGGCACCAACCTGCGCCGCCAGCTGCTGGCCGACCAGCAGCGCGGCATCCGCCACGATCCGCGGCGGCTGCAGGCGCTGGTGGGCGACTTCTGTGGCGATCAGCAGCTGGCCCTGCTGCCGGCACTGAAACACCTGGTGCTCACCCCGGCGTTCAGCCAGGCCCTGGCCCAGAGCCCGGCCCTGCCCGCCGACCCCCATCTGGCGCTGCAACTGCAGCAGGAGCTGGAGGCGGTGTTTGCCCCGGCGATCAGCAGCCGTACCGCCACGGCACTGCGCGGACTGCTTGCCCTGCCGGCCACGCCACTGCCCACCGCCACACCCACCCCACCGAGGTCCGCCGCCCCCCCCCAGGCACCGGCGCCGGCCCCACCCATGGCCGCCCCGGCACCTACGCCAGCACCTGCAGCCCCGTCGGCACGCAGTTCAGGCAGCCGCGGGGTGCTCGCCCTGCTCAGCTTCATGGCGGGCGTGCTTGTCGTGGGAGTGGTGGGGGCATTGGCCTGGCTGATGCAACTCAACCGCCCCGGCCAACCGATGGCGCCCCAGCTGATCAGCGAACAGCCCCAGGCTCAGGCCCCCCGTGAACCGGCACCACCACAGCAGGAACTCACCCCACCACCCGCGCCAAACCTGGAACAGGCGGAACTGGAGCGGGCGATCCGCAGTGTGCAGCAGCTCTACAGCGCCCTCTCCAGTGGCGACATCGACGCTGCCCGGCGGCTGTTCGGCGGCGCCGCCGCAGACCAGTTCGATCCCAGCTTCTTCAGCCAGTTCAGCCGGGTGAGCGTGGCCGATCTGGTGGAAACCGGCCGCAGCGGCTCGGCCGTGGAGCTGGTGGGACTGGTGACCTTCACCTATCCCGATGGGTCCAGCCAGGTGGAGTCACGCAGCTTCAGCGTGGACACAGCCACCGATCCGGCCCTGATCACCGCCAGCAGCTTCCAGTCGGTGGTGCAGCCGCGCTGACGCCAGGCGCTCCGGTCAGCACGTCCGTACTCACTCAAAAAAAAGCACCACACAAAAAAGCGCCCCCAGAGGGGCGCCCAGATGATCTGCAGTCCTTGGACAGCCAATCAGGCGGTCCCGCAGAAGGTGACATCAGGAAACTTGGCCTTGGCCTCATCGAGGGACTTGCCCTTGCCCTCTTCCTGCCAGTAGTTGATGACCTCGGTGGCCTTGTTGAGGATCTCAACGCGCTCGTTGTCGGTGATCCAGCTCTTGGCCTCCAGCTCGGTCTTGAGGGTTTCCCAGGCATCTTCCCGGGGCCAGAAGAAGTAAGCGGTGAGGGGGCTGGGGCCGCCACCCACGATCTGATCCACGGCCAGCGCCACGTTGTCGGGCAGCCAGAGAATCTTCAGCAGGAAGCGTCCTTCATCGGCCTTGGGGGTGTATCCCGAGGGAACGCCGTCTTCGTCGATGGTGGCGGTGGCCAGGGCAGCGCTGCCGCCACGCATGACCGGACGACCTTCAGTGGTCTCCTCGGCGGCGCCACCAGCAGCGGCGCCATCAGCAGCTGCGTCGACTGCGGCAGCAGCGCCAACGGCGCCCTCGGGGGTGGCGCTCTCGATGGCTGTCATGGTGTCAGCGCTCAAGACTACGGGGCAAACAACTAACCTACCAGCCGCTCCGCACCACCCGCCCTGGCCGCTCAGGCTGTCCCCTCTCCGAACGCCCTCCCATCGCCCACGGCTGTCCCCTCGACCAAGGCTGTCCCGTGGCCCAAAGCCGTTCTGCTGTTCGACATCGACGGCGTGATCCGCGACGTGGGGGGCAGCTACCGCAGGGCTCTGGCGGAAACAGTGCACCACTACACCTCCGTCCAGGGCGCAGGCTGGCGCCCTGATCCCGCCGCGATCGACGCCCTCAAAGCTGAGGGCCGCTGGAACAACGACTGGGAGGCAAGTCTCGAACTGCTGCGCCGCCGCGGCCTGGGCGAGCAGGGCCAGCCGCCGCTGCCAGCCTTTGAGGCCCTGGTGGAGGTGTTCAGCGGCTTCTATTTCGGCGGCGATCCAGCCGGCGATCCAGCCCACTGGACCGGCTTCATCGGCAGCGAGCCGCTCCTGGTGCAGCCGGAGTTCTTTGGCCAGCTCAGCGCCGCCAACCTGGCATGGGGCTTCGTGAGTGGTGCCGAGCCCCCCTCGGCCCGCTACGTGCTGGAACGGCGCCTGGGGCTCCAGAGCCCTCCACTGATCGCCATGGGCGACGCCCCCGACAAGCCCGACCCCACCGGCTTTCTCCAGCTGGCCGACCAGCTGCTGCGCTCCGCCACCAGCGAGGGCCTGGGGGCCGGCACCCCGCCCGTGGCGTACCTGGGCGACACAGTGGCCGACGTTCTGACCGTGATGAACGCTCGCCAGGCCTGCCCTCAGCAGCGCTTCCTGGCCCTGGCCGTGGCGCCGCCGCACCTACACGGCGATCCAGTGGCCCGCAGTGCCTACGAGGCGAAGCTGCGCGAAGCTGGCGCCGACCGGGTGCTCAGCAGCACCGCAGCGGTACTGGACGCCCTGCCCTGAGCTTCAACGCTCCATCGCCGCAGGGGCCTTGAGTGCCGCCGCCGTCAGGTTTTCATGGCCGTGGTCGCTCACGGCCACGTCGTCTTCGATGCGGATGCCGATGCCCTTCCAGCGCTCGGCGATCTCGGGCTGGCCCTCTGGCACCGGCAGCCGATCGCTCACATAGAGCCCCGGCTCCACCGTGAGCACCATGCCGGGCTCCAGCGCCACGTGATGCTCACCCAGGCGGTAAGCACCCACATCGTGCACGTCGAGGCCGAGCCAGTGGCCGGTGCGGTGCATGTAGAGATGGCGGTAGGCGCCCTGCTCGATCACCCCGTCCACTGAGCCCGCAAGCAAACCAAGTTCCAGCAGCCCCTCCACCAGCACGCGCAGGGCCGTCTCATGCACGCCTTCGGCAGTGAAGCCCGGGGCCACGGAGGCGACCGCCGCCTCCTGTGCCGCCAGCACCAGCTCGTAGAGGGCCCGCTGCTCACCTGTGAAACGGCCGTTGATCGGGAAGGTGCGGGTGATGTCGCCGTTGTAGTAATCGGCCAGCGAACAACCGGCGTCGATCAGGAGCAGATCGCCGTCGCGCAGGGGGGAATTGTTGGCGGTGTAGTGCAACACGCAGGCGTTGTCGCCACCGGCCACGATCGAGCCGTAGGCGGCACCCCGTGCGCCCTGCTCCAGGAAGTGTTGCTCGATCACCGCCTGCACCTGGCGCTCATTCAGCCCGGGCCGGGTCACCTGGCGGGCCAGCTCATGGGCCTCGGCCGAGATGCGGCAGGCCTGCCGCAGCCGCTCCAGTTCCTCCGGCCCCTTGCGTAGCCGCAGCCCGTGGAGGATCGAGCAGGGCGCCACCAGGCCCAGGGCGGCGTGACCGCTGCGGGGTGCGCGATCGAGCTGTCGTGCCCAGGCCGCCAGCACCAGCGGCTCCACCGCCGGGTGCTTGCCCACCCGGAAGGCGATGCCCTCGGCCCCCTGCAGGTAGTCGCCCAGGCGCTGCTCCAGTTCCGACAGCGGGTGGGCGATATCGGCACCAAAGGCCGCCACGGCCCCCTCGGTGCCCCAGCGGAAGCCAGTCCACACCTCGGCGGAGGGCTGCTTGGGCTGCACGAACAGCACATAGCGCTCTCCAGGCGGGCGGTGCGGCAGAAACAGCGCCACTGCATCGGGCTCATCGAAGCCGGTGAGATACCAGAAGTCGCTGTTCTGGCGGAACGGCCACTCGCAATCGGCGTGATGCACCGCCAGCGGTGCCGCAGGGATCACCGCCGCGGCGCCGCCCAGCTGCTCCAGAAAGCGGTCCCGCCGCTGGGCATGGACAGATTGCTCAAGCACCGGCTCCAGCCCCCGCTCCACCACCACGTTGCACCGTCCAGGTGAGGTGCAGTCTGGCGCCAGGTGCTGGCGGGAGGCGCCGTACTGGCGGGAAGCGGTATATAGAGGCATGGCCCAAGCCCCTGCCCTTCCACTCGCCACCCCGCCGGCATGAACGACCTGCTGGCCCTGGCCCTGCTAGTGGTGCTGGTGATCGCCGGTTCGGCACTGTGTTCCGGGGTGGAAGCGGCCCTGCTGAGCGTCAACCCAGTGCGGCTGCACGAGCTGGCCAGCCGGCCCAGACCGGTGCGCGGCGCCAGACGCCTGGAGCAGCTGCGTCAGCGGCTCGGCCGCACCCTGTCGGTGCTGGTGATTGCCAACAACGGATTCAACATCTTCGGCAGCCTGATGCTGGGCGGCCTGGCGGCCCAGGTGTTCGAAAACCACGGCATCTCCGGCGTAGCCCTACCGCTGTTTTCGGTGGGGCTCACCGTGCTGGTGATCCTGCTGGGCGAGATCCTGCCCAAGGCCTTCGGCAGCCGCCTGGCCCTGCCGGTGGCCCTGGCCAGCGCCCCGGCCCTGGCCTTGGTGGCCCAGCTGATGCTGCCGCTGGTGCTGCTGTTGGAGCGACTGCTGCCGGCGATCAGCACCGAGAGCGAACTGCACACCGACGAGGAGGAGATCCGGCTGTTGGCCAGGCTGGGTTCCCAGAAAGGCCAGATCGAGGCGGATGAGGCGGCGATGATCGCCAAGGTATTCCAGCTCAACGACCTCACCGCCCGCGACCTGATGACCCCGCGGGTGTCGGCCCCCACCGTGCCAGGTGCTGCCCGGCTGGCCGAGCTCCGCAATGAGCTGCTCTCCCACAGCGACCCCTGGTGGGTGGTGCTGGGCGAGGAGGTGGATGAAATCCTCGGGGTTGCGAGCCGGGAGCGCCTGCTCACGGCCCTGGTGCAGGGGCAGGGCGAGCGCACCCCGGCAGAGCTGAGCGAGGAGGTGGAATTCGTGCCGGAGATGATCCGCGCCGACCGGCTGCTCACCGGTTTCCGCCGCAACAGTGGCGGCGTGCGGGTGGTGGTGGATGAGTTTGGCGGCTTCGTGGGCGTGATCGGCGCCGAGGCGGTGCTGGCGGTGCTGGCCGGCTGGTGGCGGCCACGCTCCACTCCCCCCCTGGAACCACCCGCTCAGCATGAGCGGACAGCGGGTGCTCCCCCGGGCCCATGAGTCCGTCCCACCACGGCCACGGACCGCCTCCTGCAGCCGAGCGCACCCGCCAGCTCCTGGCCCCCTGGCGCGCCCAGCTGGCGCTCAGCGGCCGTGAACGCAGCCAGCTGGCCGGACCGCTGCATTGGCTCGATCGTCAGCTGGAGCGGCTGGAGCGCCGCCAGCTGAAGCTGGCGGTGTTCGGCCGGGTGGGGGTTGGCAAATCGAGCCTGCTCAATGCCTTACTGGAGGAGCCCGCCTTTGCCACCGACGTGGCCCACGGCTGCACCCGCCGCCAGCAGGCCACCGTGTGGCACCAACCGATCCAGGGCCTCAGCCAGGTGGAGCTGGTCGACACGCCCGGCATCGATGAGATCGCCGCGGCCGGCCGGGCCCGACTGGCCGCGCGGGTGGCCCTGGGCGCTGACCTGGTGCTGCTCGTGCTTGACGGCGACCTCACCCGCATCGAGGCCGAGGCCCTCGCCACCCTGGTGGCCAGCGGCAAGCCGCTCTTGCTGGTGCTCAATCGCTCCGACTGCTGGCCCGAAACCGAGCGCGAGGCGCTGCTGGCCAGCATCCGCCGGCGCCTGGCGGCCGAGGCCCGCAACCTTGAGCTGGTGGCCGTGTCCGCGGCACCGCGCCGGCCGCGGCTGCTGGCCGATGGCCGGGTGCGCAGCGAGGTTGGCGCGCCGGAGGTGGAGCCACTGCGCCAGCGGCTGGTGCAGCTGCTGAATGAGCAGGGCGAACTGCTGCTGGCCCTCAATTCCCTGCGGACCGCCGACAGATTCCACCAGACCCTGCTGGCCGAGCGACTGCGCCAGGGCCGCCGCGGCGCCCAGGGGCTAATCGGACGCTTTGCCGCGCTCAAGGCCACTGGCGTGGCCGCCAATCCCCTGCTGCTGCTCGATCTGGCCGGTGGGCTGGCCTGCGACACCGCCCTGGTGTTGCAGCTCTGCCAGATCTACGGCATCCCGATGCAGACGAGCGGCGCCCGTGCCCTGCTGGCGCGGCTGTCGAGCCAGAACGCTCTGCTCGGTGGCGCCCAGCTGGGCATCCAGCTCCTGCTCAGCGCCCTGCGCAACCTGCTGCTGCTGGCGGCACCGCTCAGCGGCGGGCTGAGCCTGGCCCCGGCGGCGCCGGTGGCCCTCGCTCAGGCGGCCCTGGCGGTGCACACCACTCGCCGCACAGGCCGGCTGGCCGCGGCCGAACTGCTGCGCAGTGCCCGCCGAGGCGGCCGCCCAGGGGTTCTGCTGCGGCGGCTGGCCCAGAGCGATCCGGCGGTACGCCAGTGGCTGGGCAGCTGGCCCGCCGGTGGAAGCGAGACCGAGAGCAGATCCGGGGCCGGGTCAGCGGCCGCCGAGCCCGCCCTGCTGCCATGACGCGGGCTGCCCAAGGAGCGATCGCCCTGCTGGGCACCAGCGCCGACCCACCCACCTGTGGCCACCAGGCCCTGCTGGAGGGACTGCTGGAGCGTTACCCACGGGTGGCCACCTGGGCCAGCGACAACCCGATGAAACGCCACGGCGCCCCCCTGGCCGCCCGCTCCGCGCTGCTGGCAGCCCTGGTGGGCGCCATCGCCGATCCCCGCCTGGAACACGCCCAGGACCTGAGCAGCCCCTGGGCCATCACCACCCTGGAGCGGGCCGCCGCCCGCTGGCCCAGCCAGGAGCTGATCTTCGTGGTCGGCAGCGACCTGGCCGGCCAAATCCCCAGCTGGAAGAAGGCCGACGCGGTGCTGCAGCGCTGCCGGCTGGCGATCGTGCCCCGCGCCGGCTGGCCGCTGCAGCCCACCGATCTCGCCGCCCTGGAAGCCCTCGGCGCCCGCATCGACCTGCTGCCGCTGGCGGTGCCGGCCAGCACCAGCACGGCGCTGCGCCAGCGCCCCGACCCGGCCCGGATCCCCTCAGCGGTGTGGCCGGTGCTGCTGCAGCACAATCTTTACGGGCTGAGCCCCGAGGGGCCCACGCCCGCCGACCCCGCCCGCTCCTGATGCGCCTCGCCCTGGCCCAGCTCAACCCCCTGGTGGGCGACCTGGCCGGCAACGGGGCCCGCCTGCTGGCCGCCTGCCGCGAGGCCGAGGCCGGCGGCGCCGACCTGGTGCTCAGCCCCGAGCTGTCGCTGTGGGGCTACCCGCCACGCGACCTGCTGCTCAGCCCAGCCCGCCTCAATGCGCAGGAGCGGGTGCTCGACCGGCTGGCCGCCGATCTGGCCGCCCTCAACCCTGCTCTGGCGCTGCTGGTGGGCCTGGCCGAACCCAGCGGCGAGCACCAGTGCCCCCAGCTGTTCAACGCCCTGGCCCTGGTGCAGCGCGGCAGCTGGCGGGTGGTGGCGCGCAAGCAGCTGCTGCCCAGCTACGACGTCTTCGATGAGCGCCGCTACTTCCGCCCCGGCACGGGCACGGCGGTGCTCGACCTGCCCGGCCCGGAGCGCCCCTGGCGACTGGGGCTCACCATCTGCGAAGACCTCTGGGTGGAGGAGGAGCTGCAGGGCCACCGCCTGGCCGGTCCCGATCCCGTCGCCGGTCTGCTCCCAAGCCGGGTCAACCTGTTGCTCAACCTCTCGGCCTCCCCGTTCAGCCAGGCCAAGGCGGCCCTGCGCCATCGCCTCGCCGCCCGGGCCGCCCAGCGGCTGGGCTGTCCGGTGGTCTACGTGAACCAGGTGGGCGGCAACGACGAGCTGGTGTTCGACGGCGCCAGCTTCGTGGTGGATGCCGGTGGCGCCGTGGTCTGCCAGCTGCCCTGCTGCCGGGAAGACGTGGCGCTCTGGGATGCCGCGCCCGCCACCCAAAAAGCGCCACAACCAGCGCCACACCGCCAGGCGGCGTCCCTGCCCCCCGAGCCCGAACAACTGCTGCGCGCACTTGTGCTGGGCGTGCGCGACTACGCCCGCAAGTGCGGCTTCCGTCGGGCCCTGCTGGGCCTCAGCGGCGGCATCGACTCGGCCCTGGTGGCGGTGATCGCAGCGGCGGCCCTGGGCCCGGAACACGTGCAGGCGCTGCTGATGCCCTCGCCCTGGAGCTCGGCCGGCTCGATCAGCGATGCCGAGGCCCTGGCCGAGCGGCTGGGCCTGGCCACCCACACCCTGGCGATCGCCGGGCTGATGGCCTGCTTCGATGATGTGCTCACGCCGGCTCTGGGCCAGGCACCAGCGGGCCTCACCGCCGAAAACCTGCAATCCCGCATCCGCGGCACCCTGCTGATGGCGGTGGCCAACGCCCAGGGCGGCCTGCTGCTGTCCACCGGCAACAAGAGCGAACTGGCGGTGGGCTACTGCACCCTCTACGGCGACATGAACGGCGGCCTGGCCGTGATCGGTGACCTCTACAAGACCAGCGTGTTTGCCCTGTGCAACTGGCTCGACGCCCCTGCCAGCGCCAGCTGCCGCCGCGACCTGGGGCTGCCGGCCGAGGGGGAACTGGTGGGCGCAGCAATCCGCAGCAAGGCTCCGAGTGCCGAGCTGCGGCCCGACCAGCGCGACAGCGATTCCCTGCCCGACTACGCCCTGCTCGACCCGCTGCTGGTGGCTCTGGTGGAGGAGCACCGCAGCCCCGAGGAGCTGGTGGATGCAGGCCACCCCCCCGACCTGGTGGAGCGGATCGTCGCCCTGGTGCGACGGGCTGAGTTCAAACGGCGCCAGGCGGCACCCGTGCTGAAGGTGAGTGGCCGCGCCTTCGGTAGCGGCTGGCGCATGCCGATCGCCGCCGGTTGAGCCAGGCTGGAGACACCTCACCGCCCGAAAGCGATGGCCGCCCCCGGCAGCGCCCCCCTGGCCGCCCCGATGGCCAGTATCGGCGTGCCCACCGAGATCAAGCGCGACGAACAGCGCGTGGCCCTCACCCCCGATGGGGTGCGCGAACTGGTGGGGCAGGGCATGGAGGTGCGGGTGCAGGCGGGGGCAGGCCTGGGGGCCGGCATCAGCGACGAGGCCTTTGCCACCGCCGGAGCCCGCCTGGTGAGCCGCGAAGAGGCCTGGGGCGCCCACCTCGTGGTGAAGGTGAAGGAACCCCAACCGGAGGAATTTCCGTTCCTGCGGCGCGATCTGGTGCTGTTCACCTACCTCCACCTGGCCGCCTACCCGGAGGTGGGCCGGGCCCTGCTGGCGGCCGGCACCACGGCGGTGGCCTACGAGACCGTGCAGCTCGACGACGGCTCGCTGCCCCTGCTGGCGCCGATGAGTGAGATCGCCGGCCGCATCGCCGCCCAGGTGGGGGCGCACCTGCTGGAAAAACCGCACGGAGGTCGCGGCATCCTCATCGGCGGCTGCACCGGCGTTCGCCCCGCCCGGGTGGTGGTGCTGGGCGCCGGCAGCGTGGGCTGGAACGCCGCCCGCATCGCCGCCGCCATGGATGCGGAGGTGTTCCTGCTCGACCGATCCCCCCAGCGCCTGCGTGAGCTGGAGGCCGATCGCCGTGGCCGGCTGGTGAGCCTGGTGAGCAGCCGCAGCCTGATCGAGCGGCTGGTGCCGGAGGCCGATCTGCTGATCGGCGCGGTGCTCACCCCCGGCGGCCGCGCCCCCACGCTGGTGGGAGAAGCGCTCGTGGAGCGGATGCGGCCCGGTTCGGTGATCGTGGATGTGGCGATCGACCAGGGCGGCTGCATCGCCACCAGCCGTGAAACCACCCACACCGATCCGGTGATCACCGTGCATGGCGTGCAGCACTACGCCGTGGGCAACATGCCCGGCGCCGTGCCCCACACCTCCACAGAGGCGCTGGTCAGCGTCACCTTGCCCTACATCCTGGTGATGGCCGGTCGAGGTCTCACCGAGGCCGTCACCGACCGGCCCGAACTGCTCTCCGGGCTCAACACCGCCGCCGGAGCCGTGTGCCATCCGAGCGTGGCTCAGGCGCTGGGGCTGGCCCATCGCCACCCCATGGCCTGCCTGCGCTGAGAATCAGGCGGCTGCCAGCCTGCGCCGATGCTCAACCCCGCCCGCATCCGCATCCTGGCCGTGGGCAAGGTGCGCAAGGGCTGGGTGCGGGAGGGCATCGAGCTCTACCGCAAGCGCCTGCCAGGCCTGGCGATCGTGGAACTCAGAGACGCCACACCCGAGCGCGAGGCGGCAGCGATCCGCTCCGAACTGCGCCGCGACGAGCAGCTGGTGGTGCTGAGTGAGGAGGGCCAGACCATGGGCTCCCGAACCCTGGCCGCCCGCCTCAGCCAACTGCAGGCCAGCGGCGAGGCCAGCCGCCTGGCCTTCGCCATCGGAGGCGCCGACGGCATTGAGCCTGCCTTGCGCCGGCAGGCCAACTGGCGGCTGAGCCTCTCGCCACTCACCTTTCCCCACGAGCTGGCCCGCCTGCTGCTGCTGGAGCAGCTCTACCGCGCCCAGTCGATCCTGCAGGGCGGCCCTTACCACCGCGACTGAGCTGCACCTGAGTCGCAGCACCAGAGCCGCTGCGACTGCATTCAGACAGCCAGCAGCGAAGGGAGCGGCCGCGCCAGGCTCGCCGGCGCGATGCCCTCGCGCAGGGCCAGCACCAGCCCGGCAGCCTCGGCGTAACTGGACGCCGCCAGCACCTCCAGACCCAGGGCTTCAGCGCTCACCTGGAGCACGCAGGGGTTAGCCACTGTGATCACCGGCACGCCGCGCTCGGCGCAGGCCAGCACCGCAGCGCCACCCAGCGCCCCGGCCGGCGTCACCACCGCCCCGATCGCCTCGGGACGCAGCCACTCACCCACGCCGGCCGTGACAGCTGCAGGGGAGGGCGGCCAGGCCAGCAGGTCCGGCGCCCGGCTCAGGCCCACCAGCACGCAGGGCAGGAAGGTGGTGCCCAGCTCCTCACCGGCGGCACGGGGATCGAGGGCGGGGTTGGGGGGCAGGGGACTGAGGGCAGGGGCGTGGGCACATGGGATGCCGAGGTGGTCGCAGAGCAGGTGGCTGATCACGGCCTCGGCGCCGGCCAGCACGTCGACGCCACTTCCGCCGCGGTAAGCGGCCAGCGCTTCGCTCTCGGGGTCTTCCGGGAAGCGGGCCACCACCGCAATCGCCGTGGCGCCGGCCGCCCGCAGACGCTCACCGGCTCGCAGCAGCGCATCGGGCCTGCCCAGGCGCCCCCAGCTGGCGCCGCTGCTGCCGAGCTCCAGGCTCACGTCCAGGGGCACGTCGGTGCTGACCACAGGGCCGATCTCCAGCCCGAGCGTGGCGCGGCAGCCATCGGCCACCTGCAGATGGCGCAGGCGCAGCTCCTCCTCGATGCCGGCGTCGAGCAGCAGGCCCACGCGCTGGCGCCGCACCGGCCGCAGGGCCAGCGCACCGGCCGCAAAGCGATCCAGGCCCCAGCCTTCCACGTAGTGGATGCGCGGATCGCTCCAATAGAGCGCCGCTCCATTCATCACATTGGGGTGGGTGATCAGGCAGCCGCTGGCCGCCGCCAACAGGCGCGCCGACGGCAGAGCGTCGCCGGCATACCCCCCGATGGCGCAACCGATGCCGGTGGGGATCACCAGCAGGGTGGGCAGAGGCGCAGCGCTCATGCCGACGGGTCCTCGCTGCCGGCCACACCGTCGCCATGGGCAATCAGCACGGCCTCCACACAGAGCAGTTCCGCAGGTTGACCCGCCTGGCTCTCCACTCCTGTGATCGCCCAGCGGAGGGGCCGACCATGGACCAACAGGGCTGCCTCCACCTGGGCACGCAACGAACCACTCCGGCGCGGCAGGCGCAACTCCAGCGGCACCAGCTTCATGCCTCAAGCCTCATTTCTGGTATTGGCCGAACTGGGCTTCGTAGAGGGCGTCCTCCATGCCGGCCTTGAGCTTGAGATCGGCACGGGGGTAGGCCACACACAACAGCGCATAGCCCTGCTGCTGGAGTTCAGCCTTCACACCCATGGCATCGGGCTGGTGCACCGTCCCCTCGCTGAGCAGGGCGGCGCAGGTGGTGCACACGCCGGAGCAGCAGGAGCTGGGCAGATTCACGCCGGCGGCTTCGGCTGCGGCCAGCACGGTCTGATCGCTGCGGCAGAGGAAGGTGTGGCTGATGCCCTCAAACTCCGCGGTGACCTGAAAAGTGGTGGGCTCGCTCACGGGAAATGCCGGCAACAGGCCCATCTTCCCAGCTCAGATGGCAGCAGCTCGAGCGCCAGCTCAACCCCGATAGCCGGGCCGGGCCGGGCTCAGCAATCCCGCCAGTTGTTGGGGTGGGGCGCCAGGTACTCGGGCGGCTGCGGGTCATCCGCACGGGCCGTGAGCGCGAAGTCGAAGCTGATCGACACCCGCAGCTCGTCCTCGTCGTCGTTGGGCATCACGGCGTGATCCAGGCAGGAGGGGAACAGCAACAGCAATCCCGTCCGCGGCGCCACATCTACCCAGGGCTGGATCCAGCCCTGTTCAAGCGATGCCAGGGCTCGGTCCTGCGCCTGGGTGAGGGGCCCGCCATGGCCCACCGCCATCCCGGGCACTAGCTCATTGACCTGGCGATGGGGCCAGAAGCGAAGACATCCGCAGCGGCCGCTGCCATCACCGCTGAGGTAGAGCACGGCGCTCAGGTGGGCGTTGGGGTGATGGTGGCGACCCACCACCTGACCCGGCTCGCTCAGCACCGGCCAGCAGCGCTGAATCTGCAGCGCCACCCGCTCCGGCTCAAAACCCAGCTGCCGCAGATAGGCATGGGCGTGGCCGCTCACCGCCGCCGCCAATGCCGCAAAGCTGGGGTGCTGATGCAGTTGCCACACCCCATTGAGATCCCCAGTCCAGGCGCAGCCGGGGTCGGGATTGCTCTCCGCCTCACCGCGCAGGCCATGCAGTGCCTGCAGCTGCTGGGCCAGCTCCAGCGGATCAGGGCGCAGCTGCACCTGGCCCAGGGCCACCGGGAACAGGGGCTCGATCTGCAGATCACCAGGGGCGGGGAGGGGCAAGGGCATCAGCAGAACGCACAACGTTGCCCTTCAGCATCCACTGACGGGTGCGGCACACCTGCGAATCCGCCACCCCGCAGACCGCAAGAGTCCCAGAGGAGCAAAAGCCAAAGGCCAAAACTCCAGGAGCACTCCAGCCGAGCGCTGGCCAGCAGCTCTTGAACGGCCGAACCCCCCTGGGACTCCAGAGCGGTATTGCACGCGAAGCATGCGCGACCGCCGAAGAAGCCCTAGGGGGGTTCGAAACCAACCAGGCGTGAGGCCGCCGGGTTCAGGCCATCGCCGAAGCACCACCCACCACTTCCAGGATTTCCTGGGTGATGGCGGCCTGGCGGGCCTTGTTGTAATCCAGAGTCAGCGTCTTGGCGAGGGCCTTGGCGTTGTCGCTGGCATTGTTCATGGCCGTCATCCGGCTGGCCAGCTCGGAGGCGGCGGCTTCCTGCAGGGAACGCAGCAGCTGGTTTTCCAGGTACAGCGGCAGCAAGGCGTTGAGCAGTTGCTCGGGGCTCTGCTCGAACACGATGTCGGAAGGCAGTGCCGGAGCCGCATTGGCAGCGGTGCCGGGCTCCACCACCAGCTGACCCTCGCGGGTGGTGAGGCGGAAGATTTCGTCATCTTCCACCGCAATCCCCTGGGGATCCAGCGGGAGCAGGGTCTGAATCACCGGTCGTGAGCTCACCAGATTGATGAACTTGGTGAAGATGATCTCCACCCGATCGGTGCTGCCGGAGAGGAACTCAGCCAGAATTTCACCGCCGATCTTCATGGCTTCGGCAGCGTTCGGCACCTGCTCCAGGCCGGTGAAGGTGGCCCGGATCGTGTACTGACTGGAACGGTTTTGGAAATAGGTGATCGCCTTGCGGCCGATCAGCACCAGATCCACCTTGTAGCCCTGGGCACTGAGCTCAGCGTGACGCTGTTCGGTGCGCTTGATGATGTTGGCGTTGTAGCCACCGCACAGACCCCGGTCACCGGTCACGGCCAACAGGGTGATGCACTCGATGGGGCGCTCCTCCAGCAGGGGAGCGTCCACATCTTCGAAGCGCATGCGCGACTGGAGATTTTCCAGCACGCGGGCCAGTCGGTCGGCGAAGGGCCGACTGCGCAACACCTGCTCCTGGGCACGGCGCACCTTGGCGGCCGCCACAAGGCGCATGGCCTCGGTGATTTTGCGGGTGTTCTTGACCGAACTAATGCGGTCGCGGATTTCCTTGAGATTGGCCATCTGAGCAGTCTCCTCAGACGGTGGCGAGCATGGTCGACTTCACCTCGTTGATGGCGTCCTTGAGCATCGCCTCAGACTCGTCGCTGAGTTGCTTCTCGGACATCACCTTGGTGATGAAGTCGGCCTTGTTGGTCTTGAGGTAGTCACGCAGTTCGCGGCAGAACTGCACCACCGATTCCACGGGAACCTCATCGATCATGCCCTTCACACCGGCATACACCACGGCCACCTGCTCAGCCAGGTTGAGGGGGCTGAACTGGGACTGCTTAAGAATCTCGCGCAGACGCTTGCCGCGCTGCAGCTGAGCCTGGGTGGCGGCGTCGAGATCGGAGGCGAACTGGGAGAAGGCGGCCAGTTCGTCGAATTGGGCCAGCTCCAGCTTGAGGGTGCCGGCGATCTTCTTGATGGCCTTGGTCTGGGCGGCACCGCCCACCCGGCTCACCGAGATACCCACGTTGATGGCAGGGCGCAGACCGGAGTTGAACAGGTCGGAGCTCAGGAACACCTGACCATCGGTGATCGAGATCACGTTGGTGGGGATGTAGGCCGACACGTCACCGGCCTGGGTTTCGATGATCGGCAGGGCGGTC
>Ga0164292_10000977_pt1 | contig 22681 bp, 18 predicted proteins | sample GEODES117metaG_FD_111486 | JGI IMG/M metagenome (GOLD analysis project Ga0164292, IMG submission 111486) | Eutrophic lake water microbial communities from Lake Mendota, Wisconsin, USA - GEODES117 metaG | ecosystem: Environmental > Aquatic > Freshwater > Lake | place: USA: Lake Mendota...
ACATTTCCCGTTTACCTGGAGCACCCGGGGCTTTTTCAATAGCAAATCCTAAACTTTTCATGGTTCTTTTTAGATCTCCTGTAATTGCATACGTCACAAATACACCACCAGGATTTAGAAATTTGCAAACATGACTCAGAGATTCCTGATCCCACATTTCAGGCTGATGTATAGCTGCAAATGCATCAAAGTAAATAACATCAAAAAGTTCATCAGACTTAAAATCAAGCATTTTTAAATGCTCTATTTTTAGTGTGCAATGGTTGGTGATAAGTGATTTCTTTAGCTGTGCTTGCTGATAATGCTTTGTGAAAGAATTCCAGACGCAATCTGAGATATAATTGTTGTAGCCAGTATTCTCAATCATTTCTATTTGGAGTGGATAAGCCTCAATTCCGGTATAATCGACTTGAATTTCATGTGTTGAACAATAATCAGCACTTATTAAAAAATTAAGACCTGTTCCAAAGCCAACTTCTAGAATTTTTACTTTTTTTAGTCCGCTTTTTTCCAGAAAATATCGCATTCCGGTATGGAGGAAAACATGCCTACTTTCTTGCAGAGCCCCGTGCCGGGAATGATAATGCTCGCCGACTTCTTTATTGAAAAGAGTTTTAGATCCATCTGAGGTGATTGCGAAGCTTAAATGATTCATGTTTGATTAAGATTCGGAGCTTAATTAGTTCACCCTGGTACCGCGTTCGACCCAGCGTTCCCAGTTATTATCATAGGTATGTATTTCGGCAGTTTGAACTCCGTTTTGTTTATAAACGGGATGATTTTGATTAACCCATTCAAAAATACCTCCATATAGATTCAGCACGTTTTTATAACCTGCGGCAATCAGTTTTTCGCCTATTTTTTCGCTTCTTACACCCACTGAGCAATATACCACAACTGTTGCATTTGCAGGAATATCATATACTTTGCGCATATCGAACCAGAAATTTCCCACTTGTCTTGCATTTTTAAGGTGACTGACATTAAACTCATCCTCTTCACGTGTATCCAGAATATAGAGATTGTATTTATCAATTTTTATGAGTTCCTCTATGCTGATCAATGGAACTGTTTTCTTATACAGGCTATCAATTGTTTGTTTGTATTCGGGACTTTTAATCTGAGCGATTAGCTGGCTGCTTAAAAGACAAAAAAAAGTAAGATAATACTTAAACATGCTCAGTGATTTATTTTTTATAAATGGCCGCGTATTTATAAGTCCGCTTTTAACAATATGTCGTTTAAATAATTAAAAAACATGTTTTTTAAAGTGATGAAATTGATGTAAAATAATAAAAAATATTAGAGATACTATGGATGTTTTTCCCTAGTTTTTGAATAACTGAGTAATCATTAGTCCATTATATCCGCCATCTAGAATACCAATCCCTACGCTGCCAAATGATTTATGTTCAATATTAGCACGATGGATTGGGGATTCCATCAGACCATAATGGGCAAGACTCAGATTTTGTGCTAATGCCAGATTTTCTCCAGCAATACTAAACTGAATTCCCTCTTTTCGGATTCTATCAAACGGACTTTTCCCCTCTGGGTTATAATGAGAAAAGTAACCTCTTCTAAACATATCCATTGAATGTTTTCTGCCAACTTCGGCAAGTTCTTCATCAAAATACAATACCGGAAGACCAACTTTTATTCTTTGAGCATTAATCATATCAAGCATTTCAGTCTCCAGTTCCTTTCTGGGCAGAGGTTTTTCAACCTTAAAGGATAATGCAATGATTTCCTTCCCGTTTGGGAAAATTGTAAGGCTTCTGCCAAAATTATTTCTAAGGTAATTCAGAATATAGTTCACATCTCCGCCAGCCCAGTCTGGTTTGTTTGTTAATTTATTGGCCAATACACTATTCCTTGCTAGTTTTGTAGCATATCCGACAGGATATAAAAGAAAGAAGAGAGATAATAGTAGGGCATAAACCAAACCTGAGAATAATCCTGGAATTATTCCAGCGAACATGTTTATTTTATGTTTATTTATGGATTCCGATATTTTTTCTGTGATTTCGTCACAAATTGCATAGATCTTCCTGCTGGATATGGCCAGAATGAGGATAAAGCTTAAAGGTCTTAGCCAATGAATGGGGTAATCAAAAAATTTATCAAAAGCGATTCCAATTAATTCTGATAAAAGAATAGAAACTATAAAACTGCCAAGCCATATACTAATTTCTGTTATTGAAATAAGAAATCCAGTGTACCAGCCACGCCAAACAGACAATAGAATTATGCCGATTAAAATAAGATCAAAATAGTTGATTTTTAACACAGAAAAAGCCCTTTGTTCGAAAATACAAACAAAGGGCTAAATTTTATCAATCATTTTTTTTTAAATCTCTTACCAGATTCTAATGCGATCTTCGGGCTTTTTGTAAAGTTTATCACCCGGCTTTATATCAAATGCCTGATACCATGCATCCATATTTACAGGTGCCCCTATTGTGCGATATGGACCTGGAGAATGGGTGTCGGTAACAATTAACTGCGCAGCAGTTTCATTCAGAATATTACCCTTCCAAACCTGTGCCCATGAAAGGAAGAAACGCTGATCAGGTGTAAGTCCGTCAATTTTACCAATACTTTGACCCTGTTTAGTCATTTTGAAGGCTTCATATGCAGCATTGAGTCCGCCAAGGTCTCCAATATTCTCACCAAGTGTCAACTTGCCATTAACATGAACGGTGTCAAGCACAGTGTATGCATCAAATTGTTCCTGAAGTGCGGTTGCTTTGAGTTTGAACTTAGATCTATCCTCGTCGGTCCACCAATTGCGTAAAGTCCCATCTTTATCATACTGGCTTCCTGAATCATCGAATCCATGCGAAATTTCATGTCCAATAACTGCTCCGATACCTCCATAATTTACTGCATCATCTGCATTGGCATCAAAGAAAGGAAATTGAAGGATGCCTGCCGGAAATACAATTTCGTTATTTACCGGATTGTAATAAGCATTTACAGTTGGAGCGGTCATTCCCCAGCGTGTTTTATCAACAGGTTGACCCAGTTGTTTCACCATTTCGGCATAGCTCCAGGTTCCTGTGTTTTTAACATTAGCGAAAAATGTACCTCTATTTATCTCTAATCCTTCATAATTTTTCCATTTATCAGGATACGCAATCTTAGGAGTAAATGCATGAAGTTTATCCAGGGCTTTCTGTTTGGTCACATCGGTCATCCAATCCAGATTTTTTATCCTGATTTCATAGGCCTTTACCAAATTGCTGACAAGTTCCTGCATTCTTGCTTTTGCTTCTGGCTTAAAGTACTTTTTTACATAGATCTGTCCAAGAAGGTCACCAACCGACCCATCGGTTAAAGAAGACATCCGTTGCCAGCGAGGAGTCTGTACTTTCTGCCCGGTTAATATTTGAGTAAATGCAAAACTAGCATCAACAAATTCAGAACTAAGATATGGCGCTGAACTTTTAAGCAGATTCCATTTAAGATAGATTTTCAGCTCATCAAGTGATGCTGAGCCCAGTAAAGAATTCAGCTCAGTAAAGTATTTTGGAGAATTCACTAATACAGTATCCTGTCCGGAAACCTTCATTAATGGGAGCAAGGTCTGCCAGTTAAGGTTAGAAGTTGTTTTACTTAGGTCAGCAATTGCAAACTTATTATAAGTTTTATACGGGTCACGCATTTCAACACGACTCATTTGAGCAGCTGCGAGTGTCTTCTCAATATTGAAAATTATGCCTGCATTTTTTTCTGCCTCAGATTGGGTAGAGCCTGTGAGGGTAAAAAGTTTGGTGACATAGTTTTTATAAGATTCCTGAATTTTTAAGCTTCTTGGATCACTCTTTAAATAATAATCACGATCGGGCAAGGTAGTTCCTCCCTGAGAAAGCTGTGGAACAATATTTTTAACATATTTTCTATCCTGCCCAACAACAAATCCAAAAAAAGGAGAACCTGAACCGGATGTCCTCATTTGAGCTGCATGATTTATAAGTTCTGTTTTACCAGATAGAAGTGATATTTTTTCGAGATCTGTTTTAATTGGGCTGAATCCAAGTTTCTCAATCGTCAAACTGTCCATTCCTGCGGCATAAAAATCTCCAACCCGCTTTTCTAATGAGCCAGGAGCTGCACTTTTATTATTCGCAGATTCTGTTAGTATAGTTTTTACAGCATTGATGTTAAAGTCGCGAAGTAAATTAAAACTTCCCCATCTAGTTTCTTTAGCAGGAACCGGATTGTTTTTTATCCACGTTCCACTTGCATAATTGTAAAAATCATCACCCGGCTTTTTGGTTAAATCCATACTCGCTTTGTCGATGAATGATGGCTTTTTTACTGGTTTTGAATCATGTTGTGCAGAAACCTGCAAGTTAAGGAAGCAAATTGCCCCTAAGATCATTGTTTTAACGAAAATCTTATTCATTATCTTTTAGTTAGTAAAATGGAAAACAAAAATAGCAGATATAAGGATTAAATGAAAAATATTGAGGCGATCTACTTATTAAACCATGAAAGTATACGACCCAATTTGAGGGTATTGAGCATAAAATTGCGGAGACCTGACCGGGTGATGATTTTCATACTTGAAAAATCTCATTTATATTATAACAACTTTACAATAATTTTATTGTTTTAAATCTTGTGTGTGTTGTTTATTGCTCCAGCATAAATGCAGTTATGCGTCTATTATTTGATTTTTATAAAAATTCAGAACCATCATGTTCCAATAATACCTCCCAAAATCGTATTTTTGAATGTTAACTTTTCCCTTGATTAAATGAGTATTCCAAAAACGTATAATCCCAGAGAAACTGAGGATAAATGGTATAAATATTGGTTAGATAAGAAGTTTTTCCGCTCAATTCCGGATGGTAGAGAACCTTATACTATCGTAATCCCACCACCCAATGTTACAGGAGTATTGCATATGGGCCATATGCTCAATAATACGATTCAGGATGTATTAATTCGCAGAGCTCGCATGCAGGGTAAGAATGCCTGTTGGGTGCCAGGAACTGACCATGCATCGATAGCAACTGAGGCAAAAGTAGTTGCCTTGCTTAAAGAAAAGGGAATTGAGAAGAAGGATGTTAGTAGGGAGGAATTTCTAAATTACGCTTATGAATGGAAAGAAAAGTATGGTGGGATCATTCTGAAACAGCTTGAAAAACTGGGGGCCTCTTGTGATTGGGACAGAACCCGTTTCACGATGGAAGAAGATCTTTCTGAAGCAGTAATTGATACCTTTATACATCTTTATAGAAAGGGCTGGGTTTATAGAGGGATTCGTATGGTAAACTGGGATCCCAAAGGCCAGACTGCTGTTTCGGACGAAGAGGTTATTCGCAAGGAAGTAAATCAGAAACTATATTATATTAAATATTTAATCGCTGAACCGGCCTTAAATTCCCCCGATCATCTGATTGTAGCAACAACCAGGCCTGAAACCATCATGGCTGATACCGCTATTTGTATCAATCCAAAGGATACAAGGTTCGATTTTCTTAAGGGAAAGCAGGTATATATACCTTTGATTAACAGGAAAATACCTGTTATTCAGGATGATTATGTGGATATGGAGTTTGGTACTGGTTGTCTTAAAGTTACCCCAGCACATGATCTCAATGATTATGAATTGGGCTTGAGACATAAACTTCCTGTAATTGATATTCTGAATGATGATGGAACTTTAAATGAAAAAGCTCAGATTTTAGTTGGTGAAGATCGCTTTGCAGCAAGGAAGAAGATTCATGTGATGCTTGAGGAGGCCGGAAATTTGGAGAAGGTGGAGGATTATAAATCCCAGATTGGATTTTCAGAGCGTACGGATGCTGCAATAGAACCCAAATTATCCATGCAATGGTTTTGTAAGATGTCTGAGCTTTCTGGACCTGCACTTGACTATGTTTTAAATGGAGAAATAAAGTTAATTCCTGAGAAGTTTATAAATACCTATAAACACTGGATGGAAAATGTGAAGGACTGGTGTATTAGCAGACAATTATGGTGGGGTCAGCGGATACCGGCATGGTACAATGCAAAAGGAGAGTGGGTTGTTGCAAAATCAGAAGAAGAAGCCATTGTAGAGTTTAAAAAATTGTATGCAGATTCAGATATAAGCCAAATCAAACAGGATGACGACGTGGTAGATACCTGGTTTTCATCCTGGCTATGGCCAATCTCTGTGTTCGATGGATTTAAAGATCCTGATAATGCAGATATTAATTATTATTATCCTACGAATGATTTGGTTACCGCTCCTGAAATTCTATTTTTCTGGGTTGCCAGAATGATTATGGCAGGACATGAGTTTAGGGGCGAAGTACCCTTTAGAAATGTATATCTTACAGGTATAGTGCGTGATAAGCAGGGTAGAAAAATGTCCAAATCATTGGGAAATTCACCTGATCCTATTGAACTGATTGAAAAGTATGGTGCGGATGGAGTGAGAGTCGGAATGCTTTTATGCTCACCTGCTGGCAATGATCTGATGTTTGATGAAAGTTATTGTGAACAGGGAAGGAATTTTGCAAATAAAGTATGGAATGCTTTTAGATTGGTAAAAGGATGGGAAGTGGATCCTAACTTAAGCAATACCAATGAGCATGCGATCAGGTGGTTTAGTTCTACCTTCAATAAGTCATTACTTGAAATTGAGGATAATTATAAGCAGTATCGTCTCTCTGAGGCTTTGATGGGGATTTATAAACTGGTTTGGGATGATTTCTGTGCCTGGTACCTTGAAATGATCAAACCCGTTTATCAGCAACCAATAGATGAGGAAACCTACAGGGTTACTGTCGGATATTTTGAGGATATTTTGAAATTGCTACATCCTTTAATGCCATTCTTAACGGAAGAACTTTGGCATGATGACTTATTTACAAAGCGTGCTGAAATGGAATGTTGTATTGTGGCACCCTATCCAGTTGCAGGTGACATTGATACTAAGCTTGTAAATGATATTGATATCATTAAACAAGTCATTTCTGAGATTAGAAATATCAGAAATACAAAGCAAATCTCTCCAAAGGATGCATTAAACTTAAAAATTAAGGCTAATTCAGAAATCAGATATAAGGATTACTTTACTATTGTATCTAGACTCGCTAATGTTACTGAATCTGAATTTGTGAAAGAGCCGGTTGCTGGTGCAGGTACTTTTATGGCAGGGAAGGACGAATTCTTTGTGCCGCTTGAGAATAATATTGATCCGATTGCTGAGAAGCTTCGGATAGAAAAAGAAATTGAATACCTCAATGGGTTTTTACGAGCTGTGGAATCAAAGCTATCAAATGAGCGTTTTGTACAGAATGCCAAACCTGAAGTAGTTGAAATTGAGCGCCAAAAGAAGGAAGATGCGCTGTCGAAATTGAAAATTTTGGAAGCGGGCTTGAAACGCTGACAGGGTTTAGATCCCTGTCAGCGTTACTTAACCCTGTCAGTTAGCCTTTATTCGCTGACTGACAAGGTTGGTTAGCAACATCCTCCTCCGGGTACACAAGCTGTTGTTTGCTTTGGTTTTACCGCGAAAACACTTATGCTGAAAATTCCAGTATTACCCGATTTAAACTCATAAAGTTCTTCTGCTGTAAGGTAGTTCTGAAGGATATCATCAGGTATAATAATGGGTTTTTCCTTTTGTATTCTCAAATCTTTAAAGCCATTTATTTGGATCAGTTCAAGATAGGTTTCTTTTTGTATAGCTCCAGAAACACAGCCTGCATACATTTCGGCTTCATTTTTTAACTTGTCGGGTAGTTTTCCAACAAGAACCACATCTGAAATACTGAAATGGCCACCTGGCTTCAGAACCCTGAATATTTCTTTAAAAACTTGGTCCTTATTCGGAACAAGATTGAGCACACAATTACTTACAACCACATCTGCAGAGTTGGAAGTTATCGGCATGTGTTCAATATCCCCCTGACGAAATTCTACATTATTAAATCCTAGTGTTTCTGCATTATTCCTTGCTTTGCTAATCATAGCATCTGTAAAGTCTATTCCAATGATTTTTCCGTTTTCACCAGCTTCAGCTCTTGCAACAAAACAATCATTTCCGGCTCCTGATCCTAAATCAATCACCACATCACCTTTTTTTATTAAAGCGAACTGTGTTGGCAAACCGCAACCCAGTCCGAGATCGGCATCCGGATTATAGCCTTTAAGGTCAGTATAATCATCGGTCATGATATTATACACTTCAGTGCTGCATCCACCGGCTCCACAACATGAACTTTCGTTTGTAGCTTTATCCTGCAAGGCAATTTCACTATATTTTTGTCTGACTAGTTCTTTGATCTCTGCTTCTGTCTTCATAATAAATTGATTTGTAATTAATTGTAATATTACGATGATATTTTTCAAAAAATTTTAACAGCAGTTTATTGCAGGCTTGAATGATGCAAAAAATCCGCTTGTCTCTTTTTCCAGTATTTTCCAGGTTTCAGGATTAATGCAATAACAAACACTAACGCCCTCAATTGTACCCTGAATTAAGCCTGCATTTTTTAGTTCTTTAAGATGCTGCGATATGGTAGCCTGTGCTAAACCTAGCTCTTCAACGAGATCGCCGCAAATACAGGTATTCGCTTTCATGATTTCCTGCAGGATTGCAATTCTAGCCGGATGAGCAAGTGCTTTCAGCATTTGAGCCAGATGATTTTGTTCAACAGAGAAAATTTCTGATTTGGTTAAACCCATATTAATTGCAATATTGCGATTAATCTTTGATTTTGCAAAATTATTTTGATAATTTGACTTTGATAAAACAAAGTGTCCTCAAACCATTTAATAAAATTTAATCTTTTGCTAATTTTCTGAATACAAAAAATTATCCTGCCTTTTTTAGCTGTATAATACCCAGCGTATGCATCAACCTCATTACCGGGTAAACCGGATCAATTTCAAACCATTTTTTTCCAAAGTTGGCACTGTTCGGGTAGCGGTGATGATTGTTCTGGAATAATTCTCCAAGCATGAAAAAATCAAAAGGGGTTGTGTTTTTTGATTTGTCATTATTGTCAAAATTAGAGTAGCCGTATTTATGTCCGCACCAGTTCACGATTGCCCCGTGTAAAGGACCCATCAGATAGTGTATTGGAAGGAGAAAATACATCCACTCAGAGCCTTTTGGTACAAATTCTATGTAAAACCAGGTATATGCTGCTCCAAAAAGGAGTCTCGAGGCAATTGAAGACCCAATGCGATCTATCAAAGGCCATTCAGGGTAATATCCCTGAAAACGTGCTTCAGGATCTTTAGTTCGCTTTAAATGATCACGGAAAGTGATAATTGTTGATTTCATCAACTGAAAAACATCTGTAAAAAAGTGTGGTGAGTGGGGATCTTTTTCTGTATCGCTATAGGCGTGATGCTCCCTGTGCATCAATGCATATGCACGAGGATTTAAGAAGGAGGCCCCTTCAAAAATGAATGCCATGAAGTAAAAAATTCTTTCCCAGGCTTTCGACATTGTAAACATCCTGTGAGAAGCATAGCGATGCTGAAAAAAAGTCTGAAAGAACAGAGAAAGAAACCAATGGGATATAAAAAAAATTAGAATGGCCATAATAGTAAATATGTAATACACTAGTTATGGTCACCTGTTAAGAGGTGAATTTAGAACGAGTGAGTGTTATCAAATCAGTAAACAGAAAAGCGCTATAACCGCTTCGTCAAATAAAGTTGATTAAATCTATATCGTCCTGTTCTCTATAAAGATAGAACAATTCGGTTAATAAAATTTATTTAGATTTTTCTTAATTTATTTAAATCTTCAAATTAGCCCGTATAATCCGGAAGCTCTTCCACAAAGCTGTATGTTTTTTTATCGTAATCAATCCTGCAGCAAAAATGCTCTATTCCATTACTCACAAGCAACCATTCTACCTTATGTACAAAATTATAACGCGCAATCTGATCAAAGGTATCCTGAGTGATTTTGACAGCAGGGGCTTTACATTCAACTAATATAATTTTTTTGCCATTTTTATTGAACAGTAGAATGTCTGATCGTTTTTGAAGATTATTTAGTTTTAATCCCCCTTCTAACTTCATGAGGGATCCGGGGTATTTCTTTACCTCGATCAGAAAGTGAATAAGATGTTGCCTTACCCATTCTTCGGGAGTTAAGACTAGATACTTTTTACGGATTTGATCAAAAATATAATAAATTCCGTTTTCCTCTTTAATTTTTAGGCCAAAGGAAGGCAGATTTAGTGGTACAGGCTTGAACATTTCTGTAAATTTCATAAAATGATTTTAATCTGCGGTATTTCATTGGTACAATTTTAAAATATCAGCTTAGGCCTGAAAGGTATGTTAAAAGATTTCCATTATTTTGTAATTTCGGAAACCAAAATGAATAGCAACGATCTTATCAAAGACTTAAAAAACCGCAAGTTCAGTCCGGTTTATCTCTTACATGGCGAAGAGTCCTTTTATATAGATCAGATTAGCGACTATATAGAAGAAAACGTGTTATCTGCCGCAGAAAAGAGCTTTAATCAAACTATTTTCTATGGTAAGGATTCTGATCCAATGAGTATTCTCAATGCTGCCAAGCGATACCCAATGATGAGTGATTATCAGGTAATTTTAGTGAAAGAAGCGCAGGATCTGAAATGGGGTAAAGATGGTGAAGATGATAAGAAATCCGGAGACCCTTTATTGGGCTATTTTGAGAATCCACTTCCAAGTACAATTTTAGTATTTTGTTATCGCAATGGAAAGTTTGACAAGCGTAAGAAAATTTTTAAAATTTTAGAAAAGAACGGACTTGTTTTCGAATCGCCTTCAATTCATGAAAATAAAGTACCAACATGGATTGAAGCATTTGTTCGTGAAAGAGGATATTCTATAAATGTTCAGGCTTCCGCATTGGTAGCCGAATATCTGGGTAATGATCTCTCTAAGGTTGCCAATGAGCTTGAGAAGATGATGTTGAATGTTAGTGCGGGTAAAGAAATCAGCACTCAGGATATTCAGAACAATATTGGAATCAGTAAAGATTATAATGTATTTGAACTACAGAATGCAATTGCAAGAAAGGATGCATATAAAGTTAACCAGATCATTAATTATTTTGCAGATAACCCTAAGAATAATCCAATCCAGCTTTTGCTGGGTGCCTTAAACTCATATTTTACCAAGATTTTGAAGTATCATTATACAGGCGACAAATCACCTCAGACTTTAGCCAGTGCATTGGGAATAGCCCCCTTTTTTGTAAGGGAATATGAACAAGCCGCAAGAAATTATAGCAAAGAAAAGGTTTTCAGGATAATTAGCTATCTGCGGGATTACGATTTAAAAATCAAAGGTGTTGATGCAAGTGCTAATACTGAACAGGGTGAATTGATGAAAGAGCTTATGTTTAAGATTATTCATTAATAACCTTAGTTCGATACAAGTAATACTGGAAAATTATACGTTTATAATAGGCTGGATTTGACTCAGGAGCAGCAATAATTTGTTTACTGAAAGCAATGCCCTTGTGTTATAGGTTGATTCAGCCCTTTCCATCGGAGTATTTCCGACAAGAAATCGTTGTCATTTCAGCGAAAGCTGGAACCTTCTTCGGCAAGGTTTATTTTACCCGATGCTGTATTTCATTGGGACGGACATTCCTAAATTTGATCCATCTGCCATTTGAAATTAACCCCTGGCAGCTCTGCCTTTTAGCTTAATGAATTTCTTGATATCTAAAAACCTGCAGCAAAAAAATCTGGCAGAACACGGGAGAAGGGAAATAGAGCCTAATTAAAAAACAATTGAAACTATTCAGTCAAAAATAACGCTGCAAGATATTATATCAAACTGATATTAATAAATCATTGTCATTTTCTCCCAACAACATGCAGATTGATTACGCTTGAATGCGGAAAACCAAGTGTATTCCCTGGAGTTATTTCGAGTGTATTTCTAAGATAAATATCAATTATCCCTTTTGCTATTTTTGTTTTGGTCTCCATGAATTCTGGCTCCACTGCTACCAGAAATTGTTTAAAATGCATTCTGCCATTATGGTCTACAATTACTGAAAATGAATATTGGAAATCCTGATAAGCTTTTTTGATTTTAATCTGATATTCGGGATAAAGATATTCTTCAGATCGGTTCACATGGCCTAAATAGGGGTCAAGACTTGGTTTAATCTTTTCGACCTGGGTTATTTTGCTTTTGCTTTTTAAATCAACCGGATTTCTTGCTGCAAATGTACTATCTGGACTGCTGTTGGCTTGTATTGCACGGTATTTAATGAATAAGCTATCTTCTTTTGAGGGTGCCTTCAGCTTGTTAGCAGTGGTTTTGAGTACGTTTTTGATGTAATCATCTGAATAAAGTGTCATACTGATAGTAGAAAGATCCTCCATAACAGCCCTCGATTCTAATTCCATCACCTGGAATATCAAACTGTCTTTACTCACATGCTTCACTCTGAACCATTCACGGGCAAACTGAAAAAGTGCTTTATGACTGTGGAATATACGGTAGGTCATGTATTGCTTTTTCTCCGGACTGTAGATTCTAACAGAATCATCAGCATTAAAATAGATATTCCATTCCGGTTCCAGTTGAAATCCCTGATTTGTAAATGATAATCCGTTGTTGAACCTTCGTTTTACTTCTGTATACTTTATCCCTTTTATTGCTGTAAAGCTTGGTGGAGGTTCTTCATTTATCTTGCTGATATGACCACAGGATATGAAGAGGTAACAAAAGTAAAATAAGAGCGCAAAAGGGTATAATTTCATCAGGTCTGAAATTATAAAAATTATTCAGATAGAAAGAGTATGATTTAAAGCTTATTTATAGATGATAACCAAATTTTTAAGTTATCCATCCATTTATCCGCAATGGCTTTATTATTCATTCCAAAACCATGCCCGCCTTTAGGATAAATCATCATAAAGCTGTAAATTTTATGTTTATGGAGTGCTTCATAATATGCCAGACTGTTTTTTACAGGAACAGGACTGTCATCACTTGCATGTACCAGGAATGCAGGAGGCGTATTAGGTCCGGCTACCAATTCATTCGAAAATTTTTCCACCATCTGTAGATTCGGGTTTTTCCCAATTAAACTCTCCTTGCTGCCTTTATTGGCTATTTCATCATTAAAACTGATTACAGGGTAGATGAGTACCGAAAAATCAGGCCTAAGAGAAGTATTTTTTGGATTGGCTATTACTGTTTCACTAAATCTAGTTGAAGCGGTAGCTGCAAGATGTCCCCCTGCGGAGAAACCCATAATTCCAATTTTTTCAGGATCAATATTCCATTCTGCTGCACGTTCCCGAACCAGTTGTATCGCCCGTTGAGCATCTTGAAATGGCCCGATTGACTTATCATGCATGATACTGTCATGAGGAAGACGGTATTTTAAAACAAAAGCGGTAATACCCCATTTTGTCAGTTCTTTGGCTACATCTGTGCCCTCCAGGGAGGCTGCCAGTATTCTGTATCCTCCACCCGGGCAAATGATTATTGCAGTACCATTATCAACGGATTTATCCGGCTTATAAATACTCATGGAGGGAACTGTGACATTGCTAATTCTGAAAATTCCATCTTTACCCAGTTCAGCCTTCTCATTATTGGGAGCAGGTTTACTGTTTGGGATTTCAGCATTATAAAGGTTTATTATCTCTTGCGAATTCACACTTTTTATGTTAAAAATAATTAGGAAGCAGGCAATGGTCTTTAAAATTGTTTTCATATATTTTTTTATTTCTTGTTTCCGGGATGATACCTTGATTCTGCACGTTTGAGAACATCCTCGCGGTAAAATGCTACAGTTTTGAACTTACGGTCGGCATATCTTTGCATTTGATCATTGAAATGTTTTGAATTCGGGTCAGCAGTCTGTCCGCCAGCAAGCATACTTTTGGCCTGCACTTTTTCTCCGAATTCAACCACTGCAACAAAACTATTTCCTGCGACACCGTATTGACGGTTAGTTCCAGAGCCTTTTCTAGTTCCGAAGGATGCCAATGCACCCCATTCTCCTGATGCCATGCCAATTGGAATACTTGGCAATTCATCCTTGAAATTCTGGTTAATATCTCCGTTATTTCTTTGATAGCGGTTAAATTCTCCCCATGCTATCTCAACAGAACCGAAATCCTGTTTCAAATCCTGTAGACTTTTTGCAAATATTTCCAACCGTTCTTTAGCAGGCGACTTTGAACTGATGTAATTTATTTTTTCCATGAAGTGCATACCTGCTGGAATTTTACCTGATTTATTATAATTGTTAAGATAAAACTGGCTGATGGTCATGGCTTTTGAATCAGTGGAAACTTTAAAGTCCCATTTTTTAAGCAGGTTTATGGCCGTTTTCATTTCAGCACTGTTGACCGGATTGTGATCATAAGCCTCAATAAGTCCTCTGATTAACTCCTCTGCTCCCGGAAGGTAAGGATCATAAGCAAGGTCAATCAATTTGTCGATTGTCAGATTTTTCGCTTTGGATAAGAGTGAAATGGCATGTACTCCACGGTAATTTTCAGGGGAATAAGACATGTAGCCTGGGTAGTTTTCAGGCTTCGGACTAGATGTTCCGGCACTGGTAAAAGGAGTGGAGTTACAATTCTGAATCCAGCCGCTTGCCGGATTCAAGAGAAATATATTATCCTTAAGATCGTGCAGACCATTCCAATCTGTTTTAGGATTACTCCCATCAACAGGCTTTTTATAATCAAATTCAGTATTTCTTTTAGGAATGAAATTTCCATGGTAATACGCAATATTGCCATCAGCATCTGCGTAAACCGTATTATTTGATGAATTTGTACGAATATCCATCATCTTGTCGAACTGTTTCTGGTTGGAGTTTTTTGTACGCAGAAAGGATTGTTCAAGAGCTTTTACAGGATCCCACATCATGGCTGTGGCTACCCATTTTTTTTCTGAAGCATGGGTAATTGGTCCATGGTGAGTGCGATAGACCATAAATTTCTTGGAGCCGATAGTATTAGCATTTTTGTATTTCACAAGGATTTCTAATGAGTCGACTGGTCTAAACTCACTGCCATATTTATAGGTGATACCATTTTTGTTTTTGATGATTGTTTCTTCAAATTCATCAATAATATCAACATCAGAGCTGGTATGCATCCAGCCTGTTTTCTCATTAAATCCCTGATACACGAAAAATTGTCCCCATGTCACTGCGCCATACGCATTCAGACCCTGTTCACTTTGTACATGAACTTCTCCGCGAAAGAAAAAGGAGGTATGCGGATTAATTAGTAACATGGCATTGCCGGATTGGGTTAGTTTGCCCGAAACAGCGAACCCATTAGAGCCTCGTGGTTCATTATCTTTAAGTAGTATAGAGCCTGTCATAATTTTAGGAATCATACTTGCATTTGGTTTGCCGTAAAATTCCCCTAGTTTTCGGGTTGAAACCTTTTCGATATCTCCACCAATAGATCCTTCACTGAAATACATAGGCATCCAGGGTTCAAAGCGGGTCAATAATTTGGGTTTTACTTCCGGATGAGTTGATAGATAGTAGTTGATGCCATCAGCAAAGGCTATGCAAAGGTCTTTAAGCCATTGGGGACTATTTTGATATTTGATTTCTGCTTCTTTTTGCGTCATGAAAAGCTTTGCACGAAGATCACTATAGATAGCATTTTCGCCCTCAAGCTCCGCTAATCTACCGATGGCCCAGATATAATTCTGCTCTACACGGTTAAAATCATCCTCGCATTGAGCATATAATAAACCAAAAACAGCATCAGCATCTGTTTTGCCATAAATATGCGGTACTCCAAAATCATCTCTAATTATCTCAGTATTAGAAGCATGTTTGTTCCATCGCTCTTTTTCGCTGAGGGAATTAGTTCGGGGTTTTATTGAGCATCCGGATATCAAAAAAACCAAAAAAATGCAATAGATGCGGATCATCAGTATAATATTTATTTAAAGGTAAGAATTTTGAATCAGGGAAGGCTAATGGAAATAAATTGAAAATTATGCTCCAGTATTTCTATCCCATATCTAACATGAGCTTAATAGATCTGTCTAACCACATAGATTGACTTATATTATGCTTCAAAGATATTTTTAATTGTCTTTCTTGATTTGATTAGTATAATATTGTCTGTCGCTTTTTATTTAAGCTTGATTTTTAGCGTTTGTTATTCTAAAACTTAACAATCAATTTAAAGTTTGGTTTTTCATAAGCTATATATGATTTTTTTATATTTACTGCATATTAAAACTTAATAAATAGAATAGCTCTAAATCGAAAAAAAAGTAAAATTATGAACTATTGGTTAGTCAAATCCGAACCTTTTAAATATAGCTGGGATAAATTTAATGAGGATGGCCGCACTTTTTGGGATGGTGTGCGTAATTATCAAGCAAGAAATAATTTGAGAGAAATGCGGGAGGGGGACTTGGTATTATTTTATCACAGCAATGAAGGAAAAGCGGTAGTTGGGATAGCCAAAGTCGTAAAGGAATCCTATCAGGATCCAACAACAGATGATATAAACTGGTTGGTCGTTGATTTGGAGCCGGTAGAAAGTCTTAAGAACCCGGTTTCACTTGAAGCAATCAAGGCTGATTCCCGATTACAAAACATCGGCCTGGTCAAGCAGGGTAGATTATCGGTTATGGGTATAAAAGTAGAGGAATTTGACAGGATTGTGGAATTAGGCAGTTAAAACTTATTTGAGAGTTGACTCCCGATAGCTATCGGGATGACAGTTGACTCCCAATAGCTATCGGGATGACAGTTGAAAAATTAATCTTGAAAATAGCAAATTTCCCTCATAAACATAAATTCTGCTTTCTGCTTTAACCTTTAATCTTTTAGCTTAAAGATCCGTTTGGTTCAAAAACAGCGCCTTCAATTCAGTAGCATCATGCGCTTTCATCTTGCCTGCTAGGATCAGTCTGAGCTGACGACGGCGTAAGGCACCATCAAATAATTTTTTATCCATTTCAGTTTCTGGTTCAATTTCAGGGACAGCAATTGGTATTCCTTCCTTGTTCAGCGCTACAAAAGTATAAAAAGCATCATTCGATCGAACTCTGGTTCCTGATGGAATGTTCTCTGCCCAAACGTCAAGTCGGACTTCCATGGATGTGCTAAATGCACGGGTAACTTTGGCTTCAATCGTAATTACATCTCCAAGCTTGATAGCATGTCTGAAAGATACATTATCTACTGAGGCTGTGACTACAATATTATTGCAATGCTTTTGTGCAGAAATTGCTGCTGCGATATCCATCCAGTGTAAAAGACGGCCTCCCATTAGGTTGTTCAATGGATTAGTGTCGTTAGGAAGTACAAGCTCATTCATAATGGTGAATGATTCTTTAGGGCTTTTAGTGATTGTGCTCATGAGACAAAGGTAGTGTTTCCGGATCAAGTCCGGAATGACAATCGGATCAAGTCCGGAATGACAATCGGATCAAGTCCGGAATGACAAATGATCGAGTTTGGAATGACAGATGATCGAGTCCGGAATGACAGATTTTATTTTATGGTTTAATTTTGAAAATTGTCTCGTAAAGATGGATTTTTTTAACGCCTAACAGTATTTATCTGATTATAACCAATCAGTTCCTCCCATCGGCCACCCGGTTTGCGGTAATAGAAGAAGATTTGATAATTATTTTCAGTTTCAAAATGTGACCCATCGAAAATTACATCATCCCTAGTTTTGCCATCTTCACTTACCCAGATGTAATGGTAATCAGTTAATCCCTGCTTCACAAAGATCATTCCGGTGAATCTTTTGCGATCTTCATCATATTCCATTTTATCAGTGAGCCTGTAATCGTTAAACTGACCAACAACGTAAGCACTTCCTCCAATCGGAGGTTTTGGAGCATTTAACCACAAATAAATTGAAGCATAATCTCCATCAGTGCGATTATCCCGTCCATCTGTGTTACGGATGTAAAAAGCTCCGTTTTCATCAAAATTGAGGGTATAGCTCAATCGGTTCTCAACCATATCAGGTTGTATAATCACGGTATTGACTGAGTCCTGAATAATACGGGCAACACGTTCTGTTCGGAATCGCAGGCTGCGCAGGTCGAAACGTCTGAACTCATTTCCTCCCTTAAAATCAAGGGTTCTAAGATCATTGTAAATTAACTGACTTGGTCTGATAAATGTAGGACGCTTCAGGGTTTGCTCATTGTCAAATCTGCCATTTTGGAGCACCTTTATTTTTGCATCCAGATAAGGATTGTTGATTTGTAATTGTCCGTGATTGACTAAAACGTTAAGCTTCTGCATCTGATCACGATAAGCAATATTATTTGATCTATTGAGCTCTGCAGCAATTCCGATGATTGGTTCAACAACAAAAAATCTTTTAGTGATCAATATCCTACGGGGATCGTTATCCTCATAAATTTTAAGTAGATAATTTCCCGACAACTTAGGTTTGATTGTCAGATTGGGAATACTAAGTTCGTAATGGGTAAATTTTTGAAGCGTGTTGAATGAATTTCTATAATCATTAACCCGGTCTTCACTGAATCCATCGACAAAGTCAATTGGAGAAAGGCGGCTACTATTCCATTCTGAATCGCAATGTTCGATTGAATAGCTAATATTACGGCTTCCTTCACGTAGGTCGTCAAAACCAAGCATCAGATTATCCTGACTTCCAAGAATATAAACAGGAATGGATTGTTCTTTGCTTCGGTTGTAAAACTCTACTGATTTTATTTCTGGGATATAGGTGTAATTCTCATATCGGATTACATTCTGTGGAGCTTCAACAGGGCGAACCCGCACTTTTTTCTGTGCGTAAATATGTGATGAAATAAATAAAAGGCAGAGCAGAAGCAATGATTTCTTCATTCAATTAGGTATTAATGTTCCTATCTTGAAATGGAAGAAGGAATTTTTATTTTCCTTCGAGTTCCATAATTTCTTCGGCCAAACGTTCCCATTCAGCCTGGGCTTTCAATAATCGCGGACTCAATTGCTGATAACGTCTGTTTGCTTCAGCTAGTTTTTCAGGATCGCTATAAATTTCTTCTCTAGAAAGTTCGGCTTCAGCATCTTTGACAGACTTTTCAAGTTCAGCTATATCTTCCTCGAGCTTTTGAAGATTTTGATTCAATTTTTTTAGTTCATTTCCCTTGTTTTCGAGTGTGATTTTTGGTTTTTCTTCCTTTTTTTCCTCTTTTTTAGGGGCCTGGTTCAGTACTTTTGGAACATAAACTCTTTTAGAATTCCATTCCTCGTATTCGGCGTAGGTTCCAGGGTATTCTTTAATCTCCTGATCTTCGATAAACCAGATTTTATTGGCAACATTATCCAATAGATATCGGTCGTGAGAAACTACAATGAAAGTTCCTTCATATTGTTTTAATGCCTGAATTAAAATATTTACAGATGCAATATCCAGGTGATTTGTGGGTTCATCTAGGATTAGGAAATTTGCATCAGCGGTTAAGGCTTTCGCCAGTGCAACGCGTGATTTTTCTCCTCCTGAAAGAACTTTGATTTTTTTGAAAACATCATCTCCTGTAAAGAGAAAACATCCTAAAATTGAGCGCAGTTCTGTTTCCGTATGTTTTGGTGCAAATGCCTGTAGTTCCTGGATCAAAGAATTTTCAAGGTGCAATGCTTCCAGCTGATGCTGAGCAAAAAAGGTTTGAGTAACATTATGCCCGGTCTCACACATTCCTGTGAATTTCTTATCTGCACCTGCAATGATTCTCAATACAGTAGATTTACCACGACCGTTGGCACCGATTAACGCAATTTTATCTCCTTTTTCAATAGTTGCAGTAGCATTATGAACTATGGGTACGCCAGGATAAGCTTTAGTTAGGTCTTCAATTCTAATAACATGTCTTCCAGACTGCTTACTGAATTTGAAACTAAAATTAACAGAAGGGTTATCATCATCAACATCATCAACCCGTTCCATTTTTTCGAGCGCTTTTATCCGCGATTGAGCCATTTTTGCTTTACTAGCTTTGGCCCTGAACCGTTCGATCAATCGTTCTTCCTGTTTGATTTTAGCCTGTTGATTTTTAAATTGCCCGCTTTGAATTTCTTCTCTCAAGCCTTTTTCTTCTACATAAAAACTGTAATTCCCGGCATAAGGAATTAATTTACCCTTTCTGGATTCTACAGTTTTTTTAACTACACGATCCAGAAAATACCTGTCGTGGGATACAATTACAATTGCACCCTCAAAAGCCTGAAGATAAGTCTCTAGCCATTTGATGGAAGGAAGATCCAGGTGATTGGTAGGCTCATCAAGCAGTAAAATATCAGGGCTTTGCAAAAGAATACGTGCCAGCATAACACGCATTCGCCATCCTCCCGAAAATTCTGAAAGTGTACGATGGGTATCTGTTTCACTGAATCCAAGTCCGGCCATAATCTCATGTGCCCGATATTCTATGCTGTAACCATCGAGGGCTTCAAACTCATGCTGTTTGTCGCTTAATTTACTTATTAGATCGTCAGTATATTCTGTTTCCAGTTTCTTAAGAATAGCCTCAATTTCTGTATGTAATTGATTTTGACGTTCAAACGCCTCCATTGCTACATGCAAAATACTCTTATCCGACTGATAGGATAGCAAGTCCTGATTAAGATACCCGATCTTGATATCCTTAGCCATTGAAATTGTACCACGAGTTGGTGCATAGTCGCCAACAATTATTTTTAATAGTGTGGTTTTCCCGGTACCATTTGCTCCAATTAATCCAATTTTTTCTCCTGGTTTTATATGCCAGTTTGCGTCGTCGTATAATGCCCTTGCACCTATCTCGAATGTTAAGTTATTTATTGCAATCATTTACTGCAAAAGTACGTATTTATAGATTATATTTATTAAACACCAGGCTCTTCATGACCAAAGCTAAAGTTAAATAGGGATTTATGATTTAGCTTTTGATTAGCTATGTATTGTGAAGTCATTCATTTAAAATTAAATTTTGATTGATGTCGAATTGGTTTAAAATAACTTTAAGAGTTATAGGTCTGATTTTAAGCCTGTTTTTGATGGCATGGGTCGGACTGTCGGCTTAGGTCTATACCCACAAAGTGACAATACCTCCTATGGAAATCAGATCAAGTGTGCTTAATATTTTTCTATCTAGGGTTTATAGTTATGGTGAAGGAACAGATATAGGTTTGAAAATTCCACTCATAAATCCTCACAAAGACGAACTTATAACAGATATGGATGTAAAGAGCGCGCGTTCCCTCAAAGGCATAGTCCTTAATCTACATGCAACTAACGAAGATGATGGTCAAGTGAAAATTCGTTTAGGTAAAAAGACTTATAAAAATGCAGATTGATTTCAATAGGTTTTATTCAGGATCCTGAAGCAGACTTGTTTTGTATTTTAAAAACTTCAGAATGAAATAGATTAAAATTGAAAATATTCCAAAGCCCTGAAGTGTTACATTCATGTTAGTCTGGTTTTTGATTAGTTCACCTGCAATATCAAACAGGCAAAAAATAATCATGAGAGCTGCAAATCCATTTTTTTCCTGGCGTAAGACTTTTCTCCAGTTGAAATTATAACCAGTTTTTACAAATGAGCTGAATTTGGGTACAATTACCGGAGTTTCTTTTGCCCAGTTTAAATAAGTTTCTCCAAATTTATTCTTTAAAAACTCCTCCTCGGTGAAGATGATTCTTTCATAATAAAGAAAATAAAAAAGAATAAAAGCAATAATGAACCAGAAATTACCTGTTAACATGGCTATCCCAAGCCACATGAAAAAATTGCCAACGTATAGTGGATTTCTGACCATGGAATAGATTCCTGTAGTATTGAGCACATCGGCTACCTGAAGTTCGGTATTCCGACCCGAGGTATTTGGACGGCTGTAACCTACCGTGTAAACCCGGATGAAAAAACCAATAAATGATACGAGCAAACAACTTAACTCATACAAGTTATGTTCTAGCTCTTCTTTTAAGATCCAATTCTCCGGACTCGATTCATTTTTTAAAAATAGCACAGCTCCTATCACAAAAATGATTAGAGGTAATATACCACGATATTTAAAAAGCCAGGTTCCCTGGTCTTGCATTTGGTTAGTTAATGCCATTTTATTGGTAAATATTATATTAAGCTAATGTGAATTATATGTTATAAAGTTACAATTTTGTGTTAATTTTTAGTTGAGGAATTTAGTTTCACTTGCTTTTTCTTTGATTATTTATTTTCCAGTTTTATTTTTTAAAATAAATCCAATTTGTTTTTTCGCAGACTAGAAATGAAAATATAAATCAAACCAGTAACTTAGCCGCATGTACAAGCTGATTAAACCCATATTATTTAATTTTGATCCTGAGAATATTCATTATTTGGTAACAGGCGGCTTGCGAAGAATACTCCGAATTTGGGGGGTAAGGTCTTTGTTGAAATCCCTCTTCCAGCTTGAAGATAAGCGCCTTGAAAAAGAGGTTATGGGATTAAAATTTAAAAATCCGATCGGATTGGCTGCTGGGTTTGATAAAAATGCCTCAATGGTAGAGGACCTTGCTGAATTTGGCTTTGGTTTTATTGAGATTGGTACAGTAACTCCTCTGCCGCAACCGGGAAATGAAAAACCTAGAATGTTCAGATTGCCTTCAGATGACGCCCTGATTAATCGTATGGGCTTTAACAATCAAGGTGTTGATGTTGCTGCTGATCGTTTGAAGCGGATCAATAAAAA